>JAAUXY010055823.1_pt1 | contig 13884 bp, 8 predicted proteins | sample 7278121 | NCBI WGS metagenome assembly JAAUXY01 (sample SAMN14350117, study PRJNA611818) | marine sediment metagenome | isolation source: surface marine sediment (1.8m) | place: French Polynesia: Moorea | collected 2018-08 | reverse complement strand
GTCGATGCCGGGTGCGCAGCCAGCGACTTGGTATCGCCGATGTTGACCAGCCGCAGGAACATTTGCAGCGCGTCGTAGAACTTCACGCCGGCTTCGAAGCCACCCTTGATACCAAAGGTCAGTAGTGCCGAGGGTTTGCCATTCGTGTACTTCTGCGCAAGCTCGAAGTACGGCGAATCGGGCAGACCGGCAAAGTTCACCCATTCGACGCGCGGATGCTCCTTGAGATATTTCGCCACGGCGAGCGCATTGTCGCAGTGCCTTTCCATGCGCAGCGGCAGAGTCTGCATCCCCTGCAGGATCATGAATGCATTCATTGGGCTCAAAGCCGAGCCGGTATTGCGAAGCGCAACCGTCCGCACGCGCCCGATATAGGCTGCGGCACCAAGCGCTTCGGTATAGACAACGCCGTGGTAGGACTCCTCCGGATCGGTCAGCATATGGAATTTCTCAGGGTGCTCCGCCCACGGAAATTCGCCACCGTCCACGATGACGCCACCGAGCGAGTTGCCGTGGCCGGCCATGTACTTGGTCAGCGAGTTCACGACGACGTCCGCTCCCCATTCGATCGGCTTGATCAACGCCGGGGTGGCAACGGTATTATCGACGATGAGGGGAACGTTGTTTTCGTGCGCCATGTTGGCGAGCGCCTCGATATCGACGATGTTTCCGGCCGGATTGCCGATCGACTCGCAGAAAACGGCGGTCGTCTTGTCATCGATCATCTTTCGCATTGCCTCGACGCTGTCGTCGTCGGCGAATCGCACCTCGATCCCCTGCCGCGGGAGCATGTGCTTGAACAGCGTGTAAGTTCCGCCGTAAAGCAAGGGCACCGTCACGATGTTGTTGCCCTTCTCCGCGATGTTCAGGATGGAGTAATTCACCGCAGCGCTGCCGGCGCTCAGGCCAAGGCCAGCAATACCGCCTTCGAGTGCGGCACATCGCTGCTCGAGCACGTCGACGGTCGGATTCATGATCCTCGTGTAGATGTTTCCAGGCACCTCGAGATTGAACAGGTCCGCCCCGTGTTGGGCGCTGTCGAATTCGTATGCGACGGTCTGGTACACCGGCACCGACACGGCTTTGGTTTCGGGGTCGGCCTTGAAGCCTGCATGGATCGCGAGCGTCTGATCTTTCATTGGTGATTTCCTGCGTGTATGCCCAGTGGATCGTCCGGGTCGATGCCGGACATGAATTGTTTTTTGCGGTCGAGATTCGTCGTCTGGTAGACGAGTCCCAGCCAGTTATTGACGATTGCCTTCGCTGTATCGCCCCAGGTGTTATCAAGATGATGTTCAATTGCGCGTTCGTCAAACTCGGGCAGCGGTTCCCCACTGTCGCGGCGCCGACTTGCTTCGTCGACGTAAGCTCTTGCGATCGACTGAGCTTCGGCATCGAAGTAGTTTTCCGGGAACGGCGGCGGTTCCGGCAGCTCACCGTGCAGGTACCGCAATACCTCCCGCTTGTACTCCTTGAACAGGCTGTTGAAATCGTACTCCGGATGCCCCTGGAAGTAGATGACGCGGAACTGGTCCGCACTCGCTGCGACATGAACGCCACCGTCCTCGCTTTCAGCGAGCACGGTCAGGCCGGCTTTTTCGAACTGCTCGCGTGAGATGTCGTTGTATCGCGAATGCGGCGCGTCGAATCGCGTGTTGATCTCCCGCAACAAGGGATGGTTCGGAGCCTGCACGCGGTGGCTGTATACGCCCCATTTCTTGGCAGTCATAGGCTTGCGCTCGATGCCGTGAAACAGCTTGAGCAAAGCATGCGTCGCAAGGCATGAGCACAGGACAGAGGTAACGTTGTCGCGCGCCCATCGTACGACCTCGACGAGCGGGTCCCAGAACGGCTCCTGGTCCAGCGCCGGATTGGCGACGTTGGCGCCGGTAATAATCAGCGCGTCCAGGCCCTGCTCCCGCAGCTCGGCGAAACTCGCGTAGTAACGCTCAATATATGCCTGCGTCTCCGCGCTGCGGTTCAGCTCCGGTAACGAGAACGGGTACACGAAAAACTGCGCGATCCGGTTGCAGCTCCCGACGAGTCGAATGAACTGACGTTCCGTGGCCTGCAACGCCGCATCGGGCATCATGTTCAAAAAGCCAATGTGCAACTCGCGAATGTCCTGGTGCACGGCCCGGTCGAGCGACAGCATCTCATGTCCCCGCCGGTTCAGCTCGGCAAAGGTCGGCAGATCCGAATGGGCGACCAGCGGCATTAACTCTCCGATATTGCGAGCGCGGCCTGGTAGGCCGGCCGCGCCAGCGCTCGATCGGCGTACGCGTGGATCGCGGGTGACTCAGGCAGCATGTTGAAGGCACGCAGGAACACCGCGCTCGAGCCCAGCATTACGTCAGCCGCCGTGAACTGATCGCCGAGTATCCAGTCCTTGCCTTCAATGCCTTGCTCCCAGGTCTCGATCATGAGGTCGAAATCGCCCCACCCGCTGCGTTGTCGATTTGTTTCTGACCCATTGAACTTCTCGGACATCGCCGGCTCGACGACGGCAGGTGTGTACATCAGCCAGTAAAGAAACTTGCCGCGTCTCGGGTCATCGACGGCAGGCGCAAGCGTCCCCTGACAGTATCGGTCTGCGACATACAGGCAGATCGCTGCAGACTCGGACATCTTGACGTCACCGTCGATGATCGCGGGGACCTTGCCCATGGGGCTGGCGTCCAGGAACTCGGCAGGATCGCGTCTTTCAGGTGCCCGAATGTCGATGAGTTCCCTGTCGTAGTCGATCCCTGACTCCTCGAGCATCCAGAGAGCTCGAGCCGACCGCGTCTGCGGCGCCCAATAGATCTTCATAGTATTCCCTCCTGGCACTCAGATGACGATCTCTGGCGCCACCTCGCGTTGATTGTAGTGCGAGCTCATAACGTAGCCGTAAGCGCCGGTATTCGCGATCAGGATAACGTCGCCCTCCTCGGTCGGTGGCAGCAAGCGGTCGGTACCGAGCCGGTCTCCGGTCTCGCAGATGGGCCCGACGACGGTTACGGTTTCGCTGGCTGCATCGCCGAGTTTGCTCAGATTGACGATCTCATGATACGCGCCGTACAGCGCCGGCCGGATCAGTGAATTCATGCCGGTCCCGACACCGATGTAACGCATATCGCCCTTACCTTTGACCTGGGTAACGCGCGTCAGCAGCACGCCCGATTGCGCCACGAGGAACCTTCCGGGTTCCAGCCATAGACGGTACTGCGGATACGTTTCGCGAACCTCGGCCAGGTTTGCATCCAGTTCCTCGAGATCGAATGGCTTGTCGCCCGGTTTCTCAGGAATACCGAGCCCCCCGCCGAGGTCTATAGTCTCGACTGTCGGAAATCGTTGCGCAACTTTAGCGAGCTCGGCGGCGACATTTCGCCAGTTATCGGGATCGAGGATGCCGCTGCCACTGTGCGCGTGGATGCCAATGACTTCTGCCCCCACTTTTTCGACCAGGGCCGCCAGTTCCTCGGTTTCGAACCGCGGAATCCCGAATTTCGAATGCACGCCGGCTGTTTTGACGTGTTCGTGGTGCCCGCGCCCCTGCCCCGGGTCGACGCGGACGAACAGTTTCTTGTCCGCGAAAATCTCCGGCCACGCCTGGAGCGGATAGAGATTATCGAGCGTGACCTGAAGGCCTTTTTCGAATCCCCATTCGTATTCCCGGCGGGGTGCAAAGTTCGGTGTGAACAGGATGCGCGCCGGGTCGAGTCCGGGGAAAATCTCTTCCAGCCATTCGACCTCGCCTGGCGACACGCATTCGAAGTCCACGCCCTCGGCCTTCAGCGTCCGCAACAGCTCCTTGTTGAAGTTTGCCTTGACGGCATACAGGACCCGGTCGACGTTTTTCAGATTCTTCAGCGACTGCGCCGAGCGCCGGACGGTTTCGGTGTCGTAGACGTAAGCGTTCAGCCTCTGCCCGGCGAGCTCGAGCAGTTCTTCACGACGTGTCGCCCACCAGGCGCCATCGCGCGGAACGGCGGGCTGCTCCGACCGAATCAACTGCTGCCAGCTCGCGCCAAACGCAGGGCTGCCGCCGGTGTTGCGAATAATCCATGCGTGCAGCTTCGTAATCAGCCGTGCGCCCTGCTGCTTGTCGACGACGAAGCTCAGATTGAGATCGTTCGCCGACAGCGACATGAGGTGTATGCGTTCCTCCTCGAAGGCTTCGAGCGCGGGGGCGACTTTCGGCAGGATCGTGCGGATCTTGCGCCCGACCAGGGAAACCGCGCAGCAGTTATCGATAATAAGCACCCGGCAGAGCGCACCCAGGTCCTCCACAACTTTGGACAGTGCTTCCTCTGGGACCAGGCCGTCGGCTGTCTGTATCGAAACCGTGACATTGGTCTCCGAGGTGGATACCAGATCGATTGAAATGCCATGCTCGGCAAATACGGCGAACGCGCCGGCAAGGAAGCCAACTTCGTGCCACATGCCAACCGAGTCCATCGACACGAGCGTAAGGCCGTCCCGGCTACAAATGCCTTTTACCTGCGGTTCGACTTCCTCGGTAACCGAAGAAATGACAGTGCCGGCAATTTCCGGCGAGTTTGTGCTGCGGATGAACAGCGGGATCGAGTAGTGTCGCACGGGTGACAAGCACCGGGGATGCAGCACAGAGCCGCCGGCTGACGCAAGTTCCTGAGCTTCGTCATAGTGCAGGGCGACGAGCAGCCGCGCAGACGGTACGACGCGCGGATCGGCGGTGAACATTCCAGGCACGTCGGTCCAGATCTCAAGGCGCCGCGCCTGCAGTCGCGCGGCAAAGTACGCCGCGGAGGTATCAGACCCGCCGCGTCCCAGGAGTACCGTGTGGCCATGCTTGTTCCGGACAATAAAGCCTTGCGTCAGTATGACCTTGTCGTGTCTCGCGAGACCAGCGGCCAGTTCCTCGTCAGCCCCGTACCCGCAGGTTGCCGAGAGATACGTGCGAACGTCGCGTCTGACGCTGCTCTCCTCGCTCTCCAACAGCTCCCTGGCATCCAGCCACTGGACCGGTATGCCGGACTTCTGCAGAAACTCCGCACCCAGGCGTGTCGCCATGAGCTCGCCAAGCGCCATGATCCGCACCCGGACCCGCAGGCTGGTTTCCCGGACGAGTCGAACGCCGGCGATGAGCCGCTCGAGTTCGTCCAGCGATTCGTGCAGAAGAGCGCGGCCGTCAAGCCCAAGGTCTTCCGCCAGCGCATAATGCTGTTCGCGGATCTCTTCGAGAATCGAAACGCCCTCGCCGGAGATTGCCTGATCGAGCAAGTTGCCAAGCTGGTCGGAGACGCCGTGAAGAGCCGAATGCACGATCACGGGTTTGAGTCCACTGTCGAGGCGGTTCCGAACGAGATCCGCAATGGTCGCCCAATCAGCGGCGCTCGACACGCTGGTGCCGCCGAATTTCATGACCACCCAGGGTGATCCTGAAATTTCCTCCGGCGCCCCGAGTTCTCCGCTGTCGTCGAAGGCAGCCTCTGTCAGTTTTTCGCTCATTTGTCCGCCAGTAAACTCAAGCCAAAAAAAACCCGCGAGGAAACTCCTTGCGGGTTCGTTGACAGTGTCCGAGCCTTATTAGCTAGCCGTTACTACTGCCATTCGCACCCACGCACCTCTGGCGCGCCATTCGTTTTAGGTGTTTTTTCACATCAAACATGGGGATGTGCTGGCACTCTACGTGGGTGTCGCTAAAAGAAGACTACCGAGTGTTCCCCTCTTGAGCCAAAAGGTCAAGCGCTAATCGTCCCAGGGCGCCGGAATCGTCACGGCGCCGGACGATGCTGACGACACCTCGGCGCGATATTTGGCGAGGACCCCGGTACGAACATCGGAGGCCGGGCGGCGCCAAGCCTCGCGTCGCGCCTGCATTTCAGCGTCGCTGACTTCGATGTTGATCTCCTTCTGCTGCGCATCGATCACAATCCGATCGCCGTTTTCGATGAGTCCGATCGGGCCGCCAACCGCGGCTTCCGGCGAGACGTGTCCGACGACGAAGCCATGGCTTCCGCCGGAAAAACGGCCGTCAGTGATCAGGGCCACGTCTTCGCCGAGGCCCTTGCCCATGATCGCGCCCGTCGGACTCAGCATCTCGCGCATACCGGGACCGCCCTTGGGGCCCTCGTAACGAATGACGACGACATCGCCGGCCTTTACGTCGTCATCGAGAATGGCCTGCAGCGCAATCTCTTCCGACTGGTAAACCTTTGCAGTACCCTCGAAGCGCAGACCCTCTTTACCCGTGATCTTGGCAACCGCGCCATCGGGTGCCACGTTGCCGTAGAGGACGGCGAGATGGCTGTCCGGTTTGATCGGCTCGTCGAATCCTCGAATGATGTCCTGTCCGGCCGGATAGTCCTCGACGTCTGCCAGGTTCTCCGCGAGTGTCTTGCCGGTAACCGTCAGGCAGTCGCCGTGCAGAAGCCCCTTGTCGAGCATGCGCTTCATCAGAGGCTGAATACCGCCGATCTCGATCAGCTCCGACATCAGGTATTTGCCACTGGGTTTCAAATCGGCGAGCACCGGCACTTTTTCGCCGATTCGGCTGAAATCGTCGAGATCGAGCTGCACGCCCGCTTCCCGCGCGATGGCCAACAGATGCAGCACGGCGTTCGTCGATCCGGCCAGAGCGATTACGACCGCAATCGCGTTTTCGAACGCTTTTCGCGTCATGATGTCGAGCGGCTTGATGTCCTCGCGAATCAGGTTGACGACGGCGGCGGCAGCACGCCTGCAATCGCCTCTCTTCTGCTCTGAAACGGCTTCCTGGGCCGAGCTGTTCGCGAGGCTCATGCCCAGCGCCTCGATCGCCGAGGCCATCGTGTTGGCGGTGTACATGCCGCCACAGGCGCCGGGCCCTGGTATCGCCGTCTGCTCGACCTCGAGCAGCTCTTCCTGGGTCATGCGGCCACCGGCGACGGCACCCACGGCTTCGAATACGGACACGATGTCACGGCGCTTGACGCCCGGTTTGATCGTCCCCCCGTACACGAACACCGATGGCCGGTTCAGTCGTGCCATCGCCATGACGCAGGCCGGCATATTCTTGTCGCAACCGCCGATCGCGACGAGCCCGTCGAAGCCCTCGCCTCCGGTAACTGCTTCAATCGAATCGGCGATGATCTCGCGGGACACCAGCGAATAGCGCATTCCTGATGTGCCCATAGAAATCGCGTCGGACACGCTGATTGTGTTGAAGATGACGGCCTTGCCACCCGCCTCATCAGCGCCGCCCGCCGCTTCGTCGGCCAGGTCTTTGATGTGCATGTTGCATGGCGTCACCATGCTCCACGTCGACGCAATGCCGATCTGGGGCTTGCCGAAATCGTCTTCTTCGAATCCCACGGCGCGCAGCATGGCGCGACTGGGGGCCTGCTCGTTGCCGTCAACGACGACGCGCGAGTAGCGCCGCAATTCCTTCTCGTCCATGGGGCGCGAGTCTAGCAGCGAATATAGGAGAGTCCTACTCGTCGTCGCGGATCATTACGACGATGCGATTGAAGACGTCACGATTGGAAGCGGCGGTATCCGATTTGAGCTGAACGGCGAATGCTTCGTCGCCCTCGGCCAACGTATCCTGGACCAGCGGAATCAGGAGTCGCGCCGAGCGTTGTCCGGGACCGAATGACACCTCCTGCCACGCCGGCGGAAAGTAATCCTTGTTCTCGGTTGCGGTAACGGACTCGATGGCGTAGGTCACGACGATCGTCGAGTTGTCCGGGTTGAAGCGCAGGATGTCGAGCTGTGCTGCAGGATCCGCTTCGCTCACGGACGTCTGCCCGGTGGCGAAAGCGATCGTGTTCGTTGGTAGCTGGGCCTCGAACGAGCGCTGATCGTCATCACGCAAAAACACGGTGATTGTCGCCAGCTCCGACTTAGTGCTGTCCGTATCGCGGACGCGCAACGTCGACTGCTGGTCAGCCTCGCGCATCGGGTCCCGTGCCATCGCAAGCGTCACCCTGCCGCGTTCCTGCCCAACCGGGAACTCGACGACACCTCCGTTGGAAATGGTGTACTGGCCTGACGCCCATGGAGAACGGTTGCCGCTGTAGCCGACTTCCTCGAGTCGTAGTGTGTAAGGCACGCCGGTATCCGCGCGGACGAACTCGATATCGGCAGCCGCACCGTCCTCGGTCAGCGTCAACGTGTAAGTCTCGACCGAACCGCCGTTATGCGTTATCGGCACATCAAGCGCAGCTGGCGGATAGCTGGTGAAATCGACCAGCGGTGGACCGGCTGGTAAAGCCTCCATATCCGTCGCCCCCGCGAACTCCTGAATTGCCAGTTCGGGCTGCGGCGACACATCCTCGATTTTTTCTCCGAGCGGCGCGAGTTCCTCAATAACGGAATCCGACTGCGTGCCGATCGATTCACCTGACGGAGCGGCCATGTCCGCCGCTTGCTTGAACTGGTCCAGGTAGCCAAGCTGGTTGGCAACGACGGCGAGTCCCCCAAGCACCATGACAAACGCGATCAGCCATTTGGCGATTCCGCCCCTGGACTCTTCTACGGCATAGTTGCGTTCGACGTGCAGGTCACCCGGCACATCGGAACTCGAGTCCAGCGCCTCGATGAATTCCTGCATCGAATCGAAACGCGTTACACGCGCGTACGACAGGGCTTTCTTCAGTGCGCGCCACTGGTCGTCGTCGAGTGAGGGCAGTCGTTGCGGCTTCATGCCCTCCTCGGCCGCTTCAGCGGCATTCCGGGGACCGAACACGCGGTACCCCGCCAGCAGTCGATAAAACAGGCAGGCGAGCGAAAACACGTCATCGGCGGGCGCCGGTTCCTCGCCCGTCAGCACCTGCATGCTCGAGTATGCCGGCGTTACCGCGCCGAGTTCGGCAGGATCGAAGGACGCGCTCGAATCCAGCTGGGTCTGCTGCACGCGCGCGACGCCAAAGTCGAACAGCTTGGCATCGCCTTCGGGCGTAATGATGATGTTGCCGGGCTTGACGTCAGCGTGAACGATGCCGCAACGATGCGCGTAGTCGAGCGCATCGGCAATTTGTTTGACGATTCGCAGCGCCTGGTCGAGCGCCATCGTCTTGCTCGCGGGATCGTCGAGTATTTGTGCGAGGTTGCGCCCGTCCAGCCACTCCATGACGATGAAATACAGATCGTCGTCGCGATCGAGGTCCATGAATCGCACGATGTTCGGATGCACGAGGCAACGCCCTTTGGCGGCCTCCTGCTGTAGCGCGCGAAGCGCCGCGCCGTTCTTCGCAAGCTTCGGCGACAGCACCTTGACGGCGACGTAGTGGTTGACCGACCCGGCCTCGGCAAGGCGCCGGTCCAGCGCTTTGTAGACCACCCCCATGCTGCCGCCAGAAACCCTCTCCTGCAGCAGGAAGCGGTCACGGAGCACCGAGCCAACCTGCACAACGTCCTCTACCGAGTTGGCCGGCAACGGTACCTCGTTGAGTACGGTCGTTGAACCGAACTTGTCGGGCACGGGGGCCTCGATCGCATCACCGAGCACGTCGGTTATTGTCATCGGAGTGTCGTCAACCGGCGGCGCCGGGGGAATCGCATCGGCAGGTGCCGGCGACGTCGCGACGTGTTCGGTCACGTATGCATCGAGCATGGACTTGACCAGCTGGAAGGTCTCCTTCCGCAGAGCGCCAGCCTCATAGCGTTCGTGCAAGACGCGCCGGATGTCGGCCTCGCTGTTGCCGTTGCTCGCGAGCAAACGCCGGATACCGTTCTGGATTTCGGCCAGCATTTGGACGTCATCGGCCTTCGCTTCGAGCCGGTGGTCGAAGCTCACCAGCTGTTCGGCTAGCGTATCGCGGAGGTTGTTGGACTCTGCACTCATGCTATTCCCGGTTTATCCGGCCATTTTATGTCCGGTGTCAAGGATTTACGCGGAACTGGGCCTCAGATTGCCTTTCCCGGGTTCATGAGATTCGACGGGTCGAGAGCACCCTTGATTGCCCGCATCAGGTCGATTTCGACCGGATCGGCGTATTTGTGCAGCCAGGCCCTTTTCAACGTCCCGATACCGTGTTCCGCGCTGATGCTGCCGCCCATGTCAACGACGAGGTCGTAGACGGCCGCTGTGATCTCGTTGCCAATCGCCTGGAATGCGTCGGGATCGGCGCCTGCCGGTTGTGCGACGTTGTAATGAAGATTGCCGTCGCCGACGTGACCGAACACCACCAGGCGCGCATCGGGCCACCGTTCCGAGAGCATGGCTTCCGCGCGCTGAAGAAACTCCCCCATGCGCGCGATGGGAACCGAAATGTCGTGTTTCAGGCAGGCACCCTCGGGCTTCTCGGCCTCGGAGATGGAATGACGAAGGCGCCAGAGTGCGTCGGCCTCTGACTCACTCTTCGCTACGATGGCATCGAGGCCAAGCCCGTCCTCGAGCGCCGTCATAAGCGGTTCTTCCAGCGATTCGCTGTCACGGGTCGCAGTTTCGATCAGTGCATACCACGCATGGCCATCATCGAAAGGAGCACGCGTGCCGGGTATGTGTCGAATCACCCAGCGCATTGCCCGGTCACCAATCAGTTCGAACGCCTGAATGCGGTCCGACAACGACGCGCGCAGCCGGCCCAGCAAAGCGATGGCCTGCTCGGCCGATTCAAGCGCGACCATTGCTACAGTCGTGTCATCCGGTAACGGAAACAGCCTGAGCGTCGCTGCTGTGATGATGCCGAGCGTGCCTTCGCTGCCTATGAACAGCTGTTTCAGGTCGTAGCCGGCGGTGTCTTTGCGCAAACTGCGCAGTCCGTTCCACACCTGCCCGTTTGCCAGCACGACTTCGAGGCCCAGCACCTGTGCGCGCGCCGTGCCGTAGCGAATGACGTTTATGCCGCCCGCGTCGGTTGCCAGATTGCCGCCTATCTGGCAGCTCCCTTCCGCGCCGAGACTGAGCGCAAACAGCCGATCTTCATTGCGAGCGGCAGCCTGTACGTCGGCAAGCACGCATCCGGCTTCGACGACCATCGAGAAATCGTCGGCGTCAATGGCGCGTATCCGATTGAGGCGTGAAAGCGATAACAACACCTGCTCGCCGCTCGCATCAGGCACTGCGGCCGCGCACAAGCCCGTGTTACCGCCCTGCGGCACGATGGCAACTCCGGCGGCAACACATGCCTTGACGATACTGGCAACCTGTTCCGTCGACGCCGGAGAGACCATGATCAGCGTCTCACCGCGGACGACGTCGCGCCATTCCGTCAGGTGTGGCTCCAGTTCGTGCGCATCGGTCGTCCACCCGCGGGGGCCGACGATGTCCTTTAGCTCGTCAATCAGCTGCATTATTGAATTCCGCCTGTGATTCCCAGGTCGTCCAGTCGATATTGCTCCCGCAAAACACAAGCATGACGCGTTTGCCCGCGAGCGCTTCGCGCAGCGGGCCGACTAACGCTGCCGTCGTTGCTGCACATGCCGGCTCCACCGCAATTTTCATGCGCTCAAAGAGAAAACCCATTGCACGCTTCAATGCGTCGTCCGAAACCAGCACAAAGTGGTCGACGTTGTCACGACACAGTCCAAAGGAGTACGGCATAGCGAACGGCGCGCCGAGACTGTCCGCGATCGTTCGCACCTTGTCGATTGATCGGGGCTCGCCCGCAGCAAGGCTGCGCAGCATGGAGTCCGCCCCTTCGGGTTCGATGCCGACGATCTCGCAGTGGGGTCGAAGCTGTTTAACCGCGTTCGCGATCCCGCCTATCAGCCCCCCGCCACCGACAGGTACCAGCAGCGCATCGAAGTCTTCGCACTGCTCGCAGATTTCGAGACCCACGGTACCGGTGCCCTTCGCGATTTCCGGGCCTTCAAACGGATGAACAAAGGCCCGGCCTTCCTTTCGTTGTATGTCTTCGGCGATCTCGAAGGCGACATGGACGTCGTCTGCAAGCACGACCTCGGCGCCGTAGCTCCGGCACGCATCGATCCGGAAAGGGTTCGCGCTGCGCGTCATGACCACTTTTGCGCTCGTGCCGGTCGACCTGGCCGCGAATGCAACCGCGATGGCATGATTGCCGGCGCTGACGGCAGTCACGCCGGCTTCGAGCTGCTCGGTGGAAAGGCTCTTGAGTACGGACAACGCACCTCGCGCCTTGAACGTCCCCGTGCGTTGCAGGAATTCGAGCTTGCCGAAGATCGTCGTGGCATTGCCGAGCTCCGCCTCGATGCCGGCGCAACGAATGACGGGTGTCCGAACAATCTGCTCACCCAGTGAATCACGAAGCGCGCGGATCTCGCCAATTGTCGGAGTTTTTTGAGGCAAGGTATGAATTCCGATTATGTAAACTCTGAAACTTGCGCTGCACCCGAGACTTGATTACTTTGCTCGGACGGCCACGCGAACTGTGTCAGAGAATGCAGCCGCGTTAAAGTCGCATTGGGCACAAGAATGGAACTTGACGATCTGTCGCAATCGGGAATCCGGCGAATAGCCGACTTCACTCCGCACCTTGATCAGCTTGCTGGTCTTGCCCGCGACATGCCGCTGCGACAACGAAGCAACCTCGTCCATCTCGAAAAATGCCTGCACGAGCAATGGCGACTGGGCCAGAACAACGTGCTCAGCTGGGCGCCGCTCGACGACGGCATTGTGGTGCTCGTTGTGCCGCATTACGCGATCGCCGAATACACCGCACCGAATACCGGTGAGCTTCCACCACGCGTTTCGCCGAGGTTTATCACCGAACTGATTTCCGGCGACCGGCAACTCAGCATCACGCAGATGCAAAAAGTGGCCCGGCTACTGGACGTCGAGCCTATCCGACTCGAGCTCAGACAGCCGCTGACCGGCCACAAGGTCGAGACGCAAATCATCGAGAAGATGATTCGCCGATACGGCATCAACTACGTCCCGAATCGTGCGGTGACGCTGTTCGATATCGTCGGCTTTGGCCTGCTCACGCCGTTCGAGCAAATGACGCAGCTCAACAGCCTTTCGTACAGCCTGAACTCCGCGCACGCGAAGATGCTCGAAAAGGACGTCGACATAAATTTCGCACGATCGTCGAGCGGCGACGGCTTCTACATCTGGAATCGTGACGAAGGGCTCGAAGCCAGCGTGAACCTCTACCATTTCATGCACATCGTCCTGGCAGACAATGCAATCGCGCGCAGCAAGGGAACGCAGAAAGCAGTGCCAAGGTTGCGCGCCTGTTTCCACGTCGGCAGCTGCTACGAGTTCCACCAGGCCGAAGGCCTCAACCCGACGATGTACGACTTCATCGTTGGTGACGTCACGATCGAACTTGCCAGGATGATCGAAGCCGCGCTGCCGGGACAAATCCTGGTCGGTGAATTCCTCGCGGACCTTTCCGGCGACATCGAGGACCCGGCGGCAACGCAGGCACACCTCGACGCGGTCACGTTCCTGCAGCGTGCGCAGGGCAATCTGCACCGCCTGAGCGGGCTCGAGTTGTCAGGCGAAAAGGTATCTGCGATCAAGTGCTACCTGACGGGCGAACGTCTGGGCGAGGACCAGTTCAATATCCGTCGCCTGCACATCACCGACAAACACGGATTGTCGCGCGTTGCGTACAACGCCAAAGTCAATATCTACCGCGAACACGCGCAGCCGATCTTACTCGGCATCGAAGACCGGAAGTTGCCGCTGGCTGAGGGTGCTTGAACTAGTTGGGACACTCTACTTTTTCGCCTTGCACCCACGCGAATTGGGTAAGTCGCAAATCGAAAAAGTAGAATGTCCCTGTCGCTCAAATCGCGGTTCTGTGAACGGCAAACCCGACAGCTATTGGCACGTGCCTTCGTTAGACATTTTCCCCGACGATTCTCGAGGGATTGCCAATCGTTTAGCTGAGCGTACGCAACGCGAAAACGCATTTCTGTAAACAGCGTACCCGACAGCTATTGGCACGTGCCTTCGTTAGACATTTTCCCCGACGATTCTCGAGAGATTGGCAATCGTTTAGCTGAGTG
>JAAUXY010170493.1_pt1 | contig 13890 bp, 9 predicted proteins | sample 7278121 | NCBI WGS metagenome assembly JAAUXY01 (sample SAMN14350117, study PRJNA611818) | marine sediment metagenome | isolation source: surface marine sediment (1.8m) | place: French Polynesia: Moorea | collected 2018-08 | reverse complement strand
TATTCAGTTTTCTAAAACATAATCTTCTTGAACTTCCCCCCCCAGGATATGTTCTTTAAATACCCGGCGCATTTTATCGGGAGTCATTTCTTGATATATAACCGGCTCACTGCTGCCGATTTCAACGGTAATATTGGGTTCATTTTTGCAATGACCGATGCATCCGGCACTGGCAACCTCGATATCCTGCCGGTTGGAGCTGGAAATCTCCTCCACCAGTGCACTCATCACCTGTCGGGCACCGGCGGCAATACCACATGTTGACATATGAACGGTTATTTTAACCTTTGACACCGGAGAAACAGTGGCGGATTCCTGCAATTGATCAAAATGACGGCTGGCGATTGCGGCCACATTGGTCATGAACATCAGTCCCATGCGCGGATCTTTATCGAAACATTCCAGAAGATGATCTTTTTTAATTTGCAGGATTTTGCAGGTTTTAGTCGCACCATAAGCGGAAAGCGCATACTTGAATGGCGGCACAAAGCTTGACCACCCCAGCGTCTGTGCAGCAGTTATCGCGAAAACGGTGTTTTGTTCCGAGGTGGGACGGCCCGGTAAGTCAAATCTAAGGTGGACCTGTCCATCGGCTACCAGCCAGATCCGGTCGGCATCTTCACCTTCGGCAAACAATTTTTCTTCATAAAGGTACTGCTTTTCCTGTCCCCCCTTACTGGCAGCCTTCAACTGGTCCTGACTGAATCCCTTGAAGATGTCGACCTTCTCTAAAAATTTCAGACCACCCATAAGGTCCTCCCTATTATTTTGGATTTCGGAATGCGGATTTCGGATTTAAAATTAATAGCTTACGCAACATTATATTCTGAATTACGCAATCCGCTATTAAATTGATCCATCACTCCAGTATCGACTAAGCTGCTTCACCTTCGGTACGCTTAGCCGTCGGATGCGGAGGGGTGCATGCAGCCGCGTCCGGGTCATAACACGTCAGACAGCACGACAGACAGCGGTTGCTTTCACTCGAAGCGGCATCTCTTGTAAGTACCTGATCCACTTCGATAAAAGAGTGTATCCGCTCTTCGACCGCCAGCTCCGGCATCGGCGCTCTGGGATTTTTAACAATCCCGTCCACCTGATCAAATAGGGTTTCGGCGATCACATCACTGTTTAATTCATTTTTCCGGGCCGTCACTTCTTGTCCCATTATAAACTGGTGAATGGAACGGGCAGCCCGCCGCCCCCCGCCAATCGCAGATACCACCAGGGACGGGCCGGTGGCGGCATCACCGGCGGCAAACAAATACGGAATATTGGATTGCAGGGTGTCCGGATTCACATCGATGGTATTCCAGCGGGTGGTATTCAGATCTGCCAGGCGTTTTTTAGTGCGCTCGGTAAATGAAACATCGGGGGATTGTCCGATGGCGGTAATGACCATGTCGGTTTCCAGCCGAGTTTCAGAACCTTCGATGGGTACCGGGCGGCGCCTGCCGCTGGCGTCGGGTTCTCCGAGTTCCATCTTTAAATACTCAAGATGAGTGGCGTGACCGTCTTCATCACCAACGATTTTCACCGGAGCCGCCAGAAACAAAAATTCAACGCCTTCGTGTTCAGCCGCCTCGATTTCGACCTCGTTGGCAGGCATCTCTCCGCGGGTGCGGCGATAAACGATATATACCTTTTTCGCCCCTAAACGAATGAGATTGCGGGTACAGTCGATGGCCGTATTACCCCCGCCGATAATGGCCGCCGTTTGTCCGATGGGAAGCTTTTCGCCACCGGCCAGCCGGGACAGAAAATCAATTCCGGTATAGCAGCCTTTAAGATCTTCTCCGTCCACGCGCAGGCTGGCATCTTTCCATGCGCCGATACCCAGAAAGATGGCATCAAATCCGGATGCGACCAGAGAACTCAGGTCAAAATCATGACCGAATTTCACATTGGTGTGGAAATCGACTCCCAGATCCAAGATACTTTCGATTTCCCAGTCCAACACCTGCTTGGGTAGCCGATATTCCGGGATACCATAACGCAGCATACCCCCCATTTGGGGCATGGCTTCAAAGATATTGACCTGATGGCCCAGTCGCCTGAGGAAAAAAGCACAAGTTAATCCGGCCGGTCCGCCGCCGATAACCGCGACGCGTTTGCGCGTTTCGGGGGCTGTCGGTATGGGCAACCGCTCACCGGAATTCATCTCATAATCAGCGACAAAACGCTTCAATTGATTGATAGACACCGGTTCATCCTCGATTCCCCGGCGACAGTTTGATTCGCAGGGATGCGGGCACACCCGGCCGCAGGACAGCAGAAATGGATTCCGCTCCCGGATCGTATTGACAGCGCCTTCGTAGTCTCCTTCTCGAATCTGGGCAATATATTGGGGTATGTCGATTTCAGCGGGGCAGGTCTGGCGACAGGGCGCCAGGCGATCGCTACTGCAATTGAAATGCATCAGGCGCTCAGACATGGTTTTGACCTTCATGACATATTTAGGGCAAACCGTTTCGCAAGCACCGCAACCGACACAATTTTCTTCCACCACCACCGGATAACCCTGGGGACCCATTTTGAGGGCATTGAACTGACAGGCATCGATGCAGTCGCCCAGCCCGATGCATCCGACCGCACATGCCCGCTGGCCGCCGGATAAAGCCGCCTGGGCCCGGCAGGTATTGACCCCGAAATAGACAAATTTATCGGCGGCGCGATCGCCGCCGCTGCAGGGATTATAGGATTTGGGGGGCTCGGCCAGACCGACCTCCACGCCCATAACTTCAGCGGCGTTGGCGGCCGATTCCGGACCGCCGACGATGCATACGCTGGGATCCGCTTCACCGGCCACGACAGCGACAGCTGCGGCCGAACAGCCGGCGTAACCGCAACCGCCGCAATTGGCGCCCGCAAAGGTGGCTTCCACACGGGCAATCCGCGGATCTTCGTACACATAAAAAATGCGGGATGCCGCTGTTAAAATCGCGGCGCAAACCATTCCCAAACCCAGCATGAAAAAAATACTTGCAAGCATAGTATCTCCTTGCCAATTTATTGGCTATATGAAGTCAGCCATACAGCGACGGTTAGGTTCGAAATTCGGCGTGCCCAGACAGACGAGGTTCCAACAAAAAGGCTTTTAATTACAAAAAAGGCTTTTAATTATCATTTCGTAGCTATGATTTCAACCCTTAAAATAAGGTTTCAGGTGTCGGGCCTTCGCCGCGCCCCGCTTGTTGGAAGCGGGGCTTCGTTCGCGCAGGCGGGTGTCAGGTGTCGGGGCACATCGGTCAATAGGGATAGGTGCCAGATTAAGCCGGAAAACGACAAGTCAGGGCCTCTGAAGGACGACTCAGGCCGAAGAACGACAAGTCAAAATATGGTTTCGGTGTTCAGGTGTCAGAAAACAGTGAACAGAAAACGCAGGGTCGACCTCTGCATGGCGCGGCGAAGCTTTAGCGAAGACGGGCATGCCGCGGCGAAGCTCGCCAGAGCTAAGACGGGTGCCGACCAATTAACGGCGGGCGCAGAGGCCCGCCCTACTTCTGAAATCAGAACGCCTGACACCTGAACACTGACACCTAATTTAACCTAATACAGGAAACCAATTTTTAAGAGCGCTAAACTGATACGTGTTGCTATTTCGATGGTTGGTTGCAGATCCCGCAGATACTGCAGGTTTCAACCCGGCAAGCGGGAGAGGGGAGGGCGTTTTTGGCACGCTGGAATTCCTGCTGCAGATAGGACTTTTTAATCCCCTGATCAATAAAATCCCAGGGGAGCCGCTCATTGAGGTCACGTTCCCGCAGGACGTAAAAATCCGGGTTAACGGATACGGCTTTAAGGGTTCGGGCCCAATTGCCCTTATGGGTGTGCGCCAGAGAAAGGATATCGGCGACTTTGCGATCACCTCTGGAAAAAAGCGCCTGGATATAAGCCCAACGCGGTATATCCGAATGGACCCGCAGATTGGGGATTTTTTTCAATTCGTCTTTAATTTTTTTTATCTTTTTTTTCAAAACACCGGTTTCGGCCATGGCTACCCATTGAAATGGGGTAAAGGGCTTGGGCACAAAACAATTTAAACTGATGGTGATGTCACCGATCCGTTTTTGGGAGCGGCTGGCCTTTAAAAAACGATGCTTTATTTGCTTGCTCAAGCGAATAATGGCCTCGACATCATCAGTTGTTTCGGTGGGAAGACCAATCATAAAATATAATTTTATGTTCGGGATACCGTTTGCCACCAGGGCATCGGCAGCGGCCAGGATTGCATCTTCGGTTATGCCTTTATTGATGACTTTGCGCATGCGCTCGGAGCCGGCATCCGGGGCAAGCGTTGCGGTTTTTACATTACTGTGTTTGAGAACCGACAACAATTCCGGAGACAACCCGTCGGCCCGCAGGGAGCTGAACGAAATTCGGATGTGTTTATCCTGGTATTGGCCGCACAAAGCACCCAGACCCGGAAGATCGGAAACCGCAGCCCCCACCAGACCGATGCGATCCGTTTGTGTGGTTCCCTGATCGATATCTGCGGTCAGCGCCGAAGTGGGTCTGAAACGCGGGGGACGGTAAATAAAACCGGCCGCGCAGAAGCGACAACCGCGGGGGCAGCCTCGGGCAACCTCTACCAGGTGCGTCCGGTCAAAGGCTGTATCAGCGGTTAAAATGGTGCTGCAGGTGGCTGTGTGGGTCAGGTCCTTAAGATAAACACGTTTAACATCTGTCGGGACCGCCTCCAGGGGATTAAACGCTGCGATGGTCCCGTCGCGGTTATAATCGACATCGTAAAATGCCGGAACATACGCACCCGGAACCTGAGAGGCGATTTTTTTAAGCATGCTGCGCCGCTTGTTTCCGGGTTCGAATACCTCCAGAAAGCGAGGTATTATTGTTTCGGCTTCACCGATGAGAAAACAATCAAAAAAAGCCGCAATCGGCTCCGGATTTAAGAAACTGGCGACGCCCCCGGCGATCAACAGCGGATGCCGATCACTCCTTTGGTCGGCTCTCAAGGGCAGACCAATCGTATCGAGAATAGACAGGATATGGGGGTAATCGTTTTCAAAAGACAGCGAAAAAGCAATCGCATCGGTATCTAAAAGGTGTTTTCCGGATTCAATGGTTTTGAGGATCGGCGGCTGTTTGCGAGAGGATTCCGGCAGAAATGCGCGTTCACAAACGACATGGTCATAATCATTTAGCAGACGATAGACACTTTGAAAACCCAGATTGGACATGCCCACATGGTATCGATTCGGATAGACCAGCGCAAAGCGGACACGTCCGCGCCAGGATTTGCGGATGGCACCGATTTCAGCATCATGTGGGGATTTTGTGGATTTTAGGGGCCTCGATGCCATGAGTTTGTCCGTTGTCCGTCTCCGGCGATAGGTGATGTGAGTCTATATTGATTTAAGATAACCTTGCCTGCGCTTTTTCCCACACCAGGAGCCTCTGTCGCGACCTATGTGGACCATACGCTTAACATGCGGCATTTTGACACACAGTCAATGTTTTAATCTATCGCCTTAAAAAGATCCTAGATTGCCGCACAAAAACCGTTTGCCGGGCGGTGCAACGGTTTAAACTAAGCTTACATCAGCTCCCGCTCAAATCAATTGACGACACGCCATCTTCACCATCAACGGACAACGGATATGAGAGGCCTAATCGGCCTTGCGCCTCAAAAAAGTCGGTACGTCAAGCTCGGTTTCATCCGCTGCCAGACCCTGGTGACCCCGGTACACGGCGCCGCCGGACTCTCCTACGGCCTTTTGCTGGCGGATAAAAGTCGGTTCCTCGTAATCGATTATGTCACCTTCCAGATCACCGGGTGTAATATCTCGCACTTTGCCTCTTAACGGCAGCTCAACCGCTTTATCCGAAAGCTGCACTTCCGGTTTGCCACCGATGCCCGTTGCGATAACGGTAACACGCATCTCATCGCCGAGACTGTCATCGATGGAGGTGCCCCAGAAGATGTCGGCATCATCACCGACTTCGTCGTGAATACGTTCGGAGGCTTCAGCCACCTCTTCAAATTCCATATCGCTGGTGCTGGTGATGTTCATCAGCACACCTTTGGCCCCGGCAATGGGAAGGTCTTCCAGCAACGGATGCGACATGGCTCTTTCGGCGGCCTCCACTGCACGGTTTTCTCCGGAGGAAATCCCGATACCCATAATGGCCAATCCGGCTCTCGACATAGTGGTTCTAACATCCGCAAAATCCAGATTGACCAGTCCGGGCATCATAATCAGATCGGTGATGCCCTTGACCGAATGCAACAGGATTTCGTCGGCTTTTAAGAACATATCCGTCAGTTTTGCCTTTTTGGGTGCCAGACCTCTGAGCCGATCATTGGGTATGCTAATGGCCGTATCCACGACCTTTTTCAAATCATCGATACCATCTTCAGCCAGCTTGGTTCGTTTTTTGCCCTCAAACCCAAAGGGTTTGGTCACCACAGCTACCGTCAGCGCACCTAAATCTTTGCAGATTTCTGCAATTACCGGGGCAGCGCCGGTTCCAGTGCCGCCTCCGAATCCGGCGGTGATAAATACCATGTGACTGTCGGCCAGCGAATTGCGCAGGGCCTCTTCACTTTCAAGCGCGGCATCGCGACCAATCTGGGGATTTGCGCCGGCACCAAGCCCCTCGGTGAGTTGTTCGCCCATCTGAATTTTTATCGGCGCCATGGACATCTCAAGGGCCTGACCGTCGGTATTGGCGGCAATGAATTTAACGCCCTGCAAATGGGATGCAATCATATTGTTGATGGCGTTACCGCCCGCACCGCCGACTCCAATCACTTTGATTTTTGCTGATTTTTCTTGGTCCACATAGGTAAACATTTCAACCTCCTATTAAAATTCGGTTTTAGTTAATTTGCCTGAAGATTATGTAGAAGCCTGCAACTATTTAGGCTGTTAATTAGTTTTGAGACTTGTAATCCGAATTTTAGACGACATCATTGAACCAGCGTTTCATACGGGTCATGATGCGGTTAAAAATATTTTTATCCCATATTCTGAATTTGCGTGAATCCTGGTTGCGCGCCCCGTAAAGCACCAACCCCACGCCGGTGGCGTACATGGGATTGTTGACCACATCCACCAGACCCGTAATGGCCCGTGGTTTTCCGATCCGGCATGGGAGATTGAAAATCGATTCGGCAATTTCATTTACGCCCTCTAACAATGCTGTCCCACCGGTAATGACGATACCGGATGGAATCATGTTCTCCATACCCGAGCGCACGATTTCCCGCTGAACCAGCTGAAAAATTTCCTCCATGCGGGGCTCCAGAATCTCACCCAGAATCTGGCGGGATAGCTTACGGGGTTCTCGACCCCCCATGCCGGGCACTTCGATGGTTTCCTCGGTGTTGATGTTTTGTGCCACGCAGCTGCCGTATTTTTTTTTAATTTTTTCAGCTTCGGCGTGGGGTGCACGCAATCCGATAGCGATGTCATTGGTTAGATTATTTCCACCCAGCGCCAGGACAAAGGTGTGCTTGATATTGTTCTGGGAAAAGATGGCCAGATCCGTTGTGCCGCCGCCGAGGTCCAGCAGGGCCACACCGAGCTGTTTTTCTTCATCCGTCAGCACCGCTTCACCGGAGGCCAATGATTCCAGAACAATATCGCAGACATCCAGGCCCGATCGGTTGGCGCATTTAACGATGTTGTGGGCCGACGCCACCGCTCCGGTGACAATGTGTATTTTGGCCTCCAGCCGCACGCCGGACATTCCCACCGGGTTTTGGATGCCACGCTCATCGTCGACCATATATTCTTGCGGCAGGACGTGAATCACTTCACGGTCCATCGGAATGGCCACCGCCCGGGCGGCATCGATGACCCGGTCGACATCCGGTTCGCCGATCTCATTACCCTTGACCGCAACGATTCCGCGGCTGTTGAAGCCGGTGATGTGACCGCCCGCAATACCGGCATAGACCGCAGATATCTCACAGCCGGCCATCAGTTCAGCTTCTTCCACAGCCTTTTTTATGGACTCGACGGTCGATTCGATATTGACCACCACCCCTTTGCGTAAACCGATTGAGGGATTGGTGCCGATACCGATGATGTTGGCCGAGTCTCCGGATACTTCGCCGACGACCGCGCAAATTTTGGTAGTTCCGATATCAAGACCGACTATCACATCTCCCTGCATTTCATACCTCCTTGTGGTCCCCGCCCTGAATGACGGGATTGACCACGATGCGGTTAACATTGTTAAGATCAATGCGATTGAAATCCGGAAAACTTCGCCGTTGCTTGCCATAGGTCAGAATATTTTTAAACATACGGAATTTAAGCGGGTAATTGTGATACCCCAGCACAACGGTTTTCATTTGCTTAAATACCTTGAGCGTTATCCCGATTTCCCGATCCACCAGTATGTGCTTGATCTGACGGTTGGATAGGATACCGCGCGCCTGTTTGCCCATTAACAAAACCTGCATCACAGCCTCAAATGGTCTGTTGAGCGACCCTTTCGATGCTGACTGCCGCGGGGCGGCAGTCGAGTGCTGCAAGACAACCGTCTTTGTTTGGCCGACCCTGCGGATGTCGCTTAATTCTAATCCACTGACCAGCGGCAAATTGGCAGGATCCGCAGCAGTCAGTTCTTTGAAGACCTGGCCATTTTCGTTTATGAGGTATTTGCGATCCAATTCGACAATGGCCAGCGGCACATGTTCCCGGACCCTGATATGAAGTCCGGAAGGGATCTCGCGCCGGACTTCGGCCTCAGCAATCCAGGGGTGCGCCAGCAGACGTCTGCGGGCCATTGACAGATTGACCGAGAGAATATTGACCCCTTTTTTTACCCGGGCCACCGCAATGATTTGCTCATGGTTCAGACGCGGCCCGCCCTCTATTTTCAAACGATTGGCTTTGAAATAGTCACACTGTGTGATGACATCGTGAACGAACACGAACAAACCGCTGGTTGCCAGCAGCCCGGCAACACCGGCGATGACATAAAACCCGATGGCCAGTCGGTGCAAAAACGCAAATTGGCGTTTTCTTTTGGTGCCTTTACGGTAGTTTTTGCGTGGCTTTCGTCGTCGACTCACAAATCACCTCAGTGCGTTTGTATCAAATGATATCAACCGGGTTTCGGGTGTCAGGTGTCAGGTTTCAGAATTGGCACGGGAAAAACCTGAATACTAAAGCCTGACACCTGAACCGCCTCCGGCGGAACTATAAAGCCTGAACCATGAATCCTGAACCTCTGAACCGTGAACCTTAAACGGGTTTTATGGTTTTTTGAGAAACATTTCGCCGACCTTATAGACATCGCCGGCACCCAGGGTCAGCAACACATCACCCGGCTGCAGGGTTTTTTTCAAAAAGGAAAGCGCCGCTTTAAATCCATCGACGTCTATGACTTCTTTGTGGCCATGGGCCTTAATTTCTTCACAGAGTTTTTTGGAACTCACACCCTCGATTCTTTTTTCGCTGGCGGCGTATATCGGCATCACCACCAGAACATCGGATTGGTAAAATGCCCGACTGAATTCTTCGAAAAGGGCCCGGGTTCGACTGTACCGATGGGGTTGAAACACAACCACCTTGCGTCGATTTTGCCAGTTCTCTTCAATGGCTTCCAGGGTGACCTTGATCTCTGTCGGATGGTGACCGTAGTCGTCGATAACCGTGACCCCATTGGTCTCTCCTTTGATTTCCAAGCGCCGCTGGACGCCTTCAACGGTTTCCAGAGCGGTTTTAATCTGATCAAAGCCGATATCGAGCTCTACACCAACAGCAATACTGGCCGTGGCATTATAGACATTATGTACACCGGGCAGATTCAGATGGATCATGCCCATTTTCCGGCCGCGGTGGTAAACGTTAAAGCGACTTTTTTGCTGACCAAATTCCACGTTCCGGATCTGAAAGTCGGCCTGGGAGCTCATTCCGTAAGTTGGATAGCGTTTTTTCAACTGGGGGATCACTTCTTGAATCGGCTCATTGTCCAGGCACAATACCGCCAGGCCGTAGAAGGGTATGCGATCTAAGAAGTTTAAAAACACGGTTTTGATCGCATCTAGATCCGCGTAAAAATCCAGGTGCTCTTTGTCGATATTAGTGACCACGGCGATCGTGGGCGAAAATTTTAAAAAGGAACCGTCACTTTCATCCGCTTCGGCCACGATAAAATCGCCTTCACCCAGAACGGCATTGGAGCCGATACTTTTCAACTTACCCCCGATGACCACCGTGGGGTCCAGACCGCCCTGGGCCAGCACCGAGGCCACAATCGAGGTGGTGGAGGTCTTGCCGTGAGCACCGGCAATCGCGATGCTGTATTTCAAGCGCATCAGTTCGGCCAGCATTTCAGCACGCGGGATGACCGGAATCGATGCCTGACCGGCCGTCCGGACTTCCGGGTTGTCCGTATCAATGGCCGATGAAACCACGACCACATCGGCCCCTTTGATATTCTCGGCCGCATGCCCCTTATAGATGGTGCCGCCCAGCTCTTTTAAACGAGTGGTGATATCGGAACTTTGCAGATCCGAGCCCGATACTTTGTAGCCCAGATTCAGCAGTAACTCCGCAATACCGCTCATGCCGATACCGCCGATGCCTACAAAATGAATGTGGTATTTCTTCAGATACACAGGTTATCCAATTAACAAATCAACTATTTGACGATTCAACCAATTGATAGCAATCATCCACGATGCGTTGGGCGGCATCGGGATGGCCCAGCCGGCCGGCCTTTTGGGCCATTGTCTTAAGGGCCTGCGGGTGCGATGCATAATATTCGATTTTCTGCGCCAGGGCACTGGCGTTGATATCTTTTTCATGAACCATTTCAGCGGCTCCTTTATCCGCCAGTGTGGCGGCATTCAATGTCTGATGGTCATCGGCCGCAAAGGGGAAGGGGATAAAAATGACCGCCTTTCCCATAGCCGTTACCTCGGCAACCGTTGTGGCGCCGGCCCGGCATATGATCAGGTCCGCCTGCTTATACAGCGGGCCCATATGCCTGAAAAACGACTGAACCTTGGCCGTGACGTTTTCACTTCGATAGGCCTCGCTGACCATCTGCTCGTCGGCCGAGCCGGTCTGATGAATAAAGGTCAGCCCTTCTTTTTGGGTTAAATGGCCAAGGGCTTCAACAACGGTTGTGTTGATGCGGTGCGCGCCCTGACTTCCGCCGATGATCAGCACACAAAATTTTCTGAGGCCGGCGGCAACCGCCTCGCTGTTATGATTGTTTAAAAGCGCTTTGCGCACCGGATTGCCCGTGAGCCGTATTTTATCCGGTGCAAATCGCGCTTTGGTATCGTCAAATGACACGTAAATTCGATCGGCAAACCGCGCTAAAATCCGGTTGGTAATGCCCGGTAATATATTTTGCTCGTGCAGCACAATTTTGGTGCGCAGTAGCCATGCGCCCAACACCACCGGGCCCGCTGAATAGCTGCCGAGTCCGACTGTGATGTGCGGTTTGTAGCCTTTTAAAATGCGCAATGCTTCTATAATTCCTTTGGGTATTTTCAGGGCCGATTTCGCCTGATTCCATATGCCGCGACCTTTAATGCCTTCGGCTGTGACGGATTCAAGCCTGAAATCCGTCTGGCTCAATACCGAGCGCTCCAGCGGATTGCCGGTGCTGATAAACACAACCGTGTTGCCTTTATTGCGTGTCATAAACTCTTGGGCGATGGCCAATCCCGGAAACAGATGGCCGCCGGTGCCCCCGCCGGCAATCACGACGCGAAGAGCTTTTGTTTGGCTTTTATTTCGTGCGTTATCATCCATTCCTCCGGCCCTTCGCGTGTTATTCGTTATGGGCTATTAGAATCTGACCTGGCGAATGTTTGCGATGCATTTTTTCTGATTTTCAAACCCATAACGCATTACCCATAACAAATAACCTAATACTTGCGTGCCGCGCTGATATTCATCAATATGCCGATGGAGGCCATATTGAGCAGGAGCGACGTTCCGCCGTAGCTCAACAGGGGCAGGGTGAGACCCTTGGTGGGCAACAGCCCGAGAGCCACGCCCATGTTGACCACTATTTGAAGTCCCATGGCAATCGTCAGACCCACTGCCAGATAAGCACCGAATAGATCCGGGGCGCTGCGCGCAATGGCGATTCCGCGTATAACAATCCAGGCATAAAGCCCGATGATGATCACAACACCCAGCAGCCCCAGCTCTTCGCCGATGACCGAAAAAATAAAATCCGTGTGCGGTTCCGGTAGATAAAACAGTTTTTGATATCCTTTTCCGATACCGGTGCCCCACAAACCGCCGGTCCCAAATGCCATTAGAGAATGCACAATCTGATAGCCTTCATCGCTTGAATGCTCCCATGGATTGAGAAAGCCTAAAATACGCTTGGCGCGATATTCAGCGTTGATTAAAAACAGATACGCCACCGGTAAAATGACGAGCATGGTTGCAAAAAGCTGCGAAAATCGGACACCGCCGATAAACAGCATGATCCAGGTCAACGCGCCTAGAATAAAAACGGTGCCAAAATCCGGCTGAATAAAAATAAGGGCCACAAAGACACCCAGCACCAGTACGTGCGGCACAAAACCGATCGAAAATGTTTTGATCTGATCGGCTTTTTTTTCCATTGAGTAAGCCAGATAGATGACCAATGCGATGCGGGCAAATTCAGACGGCTGAAACGAAAAACTGCCCAGCTGCATCCAGCGCGTGGAACCGCCCGCGGTGAGCCCCAGATCGGTAAAATGTATAAGCGCCAGAAGCCCCAGGGAAAGCGCGATCAGGGGATAGGCCAGTACGCGATAGTACCGATACGGGAAATGTCGTCCAGCCACAAGCACGATCACACCTGCCAGAGCGAATAGCGCCTGTTTTTTTAAGAAAAAAAAGTCGCTGCCGAATTTCTTGAGTGCCAGGGCCGAACTGGCGCTATACACCATTACGATTCCGACACCCACCAGGAAAAGCACCGGAAACAGGAGCTGTACATCATAAAAAGCGGTTTGCTTATGGTGTTGTTTTTTTGCCATGATTTAAAAAACGCTTATATTCGCACGCAAAGCCGTAAAGCTTGCGAAGAAAAAATTTTTGTTTTGCAATTTTTTAATTAATCTTAGCGTCTTGATGTCTTTGCGCGAGACCATTTTTTTATCCAGTTATTTTAACGCTTTACGAGTAGCCTTTTTCTTGACATCCTCGACCGCACGTCGGAAATCATCTCCCCGTTCGGCATAGCTGCTGTACCAGTCAAAACTTGCACAACCGGGCGATAAAAGAACCACATCTTCCGGGTTTGAATCCTCAAAAGCCGTTGCCACCGCATCCTGCATCGAATCCGCGGTCTTTGTCGGTGCCAGCCGGCCGAGGGCCTTTCGGATGGATTCGGCCGCTTCGCCCATCACAACGAGTTCTTTGATATGTTTGCACAAATGCTTTTCGAGCACCTGGAAATTGCTGCCCTTGTCACGACCGCCCATCAGCAGCAAAATCGGCTGTGAAAAGCAGTCCAACGCTCTGATCACACCGTCCAGGTTGGTGGCTTTGGAATCATTGTAAAAGCGGACCGTGTTGATGGTGGCCACGTGTTCGAGCCGGTGGGGCAGACCTTTGAATTGATCGAGTGTTTTCTGTATCCCTTCTGTTGTCCCGCCGGCCGCCAGTGCTGCCAGACTGGCGGCACACACATTTTCATAATTATGTCGCCCCATAAGAGCGGTTTTGGTAATATCCAATTCTGCTTGAATGCGGAATGCGGCCTGCGACGAGCTCAGCCGAGTCGAATGCGGAATGCGGAATTTAGATTCAATTGGGTCTAATTTAGCCAGTTTCAGGGTGATACGTTTTGCGTTTAAGACAGCGCCCTCCTCGTCGGCCCCCGGAGCCGGAAAAAACAGGCGCCGGCTTTTAATATCGGCTGTTTTGGAACGAATGAGTG
>JAAUXY010190051.1_pt1 | contig 13895 bp, 14 predicted proteins | sample 7278121 | NCBI WGS metagenome assembly JAAUXY01 (sample SAMN14350117, study PRJNA611818) | marine sediment metagenome | isolation source: surface marine sediment (1.8m) | place: French Polynesia: Moorea | collected 2018-08 | reverse complement strand
GTCCAATATGGGATTCAATGTATTGTATGTCGCACCTTGGGTCTATTTTGAAATAGCAGGACCCCATGCCGCCTTGGCCTTGGCGACTGCCACCTCGGCGTTTGTCAATGCAGGACTGCTTTACCGGCACCTCCGTCGAGAAGGCGTGTATCAATTGCAACCGGGCTGGACGAGACTCTTACGTCAAATCTCGCTCGCTGGGGGAATGTTAACATTGACCTTACTGATGGCCACGCCAGAGTTGGCTAGTTGGAATCAATGGGACATTACGGTACGAGTATCGGTGTTAACAGGACTCATTGTTCTCGGTGGAGTGGTGTATGTAGGGGCTTTGGTAGTACAAGGTATCCGGCCCCGACACTTTATGATCAGCTAAAAAAATTTTAGCTGCTGTCGTTATATAATATACCCGTTGAAAATGAAATGTCAGAGCCCATGGGACTTCGTTGTTCGTCTTCAAGGCGCGGCGAAGCGCGAAGGCGGGCAGAAAGACCAGTAAAATGAAGAGATTAGTTGCTTCCAAGTCCCCATAGCACGTCGCTTTCGCCCCATGAGGTCGTTGGAACGTTACACCATAGTCCTGGCTATGGCTTGGAAGCTGTTTTAAAATTATTGAGGTGGCACATTACGACGTTAAAAATCTAAACAAAATGCTCATTTACTCCCATCCAAACCGCACTCTATCGCCAATTTTTGCCTTGTCCCGCGCGTACCTGTTTAAATTTAAAGCAGCTTCTTACGTATTCCGCCTTGCCCTGGGACTACATCGACACACTCTGAATACCCCAAAACTCATCTGCAACGAGTATAAGCGTGCAACCGTTCAGCTATCCCTAAAAACCTGCGGTGGTTAGATGCTTTGCGAGCCGTTTAAGACCCGTAGGATGAGACGGAATCACACGGTATAGTCACACGAAGATTTTTTAGCGACTTTATGGAGCTTATTCGAGGCATCTCTAATTTATTGCCCAGACACCGAGGCTGTGTCGCAACGATTGGTAATTTTGATGGCGTGCATCGAGGCCATCAAGCCGTATTAAAACAAGTGACGACTAAGGCAAGCGAGTTAAAGCTGCCCTCCCAAGTCATAATTTTTGAACCGCTTCCACGAGAATTCTTTGCCGGACCAAAGGCACCGGCACGCCTGACACGATTCCGCGAAAAGGTGCAAGTTTTACAGCAATTTTGTATCGATCGGCTGCTTTGTCTGCGTTTCAACCAAGCCCTAGCCGAAATGCCGCCAAAAAACTTTATCGATAACATCTTGGTGGATGGTTTAGCGGTGCGTTACTTAGTCGTAGGAGACGATTTTCGATTTGGAAAAAAGCGTAAGGGCCACTTTGGTATGCTTCAACAAGCAGGGAAGGACAGTGGTTTTGTAGTGACTAACACGGAGTCGTTTACTATCGATAGACAAAGAGTAAGCAGTACCCTGATCCGTCATGCCCTTCAGTGTGGGGATATGGCCGCGGCAAAAAAACTATTGGGACGACCGTATAGAATGAGCGGTCGAGTCATGCGAGGTGATAACCTGGGTCATCAGCTCGGTTATCCTACCGCGAATGTATCATTGGGCCGGCAAGTATCGCCCGTGGGCGGGGTATTTGCGGTCAAAGTTTACGGACTCAATGAAGGTCCCATGAACGGTATTGCTAATATTGGATCTCGACCAACAGTGGGCGGGAGGGATAATCGATTGGAGGTCCACTTGCTGGATTTCAATGGCCAGATTTATGGCCAACATTTGCATGTGGATCTACTGTATAAGCTGCGAGAAGAACTACGCTTCCACTCGATCGAGGCTCTAATCAAGCAGATAGAACGCGATGAAATTCTTGCACGTGACTTCCTGGCCAATGATTCAAATTGATTCGATTAATGAGATGTTAAGACAAAGTTTCGATCCGTGACCGACTATAAAAACACATTAAATCTTCCTAAGACAAAGTTCCCTATGCGAGGCAATCTTGCCAGGCGGGAACCCGAACTTCTCATGCACTGGGATAAAACAAGGCTCTATGAAAAGATACGCGAGCAAACCGCCAGTGGACAGGAGAAGTTTATCCTGCACGATGGCCCGCCATACGCCAACGGCGACATACACATTGGCCATGCGGTCAATAAGATCCTCAAAGACATCATTGTCAAAAGTAAAATTTTGAGCGGAATCGATGCTCCTTACATCCCCGGTTGGGATTGCCATGGACTGCCCATCGAATTGCAGGTCGAAAAAAAGCTTGGACGTGCCGGTGTTAAGGTCGATCGCAAGGCCTTCCGACAAGCTTGCAGGGATTACGCAGCACGACAAATCGAGGGACAACGACGTGATTTCAAACGCCTAGGCGTGTTAGGCGATTGGGAACGACCCTACCAAAGCATGGATTTCCCGTTTGAAGCCAACATCTTGCGTGCACTTGCAAAGATCATTGAACGCGGTCACCTACACCAGGGGTCGAAACCGGTCTACTGGTGTGTTGATTGCGGCTCAGCGCTAGCCGAGGCCGAAGTAGAATACGAGGACAAGACCTCGCCGGCTATTGACGTACGCTTTTCCGTGGTGGACGAAGCCGCATTCCTTAAAAGATGGACCCTGACAAGACAAGGTCAGGGGTCAGTATCGGTAATCATTTGGACGACAACACCCTGGACTCTGCCCGCGAATCAGGCCGTTGCGTTGCATCCCGAGTTCGAATATGTGCTAATCCAAGCGCCGAGTGAACGACTCGTACTGGCAGAGTCATTAATGGACGCCGCCTGCGAACGCTACGGATTGCATGACTGTGAAGTATTAGGCCACTGTCAAGGGTTGGCTTTGGAAACTTTCGAACTCCATCATCCCCTCTACAACCGTAGAGTCCCGATCATCTTGGGAGACCACGTAACCACTGAGGCCGGTACCGGTGCCGTACATACAGCACCAGGCCATGGTCAGGAGGACTTCGTAGTTGGCCAACGTTACCACTTACCCGTAGACAACCCGGTGGGGGCCGATGGGCGGTTTTTACCGAATACCGAGCTGTTTGGCGGGGAACCAGTATTCGAAGCCAATGCCCATGTGATCGAAGTGCTAGAACAACGCAACATGCTGCTGTTCAAAGAAACCATCCGCCATAGTTATCCTCACTGCTGGCGTCATAAGACACCCATTATCTTTCGCTCGACACCGCAATGGTTCATCGGTATGGAGCAGGCAGGTTTACGTGCGGCAGCGCTGGCAGCTATCCGTGATGTCCGCTGGAAACCCGACTGGGGCGAAGCCAGGATTACCGGGATGGTTGAAAACCGGCCCGATTGGTGTATTTCTCGACAACGCACCTGGGGAGTGCCGATTGCCTTGTTCACCCATCGACGCTCTGGCGAACTCCACCCACAGACTCTCCAACTCATCGAAAAAGTGGCACAGCGCGTGGAACAAGCCGGTATCGACGCCTGGCATGACCTCGACCCCATAGAACTATTGGGTGCTGAAGCGGGTGATTACCAAAAGGTCACGGACATCCTTGATGTATGGTTTGACTCCGGAGTCACCCACACATGTGTGCTGGACCAACACATTGGGCTGAGGTTTCCGGCCGATCTTTATCTCGAGGGCTCGGATCAACACCGTGGCTGGTTCCAATCTTCATTATTGACCTCTGTCGCCATGCATGGCGAAGCTCCCTATAAAGAAGTGCTTACGCACGGATTCACGGTAGATGCCCACGGGCAGAAAATGTCCAAATCACGAGGCAATGTGATCGCTCCCCAAAAAGTAGCCAACACCCTTGGTGCTGACGTGCTTCGCTTGTGGGTCGCCGCCACCGATTACAGTGGCGAGATAGCGGCCTCGGATGAGATCCTTAACCGCATGGCTGACGCCTATCGAAGGATTCGTAACACCGCACGTTTTCTACTCGCGAATCTAAATGGCTTCGACCCTGACCAGCATAAGGTTGAGCTTACCCAGTTGTTGGCATTAGATCGCTGGGCCGTGGAACGGGCTCAAGATTTACAAATTCAAATGCAGGAAGCCTATGAAAGCTACCAGTTTCATATAATCTACCAAAAGCTGCATAATTTCTGCGCGGTAGACATGGGCAGTTGGTACCTCGATATCATCAAGGACCGTCAATACACAATGCAGACGGATAGTCTGGGCCGACGATCCGCTCAAACCGCTATGTATCACATCATCCAGGCCATGGCGCGCTGGATGGCGCCGATTCTCAGTTTTACAGCGGAAGAGATCTGGCAATATCTTCCGGGAAAGCGGGATGCAGAATCGGTTTTTCTTAGCAAATGGTATGATTTGCCTGTCCCTACACACCTCACTGCGGAAATTAACCAAGAAATGAATATGGAGTTTTGGAATGATGTCATCGAAGTGCGGGACGCGGTAAGCAAGGAATTGGAGAAACTGCGTATAAAAGGTAAGATGGGCTCATCACTGGATGCTGAGGTCGACCTCTATTGCGACGATACGACCTATGAATCACTTGCTTGCCTGGGAGATGAACTGCGCTTTGTGCTGATTACCTCTTATGCCCGGTTGCACCGTTTTGATAAGCTCGCGTCAGAGACCTCGGTAGCTACCCTAAGTCATGGCGACCTGGGTATCAAGGTGACGGTCAGCGCTTACCCGAAATGTATACGTTGCTGGCACCACCGAGAAGACGTCGGCATCCACACCGACCACCCACAGATCTGCGGTCGTTGTGTCTTAAATGTTACTGCCGAAGGTGAGCACCGCCAATATGCTTAAGTGGTTGTGGATTTCGGGCTTCGTCTTAATACTCGACCAAGTAACTAAATGGGTAGCCGATCGCTCCTTAGAGCTTCATGTTCAAGTGCCCGTTATGCCGTCGTTTAATTTTACGCTGGTGTACAATACCGGTGCAGCGTTTAGTTTTTTAAGTGGCGCAGGCGGTTGGCAACGCTGGTTTTTTAGCTTGCTGGCCATTCTTATATGCATCGTAATTGTTATTTGGTTGAAGCGGTTAAATGCACACGAGAAATGGATGGCCGTGGGATTATCACTCGTGCTGGGTGGGGCATTGGGTAATCTTATTGATCGATTACTTTACGGCTATGTGGTCGACTTTATTCAATGGTATTACAAGGGTTTTTATTGGCCGACCTTTAATATTGCAGATTCAGCGATCACCGTGGGAGCAACAATACTGGTGATATATAACGTGTTTTTTCAAAAGCAGCATACCCAATAAGATACTCTTGAAAAATGTGTGAATCTCTAAATCGAATTGGCCCCAGCAGCACGGTCAAACTACATTTTACGATCGCTCTTGAAGATGGCACGGTTGCAGAAAGTACGTTTGATGACCAACCTGTGGAGCTGGTTATCGGACAAGGTGATCTCCAGGAAGGTCTAGAGCAGACACTTCACGGTCTCAAAGCAGGAGACAGTCAAAGCTTAAAGATTCCCCCCGAACGGGGCTTCGGCCTGCGTGACACGCAGGCCGAACACATTCTCGCACGTGAGGCGTTTCCCGCCCCATTACCAATCGAACCCGGCGTTATCATCGAATTTACCACACCCCGTGGTGATGAAGTACCTGGTACCATCAAGGCCGTTACCGATCACCAAGTTGAGGTAGATTTCAATCATCCCTTAGCTGGTCATGAAATAACTTTTACAGTGAAGATTCTCTCGGTTTGCAATTCCTCGGGGGATTGATTGGCTGAGAGCTTTAGAGGGTCAGATTAATTTATACTTAAAAACTTCGCTTGATCGAACCCGCTTAGCGAGATCAGCTCGAACAACTTAGTAGATAATAAAATCGTTATGGACATATTATTGGCAAATCCCCGCGGTTTTTGTGCAGGTGTCGATCGGGCAATCGATATCGTCGAACGTGCCCTTCAATTATTTGATGCTCCTATCTATGTACGTCATGAGGTGGTTCACAATAGATACGTAGTGGAAGATCTGAAGGCAAAAGGCGCAATCTTCGTGGAGAAACTGGAAGAAGTACCGAATGACGCCACAGTTATATTCAGCGCCCATGGGGTGTCCCAAGCCGTGCGAAGCGAGGCTGCGGCACGCAAGCTCAAGGTATTTGATGCTACCTGCCCCTTAGTTACTAAGGTTCACCTAGAGGTCAGCCGATATTGTATTGAAGGCCGTGAGACCATCCTTATTGGCCACGCGGGTCATCCCGAGGTTGAAGGCACAATGGGGCAATATGACCTTTCTAAGGGCGGAGCAATCTATCTCGTAGAGAATTGTGAGGATGTCTCAAACTTGGAGGTAAAAAACCCAGATAAACTGGCCATCGTCACTCAGACGACACTATCCATTGATGATTCCCGCGAAGTGATCGAAGCATTGCGGAGGCGGTTTCCCAACATCATTGGGCCACGTAAGAGTGATATCTGTTATGCCACTCAAAACCGTCAGGATGCGGTCAAGCAACTCGTCAATAAATGCGATCTCGTACTGGTTGTCGGCTCGCCCACGAGCTCAAACTCAAACAGATTACAGGAGATCGCCGTAAAAAAGGGTGTCGAAGCTTATTTGATCGACGGACCGAATGAAATCGACGAGGCTTGGCTAGTCGGGAAACATACCATCGGTGTAACAGCCGGCGCTTCTGCGCCTGAATTATTGGTTCAGCAGGTCATTAATCGACTAAAAAAACGGGGCGCAGATAGCGTTCAGGAACATAGTGGTATCCTTGAAGAAGTGATATTCAGCCTGCCACGAGAGCTGATTAAACAGTGAAGGAACTATTGCAATCCTATGTTGAAACCGACCGACTCAAATAGCCTCGTATTATCCAAATGATTGTTTAAAGGATTTTATCTCTTGCTTAGTATATTCATAGCCTAATTGTACTGTTCGGTCAAAAATACTGAAGTCCAACAAGCCCACTTCATTAACGGGTGGATTGAGGTAAAGGTCGGCATACTTTATGTTATCTGCCGCCCTCTGCGCACTGCTGAGTACGGCTGATTTATTAATGATCGTCATTAAACTGGGAACGTAAATCCGGTTGCTGCTGGTGAATAGCTTATTTTTTATCAGCTGCCAAGCGCTAGGCAATTGGTCATCCTTGATTTTGAAGTCCTGCTCGACCTTTAGATCAACCGCAATCACCAGACCTACCCCGCTTTGTCGCATGATGTCCACTGGTAGAACGTTAACAATGCCACCGTCCACCAATAGCGCATCACCGTCTACAACCGGGGGGAAAATACCGGGCAAAGACAGGCTCGCACGAATAGCTTTCCAAAGGGTTCCACTTCGATGCACTACCATTTGGTCAGTTGTTAAATCACTTGATATACAAAAAAAATTAAGCCATAGATCTTCGATGTTACCAAGCCCAAAATATTTCTGAATGACTCTATCTAATCTGTGCGCCTTGATAAAGGACACTAAAGGTAATGTATAGTCGGACAGTGGCCTTTCATCAATAAATCCACGTTTCGCTAAACGCGCGATGGCATCATCGTCAAAGCCCAGCGCGACCGCCCCGCCAATAACGGCCCCAATGCTAGTACCCCCAACGTAGTCAATCGGAATGCCGGCTTCTCGCAGCGCACGGATCGCACCTATGTGGGCAAAACCGCGCGCGCCTCCACCGCTAAGTACCAAACCTACCGATTTATTGCTCATAAACCGCGCCAGGCGCGCAAAATCTTCCTGATCCGACCAGCTTATATGATGGTGTCTGTGTACTTCACGAACGCTAAGAAAAAGGCTGGTGCCAGCAGGCGGTTTTGCCTTATCCGGATGTAGCAGCACCAATTCGCGAATTGCATGCGAATCAGCGAGGATCTGAGTCTCTAATAATCCTGGCTCAGGGGATTGGCTTGCATCAGCCAAGAGCAGCACCCTATCGGCCTGTCGTAAACAGCGCTTGCTCCACTCGGCGGCCATAGTATCCGTTTGGTAGACGATAACTTGATATTGATCCTCCTGCTCATCAAGCCAGGTAACGATGCGTCCATGTCGCGGATCATTTTCGCAGGCTAACGCAATGCCAGATTCACCCATGGCATGGTCTAAGCGCGAACGACTGAGGTGTAGAACAGTCCCATAGCTATTGAGAGCATCAACCAAATTTTTCGCAAATCGTTCTAGCTGGAAATCAGCATGGATTGGGACTAACGCGATGTTGACAGCACCCGCTTGATTCACTTTGACTGAGGCCAATGTTTTACTTAACCTATTGACGACTACGCGACTAACACCCATTACTAACTGCGGGTAACGCAGTCCCAGCTCGGTAAAACTCCTTTTAGAGATTTCAGCTAACAAGCTATCTCGAACCGCGTGTACATTAGCAGTGCGTGGTTGATCGGTAAAAAGAGCCATCTCACCCACGCATTCTCCCTTGACAATCTCACCCACTATGCGAAGGCGACCATCCGAGTTTCTCACACGGGCCTGAAGCCGTCCGCCAATAACAATATACATGCGATCACCTGGATCCCCTTGGTGAAATAAGGTGGCTCCACTTGGTAACTCAACCCAGGTGACATGCGCCGCAAATTCCTTTTGCGCTGCTTCTGTCATGGAACCGAATAACGTCAGAGTAAATTTTATGAGTTGTTGTTTCTGAATCTCGGTCGGCATCGTTAAAATACTCGATCCATAGTGGTAAAAATTGCTTGAAGCTCTTGCTTTAATACGCATAGACGATGGCCCCAATCTATACAGGGATAGACTGTATTAAAATTGCATCATTGCAAAGCTACGGTCTCCATCATCCTCCAGCAACTATGGATTCCGAAGAAACTGACTACCCTTTACAGATGTCTGAATTTGTGTCGTTTAACTGAAGTGTGCCTATCAGTTGGCTAATATGTTCTACCTGATGACGATTTAGATAGTCTATCAACCCGCTATTGATCTTGCCGCACACCAAAGGATCATAAAACAAGGCAGTTCCCACACCGACAGCACTTGCGCCAACGATTATGAATTCAAGTGCATCAATTGCATTCGAAATTCCCCCTTGACCGATGATTGGGATACCATGCTGTTTACAAATCTGATATACCTCATGGGTTTTGAACAAAGCAATTGGTTTTATTGCTGGGCCAGAGAGCCCGCCGTGGTTATTACCAATAATTGCACAGCGGTTCTCCGCATCTACCGCCATACCCATTAATGTATTGATGACCGCAAATGCATCAGTACCCGCCTCGATGCAGCGCCGTGCATTTTCTCCAATATCAGTTTGGTTGGGCGAGAGCTTGGTTATCAAGGGCTTAGTGGTAACCGAACGGCAGGCTTCTACCACCCGGGCTGACATATCAGGATCATTTCCAAAGGCGACTCCCCCTTCTTTGACATTGGGGCAGGAAATATTGATCTCGATAGCGTTAACAGGCGAATCATCGAAGCGGCGGGTCACCTCCAAGTATTCTTCAACACTCGACCCGGAAACATTAGCGATATAGCGGGTTTCACTGAAATCAAGGTTGGGTAGAATATCCTTAATCACATTATCCACTCCGGGGTTTTGTAAACCAATGGCATTGAGCATACCCATAGGGGTTTCATAGATCCGATGGGGCGCGTTTCCAGAACGTGGTTGTAGCGTCGTGCCCTTCAAACACACTGCACCGACCTCATGGTTAGAATATCCGGCAACGCGGGTATATTCTTGCCCAAAACCCACACAACCAGATAACAAGACCAACGGTGTCGCAAAGGACATACCGCAAAAATCGACCGCTAGCTTCTGCCTCTGATTACTTGCCATGTTTCATATAGCGTTGCTCGAACCGGAGATTCCACCTAATACCGGTAATATTATTCGACTGTGCGCCAACACAGGAGCTCAATTACACCTCATCCATCCCCTTGGTTTCGATCTCGACGACAGGAGACTACGTCGTGCAGGTTTGGATTATCGCGATTTGACCTGTATGCGCGATTATCCCAACCTAGAGGAGTTTTTAACAAAACTACGACCAAAACGCCTGTTCGCCTGCTCAACTAAAGGAAAGGTTCTATACAATCACAGCGTATTCTCTGAGGGAGATACCTTTCTGTTTGGCCCTGAAACCCGTGGATTACCCCTCGAGCTTCTCAAGTCATTGGAAACAGGCCAATTACTACGTATTCCTATGAAGCCTTCAAGCCGCAGTCTTAACCTCTCAAATGCAGTTGCCGTTGTTCTTTATGAGGCTTGGCGCCAGAACAACTTTCGTGGAGCTGAAATCTCTAGCTACTGACCCCCATGACGTGTTGGACAAAGGAGCTGATTTTAAACAGCTTCAGGGGATCCTATGGACTATAGGATTTCAACTTTTAGATCTCTGGCCAGTAATTCCGTTACAGCCAATGTTGGGTCATGACCTTTATACAACACACGGTAGACTTCTGCTGCGATCGGCATTTCCACTTGATATTCTTCAGCAAGCTGCTCCACCACTTTAGCCGTCACAGCGCCCTCTACAGACTGACCAATTTCTCGAATCGCGGTTTGCATATCTATGCCTTTGCCAAGAGCCAAACCCAGACGACGGTTTCGTGACTGATCGTCAGTACAAGTCAATACCAAATCCCCCATGCCTGATAGACCCATTAGAGTCTCTCTGCGAGCTCCAAGACACTGCCCTAAGCGCATCATTTCACTTAATCCCCTAGTGATGAGCGCGGCCCGCGCATTTGCCCCGAAACCTAGTCCATCGGAAATCCCCGCGGCGATAGCCAGCACATTTTTCAATGCACCGCCGAGCTCAACACCAATGATATCGTCGCTGGTATATACCCGAAACATGTCACCGTGGAACAACGTTGCCACCGTGTTGGCAAACACCGTGTCTTGCGCAGCTACAGTCACCGCAGTTGGCAATCCTTGGGCAACTTCTGTCGCGAATGACGGTCCTGAGAGGATTGCCTTCTTTGCATAGGCTCCCAATTCTTCATCGACCACCTGATGCAATAGTTTTGCAGTACCGGGCTCTAACCCTTTCGTGGCCCAAATCAACTTTAAGGTAGATTTTTCAACATACCCTGAAATCATTTGTAATAGTCCACGGAAACCTTCGCTGGGAATGACTATCACAACCAACGCCGTTTGCTGGAGAACCTTCGATAGACGGTCGACTGGTTGAATGATATCGGGTAAATCCACCCCTGGGAGATAACGCGTATTTCGTCGTTGTTTAGCTATGTTGGCCAAAAGGCCACTATCACGATCCCATACTATAGGGTGATAGCCAGTGCGCACTAGTTGAATTGCCAGCGCAGTGCCCCAGGATCCCGCGCCCAAAACCGCGATTTTTTGACTACGTACCATAGTATCAAGATCAAGCGAAAGTCGGGATCTACCCGAAAACCACTTATTGCTTGGTTGGAGAAACGCCTTCTTGTTGTTTCAACTTTTGCTGGTACTGTGCGTAGAGCGCATCAAAATTAACCGGACTTATTAAAAATTGTGGAAACCCTCCTTTGGAAATTAACTCGGCAATGGCCTCTCGAGCAAAGGGAAACAACACGTTCGGACAATAACTCCCTAGGAGATGATCAAGCTGTTCTTCACTAAATCCTTTAAGTTTGAAGATTCCAGCTTGCTCAATCTCAGCTAAATAAGCCGTCTTCTCACCGGACTTAGTGGTTACAGTAATACTCAAAACCACTTCACTGACAGACTCGTCTAATTTATTGACAGCAGTAGTGATCTGAAGGTTGGTGTCTGGTTTCCAATCAAGCGTAAATATTTGCGGGGAATTTGGGGCCTCAAAAGACACGTCTTTCAAATACAGCTTCTGAATTTCAAAGAATTGCTGTTGATCGCTCGTTTGCGAGGTTTTATGCATTATAAGAATCTCACTGCTTCTTCACCACCTGATTCCGTAATCCCTATCCTCACCAGGTTAAATTAACCATCGTATGATCTTTAGTTTTACCACTCTTATTGGAAAACTGCTTTACGCTAACGTAGTATGAGAAAAAGCCCTTCACGCACAAAACGATGAGGGTTTTCTTGACAGACACGATCATGTCTTCGGTAGATTGGCGTTTTCCCACTCGAGGAGGCCGCCTTTCATATGATATACCTTTTCAAACTGATTTTTATTTAAAAGATTACTCGCCTCATTCGATCGATTACCGGATCGGCAAAACGCAATGATGGGTTTATCTCTGTACTTGTTTAACTCTTCGATGCGTTGCTTAAGCACGCTTAAGGGAATATGTTTAGCCCCTGCGATTCGGCCTTGACTTAGCTCCGCATCTTCACGTATGTCCAACAATACGGCTTCATCATGATTGATGAGCTGCACCACCTCTACCGGAGAAATCTCTTTAAAACCTCGGGTTAAGCGGCGAAACTCGGTCCATATTATCATTCCTACAATAACCGCCAACATAACAAACAGTATTGGATTTTTATTAATAAATTCAATATATTGATTCATGGTAACGAATTTCCGCGTAACTCAATCTGCTTTGTGCACCAGGCAACGCTTAGAATCGGTTGTAATCGTAGTGTTATAACTGCTGGAGAACAGTTGACTAGCATTCGTGGCAAAGATAGACAAGGCTTTTCTAGTATTGAGGATAAAATCCGGATAAAACCACTTGTCTGACAAATGACCCAGGCAGGATATAAATTCTTAAGAGAATTTTGAGGTTAAGACAGGGCTAAAGTCAATTTTTATGGCAAAATACTTGCTGCATCATATCGATTAACCGCAGTGTTCGATTATCTCCCACCCTATAATACACGCGATTGGCATCTTTACGTGAGGCTAAAATGCCTTTGTCCCGAAGAATCGCGAGATGCTGAGAGATATTGCTTTGCGAGGTTCCCACGGTCTCAACTATCTCTTGTACGCTGACTTCTGCATCTCCCAGGATGCACAAAATTTTCAACCTCAAGGGATGCGACATCGCCTTTAACGATCGAGAGGCTTGCTCGATTTCTTCGTCTTGAGTCATTAATTTCAAAAACATAAGTTTTGCCTTTCAAATTTAACGCATGCAAAGTAGCCACTATACTCATATCAGCGGGCGGAACCGATCAATTTACGGGTATTAATTTTACATTATGTGTTCATGTGACTCCTGTGTGGCAAGGGATACATTTTTCAAGACACACTGTAAATACCTGCAGCGCTACGCCTGCTGCACTTCGCATTGCATGCTGCGTTTGTCCCGACGCTGCGCAATACTGCTTTGCTTGGGCACCAACTGAATATTAGTAATATATTGTACTGTAATATGATAAATATTCATCTGTACCCGACGCGAATGGATTATCCGAGCAAACTCTACACCGCGCTTTTCCCTGGACTGTTATTGAACAAAACTACTTGAATGCCGGCTACGGCTTACGTGTATAGCCTAGACCGTGTGTTTAACTTCCCTGTCAAAACACAAAGTCTGATGTTTTCAACAAGAATTGTTACAGAAAAAAATCTTTCTGAAACAATCTGTTGTAAATTAAAATATATCAGCTCCGGAATTGTTGTGAGACACACTGTATTAGAATAATTATTTGTAATAAGCGAGAACTACATAGATGCCACCTCTATTAATTTATTATCTGCTAGTATTTATACTAGGCCTTATGAAAAACGACAGCTCCAAATCCGTGACTTGCCTCAAAAGAGTATTGGCCTTCAAAACCGTTAATCGGTCTATATTCAAAAATTTGTCAGAATACTATTGAACGATTGCATATTTTTTCGTTAACTGCCAAGTAAAATAAAAAGTCCGACTTTTATAACAACTTACCGCGCCAAAAACACTGAATTAATATTGGATTTATAGCGTGTGCCTATGTGTAACGATGCGCGTTACGGGTATGCACAGTGCCTCATTAACTACAGGATGTTTTTCAGAAGGCTAAAGTGATATCGGCTTTTTAATTCCTTAGAGTTCCTACTATGAGGAAAACATGGACAATTCACTATCTGTTAAATCCTTG
>JAAUXY010097529.1_pt1 | contig 13906 bp, 13 predicted proteins | sample 7278121 | NCBI WGS metagenome assembly JAAUXY01 (sample SAMN14350117, study PRJNA611818) | marine sediment metagenome | isolation source: surface marine sediment (1.8m) | place: French Polynesia: Moorea | collected 2018-08 | reverse complement strand
TAGTAGGTGTGAATTCCTTCAACCTCGAGCATCATTCATCTCCCAGATAGGCTTGCTGGACCTCGCTGTTTTGGCGCACGGTTTGCGGGTCGTCCTGAACGATTGTTTGCCCCTGTTGCATGACCATGATGCTCTGTGCCACACCGAAGACGACCTCCATATCATGCTCACAGAATAAAATGGTCAGACCCTGCTCTGCGGCCAGGCGTTGAATCAGGGCCATGGTGGTTGTGGTCTCCTCAGGAGACATACCGGCGGTGGGCTCGTCTAGAATCAGCAGATCCGGCTCATTTCCCAGGGCGATGGCAATCTCCAGAATGCGTTTGTCTCCATGGGAAAGGGAACCGGCCACGTCTGCTTTTTTGTCCAAGAGACCGACACTTTCCAGGATGCGATCGGTTTCCTCCACGGCCAGTTGCGCCGCCGGATGGAACAGCGTGTTACTGAGTCTCTGCTGGGAAAGAACCGAAACCTGCACATTGCGAAAGACCGAAAGCCGCGGAAAAATATTCGCGATCTGAAACGACCGGGCAATCCCCTTACGGCAGATAATATGCGGGGACAATTTGCCGATGTCTTCTTCAGACAATAGAATCCGACCCTCGTCGGGCTGCAGTTGTCCGCAGATCAGATTGAATAAAGTGGTTTTGCCGGCTCCGTTGGGTCCGATCACTGCCACCAGCTGGCCTTTTTCCACGGTTAGATGCGCACCGTTGACGGCTTTAAAGTCATCAAATGATTTATGTAAATTCTCAACGCGAAGCATTGATTTACTCCGTCTGGTATTCACCGGTATATTTGGCGCGTGACCGAAACAGCTGTCGGTAGTTCGTGCCCATGATGCCTTCCGGCAAAAAGAAGATCAGCAAAATTAAAATGACCCCCAGAATCAGTGTCCAGTATTCGGTGTAGGTCCCTACGAAGGTGCGCAGGGAAACCATGATGGCAGCGCCGAGAACGGGACCGGCAAAGGTAAACCACCCACCCAGCAGGCACATGATAAATATTTCGAGCGACAAGGCCCAGAAGAGCAGATCCGGAAATATCGATCCCTCCACAATCACAAAGAGGACGCCGGCCACCCCGCCGAAGAAGGTGGCAATCACAATTGCGATCAGCTGGTGACGCCGGACATAGATGCCCACAGCAGCACATCGCTCCGGGTTGTCGCGGATGGCCTGCAGGGTGGACCCGAACGGTGATTTCAAAATTAAATACATTAAGGTCAAACAAATTCCCAGTACAACCAGAACAAAATAATAAGAGCTGGTTGTGGATGCGATAAAATCAGGTATAGGGATGCCGTGAATGCCGTCATCACCGCCGGTAAGGTCGTACCAGCGAAAGGCAATGGCCCAGATCAAAGATCCCAGAGAAATCTGCAGCATGCCGAAATACAGTCGGTTCAGGCGGATACAGAACATGCCGATCAGCAATCCCGCCAGAGCGGCTGCCAGGGGCCCGGCAATAAAAGCCAGCCACCACGGCAGGGACGTCTTGGCCAACAAAAGCCCGGCCGTATAGGCACCGACGCCGTAAAAGACCCCGTGGTGAAATTGAAACAGCATGCCATGGCCCACACATAGATTCAAGCTCATGGCCAGCAGCGCGGTTACAAAAATGACAGCCAGAAAATAGACGTAGAATCTTGGCAGAAACGATGGCGCCAGAAGCAGAATCACAAAAATAGCAACGCTGATCCCAAATGATTTTTGCCGTATCATCTCTTGAAACAACGCCCGCTCCTTTCTACCACACGGATTTCAGCATGCCGGTAGGTTTCAGGGTCAAAATGATCACCACCGCCAGATAGGGAAAGACAATGGCAAACTGAGGCCAGAACAGAACGCCGAAGGACTGGGTGATGCCGAATATCAGCGAACCGGCCAGGGCACCCCACATGTTGCCGAGTCCGCCGATGGTAACGATCAAAAAGGCCTCGATGATGATGTTGTGATCCATACCGATGGTCACGCTGATCGTCGGTGAAACCAGGGCGCCGCCCAGCCCGGCCAGCAAGCAGCCCAGGACGAATGCAAAGGCAAACACCCAGCTGACATTGATGCCGATGGCACCGACCATCTCCATGTCGACAGCCGCGGCGCGGGCGATTTTGCCCATTTTGGTTTTGGTGGAAAACAGCCAGAGGCCGATGGCAACCAGCGGACCGATGACCAGCAGGAACAGATTGTATTTGGGAAAAGGTGATCCAAATACCGACACGGATCCCTGCAGCATGGATGGCGGCATGATCGATCTGTAATCTGCGCCCCACACCATTTTGGTTAAATCACCCAGAATCAGCATCAACGCAAAGGTGAACAGCAGCAGCATCAGGTGCTCGCGTTCGTAAAGATGACAGAACAACGTTCGTTCAGCAATCAAGCTGATAAGTGCGACCACGAGGGGCGCAAATATCAAGGCCAGCCAGAAGCCGAGAGAACTGCCGCCAAACAGTGACGACGAAATGCTATAGGTGACAAAGGCGCCGATCATATACAGGGAGCCATGGGCGACATTCGGCACCCGCAGCACACCCAGCACAAAACTCAAACCCGATGTTACGATGAATAAAATCATGGCCCGGCTCAAACCGACCAAAAATGTGCTGCTCAACGCCGCAATTGTTATCCCCTCGCCACCTTCCATGCTGTAATTCCTTACCTTATCTTAAGCCCGTATTTTCCTAAAAAAAACCGGTCCTCCGGCCAACCGGCTAACCGTTCAACTTCACGTATATGATTAATTTGCCCGCCGGTGGGCAGACGGGCAGGGCCCTGCTCGCAGCGATGAGCCACCGAGCAGGACACCGGCCCATGTTACCATATCAGGCGGGCAAACGTAATTGATGCGTTCTTTATTGTCCCCGGGCTTCCATGATCTCCTGGCAGGAAGGCATGACTTCTGCTCCCCGCAGGGTGTAGATATCTGTGGAAACGGCAACGCCCAGCTCGGGCGAAAGTTTGGTTGAGCCGAAATACATCGGCAAAATGGCCTGGTGATCGCATGCGCGCATTTCGACCCTGCCCGCCGGGCTTTGAATCTGCAATCCTTCCATGGCATCAATAAATTTTTCCGTATCCACGGAACCGGCTTTTTTGTACGCTTCAGCAATGAAGTGTGCTGTGATATAAGCTTGAAAGGCCGGAAATCCGGGCGGATTGCCGTAAGCGGCCTTAAAGGCATTCACAAAGCGCTTATTGGCCGAAAGATCCGGATAATAGAAATGGTAGTCGATTGTGCCCATGACCCCTTCAGGCGCATTCATACCCTGGGGTTTTAGAACCGCATGATCGGTTGCGCTGTGAATATAAATCGCCATTTTGTCGGCCATACCGGTGGCTTTGATGGTTTTCATAATATTGACCATGCTGGCACCGCCGGTGGCAAAGATCACCGCATCCGGTTTGGCAGCCATAATCGATGTGACGTAGGGAACCAGATCGGGCTCGCCCACCTTCCACCAGGATTTGCCGATGACTTTCACCTCCGGTTTGCGCGCTTTCAGGTTTCTCCAGGCGGCATCGGCAATCGCATGGCCGTATTCGTAATCGTCTCCGGCAATCCAGTAGGTGACATAGGGCTTTCGGGCAAGGGCCACCCCGCCGGATTTACCGGCCATGGCGGTATTTTCGCCCGCTGAAAACACATAACGATGGCCTTTTTTGCCGGTGATGTTTTCGCTTTTGGAAATCCATGCAATAAACGGCACTTTTTCTTTTTTGGCCACTGCCTGGGATATGGCCAGTGCGGCCCCGCTGTTGATCGTCCCCACCAGGATATCCACATTTTCGCGCAGGACCAGCTCTTTGGCAAAATTCAGCGCCAGGTCGACTTTAAATTTTGAATCCCGGGTGGTAAACTCAATTTTTTTGCCCAGAACCCCCTTAGCGTTTATCTCTTTCAAGGCCAGTTTAAATCCATTGAGGGCATCCTTACCAAAAAGGGCTGGAGGACCGCTGTAACAATCAATGACCCCCACTTTGATATTCTTGGCCAGCGCATTCGCCGGCATCAGAACCAGGCAGATGGTCAAAAAACCTACCAGCAATGTTAGCGTTAAAATAAGCGTCTTTTTTTTCATCAGAGACCCTCCTTCCACTTAAGGGTTAAACGTTAACTTATGTACCCGCGAGACATACTGCTAAACTGTGTTTTCTCTTTTAAGGGCTTGAAATGAATACGATTCATTTTTTATTTTGATATTCTTTCCTATATAGGTTACAGACTGAAGTCAAGAGTTATTCAGAATGTCAGAGGCTTGCGGGCCTATATGTAGGCCTTAAGGAGGTTTTCTTGAAGTTTAGTTCGCTTAACCAAACCCATTTAAAACAACTGCAAACCCTGGTTGCACCGGATCGATTTTCCACCGGCGAATCGGTTCTCGATTTGCATGCCAAGGATCAATCCCAGCACCCGCCCAGTCGACCGGAGGCCGTCATCTGGCCGGTGGATCGCACCGAGGTGTCGGCCATTTTAAGATACGCCAACGATCACCGGATTCCGATCACCGGCTGGGGTTCGGGTTCCAGCCTGGAAGGCAATCCGATTCCCATCCAAAAAGGCATCGTGCTGGATTTTTCGCAAATGAACCGCATCTTGAACATTCGTGCAGAGGACTTCCAGGCGGACGTAGAACCGGGGGTGATATTCCAGGATTTGAATGAAAAGCTGCGGCACACCGGCCTGTTTTTTCCGCCGGATCCCGGTGCCCGGGCTACGGTCGGCGGCATGATTGCCAACAATGCCAGCGGAACCCGCACGGTATATTACGGCTCCACCAAAGATTATGTTTTACGGCTGGAAGTGGCGTTGGCCAGCGGTGAAATCATCGAACTGGGCACCCGGGCTGCCAAAACATCATCCGGGTACGACCTGATCCATTTGATCGTGGGATCCGAGGGAACCCTGGGCGTCGTGGTAGGCGCCACCCTGCGGTTGGTCGGATTTCCGGCGGAATACTCCGCCGCGATTGCGACCTTTCCGTCCGTGGAAGCGGCCAGTAAGGTCGTTTTTGAAATCATACGGTCCGGGCTCAACCCCGCGGCCCTCGAGCTGCTGGGGCCGGAATGCATCGAGTTGATGAACGAAGAGGAAAAACTGGGTCTCAACATCTCCCCAACGTTGTTTCTGGAGTTTCACAGCTCCAGCGCCGGTCATCTGGCCGAGGTATTGGAAATGGCCCGGGAAATTTGCTCCGAGCAACAGTGCACTGAATTCAGACCCGGTCTGGGCAAAGCAGAGCGCGATCATATCTTTAAGGCGCGACATGCCCTGGGAGAGATGATCATTCGCAAGCATCCGGATTGCGGGACCCTGGTGGTGGACGTGGCGGTTCCCAACACCGCTTATCCGGAGATTATCGCTGCCATCGGTGAAGAAATGACCGCAACCCGTATTACCGGTTATACCTTCGGGCATGCCGGTGACGGCAACGTGCATTTTAATATTCCCGGCAAGAAAGGCGATAAAAAACTTTGGGCTCAGATTGACCAGCTGGTTGAGCGCCTGGTGTCCAAAGCCCTTGATTTAGGCGGTACGGCTACCGGAGAACACGGAGTCGGTCTGGGAAAGAAAAAATACATGACCGCCGAGCACGGCAAAAGTCTGGAATGGATGAAGCATATCAAAAACTTGTTTGATCCCAACGGCATTCTCAATCCGGGCAAGATATTTCCCTGAAATAAATCTGAAGCGCCATCACTCTAAAATCTAGAAATCGTTTCAGTACTTCAGCCAATTTTTAATAACCCGCTTTCATTCAATGCCTGTCGTCTTGACCTGATTGATGGTATCAGGTATGGAGTTATAATTGCCCATTCTCTGCATGCGTTTTAACGCTTTACACCATTAATGCGCGCACCGTCTATTGGAGGAAAACCACCCAGTGGGACATCAACTTGAACTTATCCAGGTCTCCAAATTATTTGGAGATGTAAGAGCGGTTGACGATGTATCCTTGAGCATTCAACACGGTGAGTTTCTCACTTTATTGGGCCCCAGCGGATCGGGTAAGACCACCACCCTGAATATGATTGCCGGCTTTGAAGTTCCCACCGGCGGAGAGATCCTGCTTGAGGAAGAAAATATCACCACCGTTGCCCCCAACAACCGCGGAATTGGTATGGTCTTTCAAAACTATGCGCTTTTTCCCCACATGACCGTGTCTGACAATATTGCGTTTCCTTTGAAGATGCGAAAGACACCGGCCCCTGATATTCGAAAGTTGATCCGCGAAGCGCTGGAGCTGGTAAAGCTGCCGGCGTTTGAGACCCGCTATCCTCACCAGCTAAGCGGCGGACAGCAGCAGCGGATTGCCTTGGCCCGGGCAATTGTCTTTAAACCTAAAATCCTATTAATGGACGAGCCCCTGGGGGCGCTTGACAAAAAACTGCGGGACCATATGCGGCTGGAAATTAAGCATTTACAAGAGTCCCTCAATATTACGGTGATATACGTTACCCACGATCAGGAAGAAGCGCTGACGATGTCAGACCGTATCGCCATCATGAACGATGGAAAAATTATCCAGCTCGATACACCCGTGCAGCTCTATGAGTCTCCGGACAGTCTCTTTGTCGCTGACTTTATCGGCGAATCCAATTTTCTGGGGGGGAGGGTCGCCGAAACAGAAGGAGATAAGATTGCGATTGTGACCGGGGAAGGTTTAAAAGTTTGGGCAAAAAACCCGGGTCAGCTGAACTCCGGTGAGGAGGTCAGCGTGGCCATCCGGCCGGAAAAAATACAGATCCTTTCCAATGAGACGAATGCGCAAAAAGATATTATCAACCGCTTTGCCGGCCGGGTCGAAGAGATTGTCTATGTGGGTGAGGCCAGGATATATCGAATCAACCTGGCTTCAGGTGCCATGGTTGATGTTAAAGTTCAAAGCGGCCCCGATTCCAAAAATTACAAGATTGGAGGTGATATAACCATCGGGTGGCGGACACGCCACGGCCTTGCTTTAAAGTAAGGTAAATTCTCGCCATAATCCAAACTGATAAGGAGGTGTGGAATGAAAAAGAAAAAGGAAACTCAAAACCACAAGGGCATGACGCGCCGCGAATTTCTCGTTACCACCGGTGCAGCCACCGGCGCAGCCCTGGTGACGGCATCAATGGGACCATTTGTTCACACCACCATGGCCAAGGGCGGCACCCTGAAAGTCTGCTCCTACGGCGGTTCCTACCAGGAATCACAGCGCAAAGCACTCATTCAGCCATTTGCCGATAAATTCGGTGTCAAAATTATCGAAGAGTCCGGTCCGGACATTGCCAAAGTGAAGGCACAGGTGGACACCAAATCCTATAACTGGGATGTGGTGGATTTAGAAACCCGTCATATCGCCCGCGGCGAGCTGGAAAATTTATTAGAACCCATTGACACCAATGTGGTCAACCTCGAAGGAATCGACAAAAAAGCCATCCGCAAAGCTGCCGTCGGCAATATTTTCTGGACCACTTCATTGGCATACAACAAGAAGGCACTCGGCGGTAAGAAACCCTGCGCCAGTTGGGCGGATTTCTGGGATGTGAAAAATTTCCCCGGCCCAAGAGCGCTTCAGGATCAGGCAGCGTTTAATCTGGAGTTTGCCCTGATGGCCGATGGTGTGGCCAAGGACAAAATCTATCCGATTGATGTGCCCAGAGCCTTCAAAAAAATGGATGAAATCAAAGATCATATTGCGGTCTGGTGGAAGAGCGGTGCCGAGCAAATCCAACTGTTGACCAGCGCAGAGGCGCACTATGCATCCGCCTGGAACGGCCGCGTCAACGTCGCCCAGGGCAAAGGGGTGCCCCTTGAAATTGTGTGGGAGGGCGGCATCCTCGATCTGGATTGGTGGGCAATCCCCAGGGGAAATCCGAATAAGGATCTTGCCATGAAGTTCATCGATTTTGCCATAAAGGCCGAACGACAGGGCGAGCAAATGCAGAAATACATTGCCTATGGTCCGACCAATCTCGGCGCGTTCAAATACATTTCCGCAGAGCGGGCCAAGGAATTGCCCTCTTATCCGGATAACCTTAAAAAACAGATTGTGCAGGATGCGGATTACTGGGGACCGAACCTGGCGCCTTTGACGGAGCAGTGGAAGACATGGATCATCTCTTGATAATAACATGTAAGCTTTATTGAACTATTCAACCGGTCGGGGGGAGAGGTCTTACTCCCCCCGACGAAGCATTAATCTATCCTATTGGAAGCAAACAACCATATCAAAATAGATGAAGGCATACCGGTCAGCCTGTGGCACAGGCGCGGTTTTAGGCAGTTTATGCTGGTGACCCCGGCCTTACTGGCGCTCTTGTTGCTTTTTGTCTACCCGATTTCAAGCATGCTTTTGCGAAGTTTGTTCAGCCCGGATTTTACACTGCAGCACTACGTCTATTTTTTTAAAACACCCTTATATTCGCGCGTTTTATGGATTACATTTCAGATAAGCATCTTATCGACCTTGTCCGCGCTGATTGTCGGCTATCCCATTGCCTATGTGCTGCGGCGCGCCAGTCCCGGCGTTCGCAACTTTTTCTTACTGGCGATTACGCTTTCCTTTATGATCAGTCTCCTGGTGCGCAATTATTCCTGGATTATCGTGTTGCAACGCAGCGGTGTGCTCAACACGGTGTTCACTTACTTAGGACTGGTCGACACACCCCTTAAGCTTCTGCACAACAAATTTGGCGTGATGGTCGGTATGACGCATATCTTCGTGCCCTACATCGTTTTTCCGATTTACAGTGTCATGATGGGCATTGACTTAAACCTTGAGAAGGCTGCCCAGAATCTGGGTGCGACGCGATGGCAGACATTCTGGCGGGTGTCATTTCCGTTGAGTCTACCCGGCATCGGTGCCGGGGCTCTGCTGGTATTTATTATGGCACTGGGATTTTTTATCACTCCGGCGCTGCTGGGCGGTCGCAAAGAGCAGATGCTTTCAAATTTAATCCAGATTCAGATTGTTGATCTTTTGAACTGGCCGTTTGCCTCGGCCATGTCGGTTATACTTCTCATAGCCACCTTGATCGTTTTTTCAATCTACAACCGCTATCTGGGTGTGGAGCGCTTATGGGGAGGGATAAAAAGATGAACGCAAGGTCGAGAAAAAGGGCATCCCGCTTTGATCCGTTGCATATCGGCTGGCCGCTCTGGATTGTTTCGGGATCGGCTATATTATTTCTCCTTGCGCCCGTATTGTTGTTGATTCCCATGTCTCTGGGTTCAGCTGAAATTATTGAATTTCCGCCCAGCAAAATCGGTCTCGATCAATATCGCAAATTTTTCAACCATCCGGCCTGGCAGAGTGCCGTCCTAAATTCCTTGCAGGTATCTGCCATGACCGCAGTCTTTTCTACCTTTCTAGGGGTTCTGGCATCACTCGGGCTGGTATGGGGACGATTCAAGGGCAAAGGCCTTATCAACGCCTTTATCATTTCACCGATGATTGTCCCTCTTATTGTCATGGGTCTGGCCTTTTACATTAGCCTGGCCAAATTTGGTCTGTTGGGAACCCGGCTGGGACTTGTGCTGGCCTATACGCCGCTGACGCTGCCTTTTACGGTTTTACCCATTTCGGCCACGCTGCGCGGCTTTGACCGCAGTCTCGAGCATGCCGCCCGAATATTGGGTGCCAATCGATTCCAGACGTTTACCAAAGTCACTTTTCCGATTATTAGACCCGGTGTTCTGACAGGCGCTATATTTGCCTTTATGATTGCATTTGATGAAGTCGTTATTGCCCTCTTTATTTGCGGTTCGACGGCAGTAACCCTTCCCAAAAAGATGTGGGATGTTATCCGTTATGAAATCGAACCCATGCTGCCCGCGATATCTACGCTGCTGTTGCTGTTGGCGACTTTGATCCTGGTGCTTGTCGGTCTCTTACAACAACGCATCGCCCGCCGGATGACAGCAAGTTAAGTCTACCTTCAGCCGTAACCTTACTGATCCTTGGGCGATAAACCAAGCAAAGGAAACCTATGTTTCCTGAGTTTTCAATGTCAAATGAATATGTGGCCAAATACCCGGGAGTGGGTTTTGGCTTAACCCTGATAAGCGGGTGTCAAAACCACGAGAACCCGCCGGGATTTGATCAGCATAAGCGCAAGCTGTTGCGTAAAATGAGAAAGCGGGAAACACTGACTGAAATTACCTCACGGATTGACACCTATGCCGGTTTTTTTCAAAGTTTCGGCTTTGGGTGTCCTTTAACCAATCATCTGAAGCGAACGATTAACAGTGGCTTCCCGCGCTATGATCTGATCGTGGATGCGCATTTTATGGCGGAGATGTGTGCCGGTATTCTGGTGGCGGTGACCGATTATGACCGCTTTGACGGCAGCCTGATGCTGGATGTCGCTGCTGAGGGTGAAGTGTGCGCCGGCATGGGCAGACGTGAGTTTGTGACAAAAGAATCTGAAATCGTGCTGCGGGACGAAAATGAAATTGTCTGCGTCCTGTGCCAGGGTGCCGATGAAAAAACCCGGGTAAACGAGAATACCACCAACGTGCTATTTTATGCCTATGCGGTTCCCGGGATCGGCAGCACGTACCTCAAGGAGGGCCTGACCATTGCGGCTGAAACCATGGCCCAATTCGGCAGCGGCAAGATTGAAGGCCTTGAAGTTTACTGATCTATTAGAGGTGAGAACGAAATTGAAATGACAGTGTCGGTTTCATTTGTTTTCATTTTCGCCGTCTTGATTTACCTCAAAAGGCGCTTACCTTTCTTAATAAGGCTGTTGGTCCTATCAAACCTGAAAATAGATTCAAACAAAAGTGCTACTGAATTTGAGGTTAAATAAAATGAAAACAATATACATAATCGTGCCATTGTTCGTCCTTACGCTATTTATGGCGTCTTCGTTATTACCCCTTGACGCGACGGCCAGTCCCAATTCGTGTCGCCTTAAAGCCGGAAACAATGATGTCTACGTACGGGTTTTCAATCGCGACGCTAACGGAAATCCGATACGCAGGGATTTTGATTACGGTGAGGTCTATAGAGGGGTGATCAAAAAGGGTGACTCCAAAAAAATTACAAGCTCCTACGGGCGCATTGAATATCGCTTCCAATCCATGTCAGATAGCCGCGGCTACGGCGGCAATATCACATTATGTGACCGCGGCAACACGATCCGATTGCCCTGAGATGTTTTTGGGCAGTCGGATGAGGCCGGCGTTTTTATCTGATAAGATAAGAACGTACCCTCGGGATACATTCTTGGATCGTAACCTGCTTAATCTAAATGCTTTAGCAGATACCGTCCAAGCATTAAAGGCTAGTCATCCAATCGTTCTTCAAACTTTTCCAATGCTTCCCGCAGTATCTGGCGAACGAAGACCTCTTTATCACGGACAGAGAGCTTCTGGTAAGATTCGTAGCCCGGATGAGAGGGCGCCAGCTCCGGAGGCGTGCCCCTGCATTCTTCCTTCACCCGATCAAACTCCTGAACCATTGCGATTATCGTGATATTTTGGCACGGCAGGCTGTCGAGCCATTCTAAGCGGCGCATCATCTCGAAGCGAATCTGGTCAGCCAGAAACAGGTGAATGTCCACCACGCGCATCTGCTCTTCACTGGCCAGATAATCAAACTTGGTTGCGGGTCCCATATCCAGGGTGCCCATTATCGTTTCATAGTAAGCGATTGAGCTGTGTTCACCCGGCTGGGCCAGGATAAAAAGGGTTTTATCTGAAAGATCGGGCAGGCAGGTTTTTACGTGGTAGGTTTCGCCAAAGCGTTTTTGCCAGGGGCCGAAGGCCCTCTGTTCGACCACCTTGGTTCGATAATCATGAAGGTCGACGACTTTTGTCATATCATTTACCCGCCCGATGTTTTCAAGCTTGAGCCAAACCCCCGCAAAATAAAAAAAGTATAAAGAAATGCGGTCGGGGTGTCAATCCAAGTCAGGCGTTTTATCAGTTGTGCGGATTGCCGGGTCGCATACATCGGGCAATTCGATCAGCGGCTAATTTACAGATAATGACATAAGGTCCGGCCCAAAATGGCACTTCAAATACGAGCCGGCAACTGTTGGCGTCAATCGCTTCTATGCGATGACCGGTCGCAGGAATGTTAAAAACACGCCATGACCAATATTTCCGATGCGTCCACTCGGTAATGACAAAAGGCGCCCAGAAACCGAGGATTGTTCTGACGCGACCTTTCGAACCGGCCCGAATGTATCTGTGTTCACTTTGAACGGTAATGATTGAAGGCCCCCACTCTGCCCAGCGTGTCGTGTCGGTTAACAAATCCCACACATTTTCTGCCGCGGAATGGATGACGTGACTCACTGTGATGAAGGGGAATGAGAATTTTAACATCATGTTGCCGCCAAGCCGACCGTATTTTAAATGTTAGGTTTACTTTTTTTTGATCAGCTGTTCGAAAATATTCTGAACCCCTTTCTCAAGCGTTTTTTGAAGTGCCTGTTCGGCGAGGTTTGATGAGGCTTTCTGCATGGTACTTTCGTCGATATCCGGATTAGAGGAGTTGCCACGTATTGGAACATCAATGGTGACACCTTCAAGATACTGGTAGGCTTTATCTCCTACCAACTTGGGGGTAATCGGAAGTCTGGCGATATAATCAAGGCTTTTGTCAAAACCTACCGAACCCCTTAATTCCAGCGGGTAGCCGTCGACTTCAAGCCGTATCGGAGAGGTTTCAATTCTTCCATTGCGGGCGACAAAGTCAATTTTACTATCTCCGAAGTCCATTTCTTTTCCACGTATTCCGATCATGGTCAGGAGCCCGGAAAGCAGGCTGGTGGAATTGATTCGAACCCCTTTTAGACGCAAGGTTCCGGCAAAGGCTGTTTTATCCCGATCCTTTTTATCCAAAGGCCAGTTAAAATGTTGCATATATAAATCAATAAATCCTTCGGCCTTAACAGAGCCCTGGAAGACCGGATGAATTTTTGCCATCAGGCTCTCGGCCATGGCGTCTGTGATTTCAACATCTTTTAAGATAAAGGAATTTTGGGGAAGAGAAAGACTGTAAGGCTCTTTTCGTAAATCGATTTTCGGTTGCAGATCCAGCTGGCCACCGTTGGCGGTTGCCGACAATTTTGCAATGGCCGATTGATTGGCAACCCGAATGGGAACTTCGGTGGCCGAAATACCCAGACCAAAGGCGTCAATAGAATCTGCGCGAATCGCTCCGGTAAAATTGGTTTGTTTCAGGGAATCCGTCCAGCGAGTGGCACCGGAGACCATTTTGAGTTTGAAGGGGTTGTCGCCTTTACCCGTAATCGTGATCTGCGGCCCGGCGATTTTTTGAAGATAAGGGGACAACATTTTCAGATCTAAATTGATTTTGCCCTTGGCATCAAGCGTTTTGGTTTTGCCGGTTTGATCCAGATTCCCCGCTGCCGAAAGCGATAAGGGTGTGGAATTCAGCTGAACGTTTTCAATCGACAGGGTCTTTCCGTCCGGGCTGCGCTTTACATTTGCCCTGAGTTTGACATGATCTTCGGAGATGGGCGGTATGGTTTCAGATGTGAGTTGAAACGGGGAAAGATCCGCATCGACTTTTAAAAATTGGGCTTTTGGAGATGAAAAATCCACATCCAGATCAAATTTTCCTTTACCGGAAATCCGGGTTTTTTCCGGCAGTTGAATAAAATCACCATAGGCGCGCGTCAGCTTGGCCAGATCCAGGTCCGCGTTTGCCTTTGTTTTCATTTCTTTCTGGAAGTTGGACCAATCTTTGATCGCCAATTCCGGTATGTTGATCGTGCCCGGTGAAGCACTGATGTTTATCGGAGCAAGAACGGCGGATTTATTCTGAAAATTAAGCGTTCCTTTGGTTTGTAAGCTCAAACGGTCTTCTTGAAGCGTTTTCTGGCCGTCGCTGTATTTAAAATTGCGGGCCGTGATCCGGGTGTTGCCTAATTTCAGC
>JAAUXY010015552.1_pt1 | contig 13906 bp, 12 predicted proteins | sample 7278121 | NCBI WGS metagenome assembly JAAUXY01 (sample SAMN14350117, study PRJNA611818) | marine sediment metagenome | isolation source: surface marine sediment (1.8m) | place: French Polynesia: Moorea | collected 2018-08 | reverse complement strand
CCTTAAACCCTTTAATGCTCGCTCTTCTTCGGTCAGTTGCCTCTTTATTGCGGCAAGTTCTTTTTGGAGGACCTCTTCCTGGTAACGCCGATGATTTAAAAGCGGCTCTAAATTGAATTTATACATTAGTCTTCAAACAGCTTGGCCAGCTGGGAAATACTGTCATCAAAATTGGTTGTTTGATCAATTTCCTGTTTTAAATAGCCGTTTATTTTTTCGATCATCTCTATGGCATAATCGATTTTGGGGTTGCTGCCGCTCACATAGGCCCCGATGTTGATTAAATCTTCTGCCTTGCGGTAGGTGGCCATGGTTTCTTTTAATTTGTTGGCATACTGACGCTGGTCTGCATCTACGATATCATCCATCACACGGCTGATGCTCGTCAGAACATCGATGGCCGGGTAATGATTTTGCGCGGCCAGGTCTCTGGTAAGGTTGATATGGCCGTCCAGTATCGAGCGCAGGGCATCGGCAATCGGTTCATTGGTGTCATCACCTTCGACCAAAACGGTGTACAGACCGGTAATCGTGCCGCGATTGGCGGAGGTGCCGGCCCTTTCACACAGTTTCGGCAGCAGGGTAAACACAGACGGTGTATAGCCTTTGGTAGTGGGTGGTTCGCCCAACGCCAGGCCGATCTCTCGCTGAGCCATTGCAAATCGGGTGACCGAATCCATCATTAAATTGACATGTTTGCCCTGATCCCGGAAAAACTCGGCGATGGCCGTCGCAATAAATGCGCCCCGCATTCGAATGAGCGGCTGATGATCGGATGTCGCAACCACGATAACCGAACGCTTGAGGCCTTCATTGCCAAGATCCTTTTCAATAAACTCATTCAGCTCGCGACCTCTTTCACCGATCAACGCAATCACGTTCACGTCGGCTTTTGTCTTGCGGGCGATCATGCCCAGCAACACACTTTTGCCGACCCCTGAGCCAGAAAATATACCAATTCGCTGACCACAGCCCACGGTTAGCAGGCCGTTTATGGCCCGGATGCCCAGATCCAGCGGCTGCGAAATACGCTTGCGTGAAAGGGGATTAATGGGCGCACCATAGATGGGATATTCATTCTCGGCCAGAATCGGCCCCTTGTTGTCGATCGGATTTCCAAGTCCGTCGATGACGCGTCCTAAAAGTGCGGGGCCCACCGGAACGATCGCCCGATGCTGTTTGGCGACCACCTGGCATCCGGGGCCGATGCCTCGAATCTCCTCCAGAGGCATCATCAATACCCGATTATCGCGAAACCCTAACACCTCAGCGGTTATTTTATTGGCATCGCCCTTTGTATAGATATCACAAACGGTTCCCAGTTTCGATACGGGGCCCTGGGCTTCGATGACCAAACCAATAATATTGGTAACCTTGCCGTTTGCCTGGATGGTGCAGGCCGCATCCAAACAGCTCTGATATTTATTCAAGCTTAAACCAGTTTCCATCTTCGGCCTTTAACTCTCCTTGGCTGGCTGATCAAACTCAATTTGAAAGGACTCTTCGATGGCTTGAAATTGCTTTTCAATGCGGGCATCAATGTCGCCCATTTCCGTTTCGATAACGCAACCCCCGCTTTGAATTGAATCTTCGGCCTCAAAACGAATTCCGTCGACATTTTTAAGAAGATGGGAAAGTTGAGATTTTGTATCCTGTATGAATTGAAGATCGGTTGGATTCAGTTTGATTTTAATTTTTCCGGGGCTCTCCACGCGGCGCAATGCTTCCCGGGCGACACATACGACAGTTTCCTCATGGGTCTTAACCTCGTGGCAAACGACTTTTTTGGCAATGGATAAGGCCAGCTGGACCACTTCTTTTTCGATGGCCTGATGGACCTCCTGGCGGATATTTTTTAATTGCTCAATTCCCTGGTTGAAGCTCGCCATCAACGGTTCTACCCGTTTTGTACCGGCTTCAAAGCCCGCTTTTTCACCTTCGGCAAAGCCCTCTTGAAATGCATTGGTTCTGACTTCATCGATTGAGGGTGCGTTGCCCGTTTTCGTGCCGGCATCAGAATCGGCAGGTGGGGCTTGATCAGAACAATCCGCTTCGTTATCCTCACGCTTAAAAAAAATCCGTCGAAATCCACTGTCGCCTGATTGGCTGCATTCCAACTCCGGAGCGTCCTCCACCGGAATGTTCGGGAAATAATGCAAACGCAAGCTATCCTGCAGGGTTTGGCGATCTTTTTTTACCTGGTCAGGCAATGATGTCATCTCCTCGACGTCCGGCAATGATTAACTCTCCTTTGGTTTCCATCTCCTGGATAATATTGGTAATATTTGTTTGGGCATCGGTCACCTCTTTCATGCGGACCGGTCCCATATCTTCTATCTCTTCTTTCAGCATCTCACCGGCACGCTCGGACATATTTTTGAAGATTTTTTCCCTGACCTCTTCGGATGCGGCTTTAAGGGCGATGGCCAGTTCCATGGTCTCAACCTTGCGCAACAGTTTTTGGACGCCCCTGTCATCGACCAGCATGATATCCTCAAAAACAAACATTCGCTGCTTGATTTGAGATGCCATTTCCATGTCGGCCTCTTCCAGTTCATTTAAAATCAATTCGCTTGATATCTCATCGGTCTGGTTTAAAATTTCAGCCAGACGATCAACGCCGCCGGTCACATTGGCAATGGAATTCTTCTTGTTTTTTAAGATATCTTTTAAAATCTCATTGACCTCATCAACGATGGTCGATGTGACTTTATCCAGATTAACGACACGTACCGCCACCTCGGTTTTGATCTCATCGGGCAGCTTGGCGATCACGTCGCTGGCGACCTTTGTTTCGAGATGAACCAAAATAATGGCAATGGTTTGGGGTTGCTCGTCTTTAATCAGGTCGTATATTTCGTCGGGCCCCAAGGATCGAATCGCTCCCAGACCGTTCGCAATGCTATCGGGTCCGCCTGGAGAAGCATCGGCCGGGCTTTTTGGGGCGGACAAGCGGGCCTGCTGGGACTGATAGCGTCGGGCAATATTGGTAAATTCTTTGGCGACCTGCTCCACAACATCCGGCGAGATGGTCCGGATTTTGGCGAGATGCTCACTGACCAGCTCTCTTTCAGTCTCGTTCAGCTCGCTGATCAGCGTCTCAACCTTGGGGCGGCCCAGGGCATGGATCAAAATGGCCGCTTTTACCGGCCCTGCTATACTTTTGGGATCCATCTTATCCTTCTTTTAACCAGTCGCGCATCGCACCCACCGAAGCTTCGTTATCATTGAGAATCAACTGGGATGCCTGATCGGTAAAAGTCAAACTTTTTTGATCTCCGCTATTTAGATTTTCGATTTCGCCAACGGTTTTCGGAAGCTGGTGCAAAAGCTCGCCATCAGCGCTCGTATGTGCGGTGAGCCACTTTATCAAGGGCTTCACCACAAAAACAAACGATAAAATAAGGAACAGACTCAGGAATGCATATTTAAAATAGGGCTTATAATTTTTTAGACGTGCCAGCCATTCCTCAACTGCGGAACCGCCGCTTTCCTCCGTCATTTGAGTTGTTTCAAAAGGGATGTTAACCACCTCGACTTTGTCACCTCGCTTACCATCAAAATTAACGGCACTTTTTACGAGGTTTTCGATTTTTACCAACTCTTCGGGTGACCGGGGGACATATGTCCAGATGGGTTCACCACCTGGGTTTGGCGCCGATTGATAGGTGCCATCGACGACAACCGCAACAGAAATCCGTTCCATCGCGCCGACCGGTTCCAGAGTATGAGTGGTCAATTTTCCTATCTCATAGTTAACCGTGCGATCCTGCTTTGCAAAGGTCGTATTCTCATCTTTCACCGTATTGGTCGCGGCCGGATTATTTTCGGGCAGATTTGACTGGATACCGGGAATACCCTGGGGGGTTGTATCCGCACCTTTGGCGGTTTCATTAAACATCTGTTCGCTGCGCACCACCTGGTTATCTGGAAAAAATCGTTCTTCGGTCAGTTCATGGCGCTTAAAGTCCAGGGCACAGGATACCCTTACAATGGCCCGATTGGCGCCCAACGCCTTTTCCAGCATTGTCAGCACCCGGCTTTCCAGCTTGCGTTCAACCTTGGCTTGATAATCCAGCTGGTCGGAGCTGAGTGTACCCAGACCGGATTCGCCTTTAAGCCCTGCCAGCAGGCGTCCGTTGCTGTCAACCACTGTTACGTTGTCAGGACCCAGGCGCGAGACACTGGAAGACACCAGATGCACAATTCCTTGAACCTGATCTGGCGTCAGCCATTGTCCATGACGCAGTTTTAACACCACCGATGCCGAGGCGGAATGATCCTCATTAATAAAAAGCGATTTCTCCGGCATGACAATATGCACCCGGGAACTGTCAACCTCTGGAAATCCATTAATCGTTCTTGACAGTTCGCCCTGAAGCGCACGCTGATAATTAACGTTTTGGGCAAACTCACTCATGCCGAATTTCGTATTATCAAATAGCTCAAAACCGATACTGCCACCCTGGGGCAATCCCTCGGATGCCAGGTTCATCCGCATTTCGTAAATATGCTCCTGGGGAATGAGAATGGTGCTCCCATTGGAGGCAATGCGATACTGAATTTTTTGATCTTTCAGGCGTTCTAAAATAATCCCGGCGTCTTGTGAGTCTAAATTGGTAAATAACGGATGGAATTCCGGTTTTCCGGTCCAGCTCATTAAGAATATAAATGCAGAAATGGAACCCACTGCTAAAATCAATATGGCGACCCGTTTGCCGACACTGAGATTTTTAAACAAGTTTAGGAGCTGCAATAATATTTGACGAAAGGGCATTCTTTATCTCCCACCTTCAAGCTATGCGGGCATCCGCATCACGGTTTCGTATGCAGTGATAATTTTATTCCGAATCTGCATCAACAGTTGAAAAGCAACATCTGCTTTTTCCAGATCAATCATGGTTTGATGAATATCTTTTTGCTTGCCGGCCGCTAAATTATCGATGGCCTCATCCGCCTCGGTTTTTAGCCGGTTGACTTCATTTAGCGCACGGCCGAGCATATCCCCAAAGGACTCTGGAACTTGGGCTTGCTTGACTTTGGGATTTGCGCCGGTGTTCGTTATCGTTTCCAGTCTGTTTTGAAAAGTAACTTCATTCATGATTATTGTCCTATTTCCAGTGCTTTTAGTGCCATATCTTTGGCAGCTTTTACCGCAGTGACATTGGCTTCATAGCTTCGAGTCGCTGAAATCATATTCACCATTTCTTCCATAACGTTAATATTGGGCAGCGAAACGAATCCGTTCGCATCCGCATCCGGATGAGTGGGATTATGTTTCCGAATCGGCTGGCGTGAATCTTCTACAATCCCAACAACTGCGACTTCCTTTATCATTTCTTGCTGTCGGTTCCCCAGCATTTCACGAAATGATGCCGCCGGTGCTTGGGCAGAAAAGATAGGGTCTTTTCTGCGATACGGCCCCCCGCCTTTGGTGCGGGTTGTATTCATGTTCGCTAAATTGGCTGAGATGAGGTTCATGCGCAATCGTTGTGCCGACAGCCCGGATGCGCTCACATGCAGTGAATTAAAAAAATCCATGTTTATTTACTTCCTCCCTGAATGACATTTTTTAGACCTTGAAATTTTCGCTTAATCAATTGAGCGGCGGCTTTATACAATATCGTATTTTCAGCCAATTTTCCCATGGACTTGTCGAGGTCAACCGTATTGCCGTCTGCTCTGAAGTTTAATGCCGGTGGATCCGCCGCTTTAATCTTCACATTCGTCGCGGACGGATGGCGCCCGGGAAGGTGCTCGGCTCGGGTGCGCACCAGTTGGATGGGGTGAGACGATCTTCCGTTTTTCTTGAGTTCGTCTTTCATGACGACTTCAAATGCCTTGTAATTCGGTGTATCGATATTGGCGATATTGGCCGTCAACACTTTGTGGCGCAATGAACCGATATTTAGCGTTTTTTGAAGTGTTGAAATGGATCCGCTAAATAATGATTGTGAAGGCATGTCTCAAATTCTCCTTCTGTGTCTCTCGTTGAAGATTATATATGCGCTCCGTGCAAGCAATGATGCGCTGAAACAATGTATTCATAAAAATCGAGCAAAATTCATACCAATTCACATTCGCAGAGAGATTTATTTAACCATCTAAAATCATTATAGTATTTAAATTTTCAGGGCATTATTGCTTCTATACGAATGATCCGCTAGATAGGCAAAAGCTACCGTTTTGAGATTGATAATTCGATTAAAAATAGTTCTTTCCATTGGGCCGCCAAATGACCCGAACACCTCTGGTCTATCCACTTTGCTGGGCTGCTTCAGCTGTAGCGCTTTCAAGCTCTTGCTTGTATTCCCTTAATTTATTACGCAGGGTCCGAATGCTGATACCCAGTAATTCAGCGGCACGTGTTCGATTGTCATTGACCTCCTCAAGCGTTTTGTTGATCAGTTGTTTTTCCATCTCCCTGACCGTCACACCGGCCTTCATCGAAACCGCCGAAGGTGGTTGATTTTCTGAACCGACCGTATCCAGAATCAGGTGATCGGGCTTCAACTTGGCGCCGTTGCTGATCAAAATCGCCCGTTCAATTGTATTTTCCAATTCCCTGATATTTCCTTTCCAATTGCCGGTAGCAAGCTGTTTCATGGCTGCTTCGGACAGTTGTGGCACCTTCTGGTTGTTCAATGCGCTGTACTTCTCAAGGAAATGCTCGGCCAGCAAAGGAATATCCTTTTTGCGGTCCCGCAATGGGGGTATGGTTATCGGAACAACGTTAATTCGATAATAAAGGTCTTCACGAAATTTGCCCTCGGAGACCGCCTGTTTTAAATCCACATTGCTGATAGCAACCACCCGGGCATGCATGGGAACCGGATGACTTCCCCCAACACGATCGATTTCTCTTTCCTGAAGCACCCTGAGCAATTTGGCCTGCAGCGGCGGGGTCATTTCGCTGATCTCATCGAGCACTACAGTACCATTTTTGGCCAACTCGAATTTCCCCATTTTGCGGGTAACAGCTCCGGTAAATGCCCCTTTTTCATGGCCAAAAAGCTCACTTTCTGCCAGACTATCGGGTAATGCCGCACAATTAATGGCAACATAAGGTTCATCTTTAAAGCCGCTGTGTTCATGGACATAGGCCGCCATCAGTTCTTTGCCGGTACCACTTTCTCCCTGGATCAAAATGGTGGATCGACTGGCGGCAACATTCTGAGCCAGTTTTAAGATCTCCAGCATCTTCGGATCCTGTGTTACCATTGTTTTAACCGTTAGTTGGATCCTAGTGTCTTGCTTTGAATGACGCGGAGAACCGTTTTCTTTGGGCTTTGCAAGCACTTTTTTCACAGTGGCTTCCAGCGTTTCAAAAGAAAACGGCTTTAGTAGATAATCCGCCGCACCGGCCTGCATGGCTTCAACCGCACTGTGAATGGAACCATATGCCGTAATCACGATGACCGGGGTCTGGGGTGAAATTTTTTTAACAGCCCCCAGAACTTCCATGCCAGACACCTCCGGCATTTTCATGTCCGTAATCACCAGGCTGATTGGATCTTTTTTTATCTTGACAAGTGCCTCAGAACCATTCGCAGCGCTTTCAACACTGAACCCGCCTCTGGTCAGCGCATGCGAAAGCGCACTTCGCATCTCAGATTCATCGTCAACAACCAATATTGGCGCAAGGCCCATCGCAAAAAACTCCGCTAGTATGAATTAAAAAAAGGGTATTCGAAAAACAGAATATCAACCGCCATAAAATACAGTTTCAATTTCGATTATTGTCTGTGCGTAATGGCAAAGATACAAGACATTGGGTGCCCACTGACTCGTTGCTGGTTATATCAATGTGGCCACCATGCATTCTGAGAATGTTGTGCACGATGGTCAGTCCTAAACCGGTCCCTTTTTTACGGGTGGTATGAAAAGGATCGAAAATTTTGGGTAGATCCGCGTCTGCAATCCCACAGCCCGTATCGGACAGCAGCACTTCAGCCTGCTGGATACCCTGATTCCCATTTCCTTTACGGGTGGATATACTTAGCCGGCCCCCTTCAGACATGGCCTGGATGGCATTTAGTATTAGGTTTAAAAATACCTGTTTGAGCAATTCCAGATCACCGTTGATAAACAGCATCGCATCGGTCATTTCCGTTACCACATCGATTCCATCATGGGCATCAATCAAATGACCGGCAAAAAACAAGGAATCTTTCAACGCTTCATGAACATCGATAATTTGTCTATCCAGCTGGTGATCCGAACGAATAAACAGCAATAAGTTGGAGACAATATTATTGATGCTCTTGACGCCTGAAGATATATGCTCAGCCAACACATTTAGTTCGTCAAAATCCTGCAGATCATCTTTTAACATGGTAGAGAAAAGCTCGATGCTGCCCAGCGGATTCCGGATCTCATGTGCGATTCGAACCGCCATCTCGCCCATCGCCGCCAAACGGCCGGTGCGGCTGGCTTGTTCTTCTATTTTTTTTATCCCTGAGACATCCCTTAAAGATAACACCGTTCCAATTTTAGTGTCCGCGTTTGATATCACGGGTGCAATACCGACGCTCAGGTGTAAATCATCCCGCCCATTGAGCTTGAATTGCGTCTTTAATTCAGTCGTTTTTTCGTTATTGGCCAGTTTTTTGAAACTAAGTTCTGAATTTTGAAATCGGTCCACGGTAAAAATGCCATCAAAACTTTTCCCCGTCACTGCATCTGCTTTAAAACCGGTAATCTGTTCAGCAGCACGATTAAAGGTGACGATTTTCCCGCCTTTATCCAGTGCAACCACAGCGGTTGGAATGCAATCAAGAATTGAATACAGCTGATCATTTTCAACCCATGGGGTTGCTGAACTGTTTTCCAATAACACGCGTATTCCTTTAGGTTGGCAGTTATATCTAAATAACTGTTATTGAAAGATATTTATCTTAATATTTTAAGGATATTACGTAAAATAATTTCAAATTGATGGTGATGAATTGAGCAAATATCATGCCACTGATAGTCAATAGCGGTCTAATCTCGCTGTGCAAAAAGGATCCGTTTTTATTTGCCGGTGTCCGTGTTTTTTCGCGCAAACACCATTTTGAGCAGGTATTAGCTAACCAACTGTAAATAAATGATTATTTATTCTAAATCCGTGCTTATTTATCGAAAAAGGGGCTACATGATCATTTCCGGGTTGCCAGATAAAATAAGATTGTAGCTAATTTCAGCTACTTCGACTTTAATATCGCAGAAAACGCTGTCAATATTCCAGGTGTTGAATGTCACTGCGTTGACGCTAATTATTTAACTAGGTTGCTTGCTTCTGGCATCTTGCTTCTGGCAGTAACCAGCTGAAAAAAAGCGGGCTGAGGTCAGTTCGTGGTGATGAATTTCCAACATTATCCTGCCGAGGTGAGTTTTCAGGGAGGACTAAATTCGGTCCTAAGCCTATCGGTTTCAAAGGGCTGAACAGCTTGGCAACGTTCAAGCCAGGAACCATCGGCCAGGAACAAGATGTTACACTAGGCATGGCACTGCTGAATACGGTGGCGTTTGATTTTTTCAACCAGTGTGGTGCGATTCAGCTGAAGCAGCTTGGCGGCCTTATTTTTAACCCATTTTGTCTTTTCAAGCGACTGCAGAATCAACGCTTTCTCAAACTCGGTCACCGCGCTGTTCAGGCAAATACCATCGTCTGAAATTTCAATCCCCTGCGCGGACTTGCATCCATTGGCCGTTTTTAGCTCAATGGGCAAATCATGCGCCGAAAGCTTTCCGGTTCCTTTCAGAACCACCAGCCTTTCGATGACATTTCGCAGTTCACGGACATTTCCCGGCCAGGAATAGTTCAGCAAGATTTGCATGGCATTTTCGGAAATACCGTCTAACTGCCGATTATTTTTACGATTCGACATGTCCATAAAGTAGGCCGTCAGGTAGGGAATATCGGATTTACGCTCTCGCAGGGAGGGCAACCCGATGGGTATCACGTAAAGTCGATAAAACAGATCTTCGCGAAAATTACCATTTTGCACTTCTTCCGGGAGGTCCCGATGGGTTGCGGCTATGATTCTCACATCCACTTTTATGGTTTTGGCACCACCAACCTGTTCAAACTCACCCTCTTCCAGCACTTTTAAAACCTTTACTTGAAGATCGGGGCTCATGTCTCCGATTTCATCCAAAAATATGGTCCCGCCATGCGCCAGTTCGAATTTGCCGGATTTTGAAACGGTTGCACCGGTAAATGCCCCACGCACATGCCCGAACAGCTCACTTTCAAGCAGGTTTTCAGGGATTGCGCCACAATTAATTGAAATAAATGGTTTATTTTTTCGCCTTGAGTTTTGATGAATCGCTCTGGCAACCAGCCCCTTACCGGTACCGGTTTCACCGGTGATCAGAATGGTGCTGTCGCAATCGGCTACCTTTTCAACAAGATGAAACACCTCCTGCATTTTATGGCTGCATCCAATAATGGCATTTTGTTCGTCTTTAAGGTTTAAATTGGCAAGAGCGAAAGCGTTGTTTTCAAAAATTTCAGGTTCTTCGTTAATCGTTTTGCTGAGGGCTACATTCTGCACATTCTGCTCCTTTTAGTGATTTGACAAATCGCTATTATGAAACGGAATATTCATTCATCATCAATGATAGGGTAGAAAGCTCGTTAAAGGGGTGATCAAAGCGCAGATACTTTTAGCAATATCCATGCCGTCAAGATCGGAGCATCCAAATGAAAGGGGGCGGATGAGCGTAGCCCGAAAGCTGCCAGAGACTCAAATTCAATATGAAGTTATGGCGGAAAAAAATAATACCATATTTTGTGGATTCAATAGATCGGCATTGATATCGAGCCATTCAGAAAAGATTTCAATTGTAGCGAAGATCGCATTTTTAAAAAACCAACTCTGATGAAAAAAGCGCTTTTTTTTTCGCAATATGCAAAAACTCGAGTTCCCCGATAGCCATTTTTGCATTAACCCGACTATTTTCATTTTTTTTGCCAACAGTTATTTCATTAGCCTCTCAAATCTCAAGATGCTGATTAGATCCGATAAGTTTAATAAAACGATTAAAATCAAATATTTAAACAAAAATATGCCACGTTTTCCACGGGACATACCGCACTTTTGGGAAGATGAAATGATGCGCCCAGAAATCACCATATTTTTGCAATTTGCAAAGATAAAGACACAAATCCACAACCGGCTCACCCGGTTAGGCATCATCATGCAGGCATGGCATATCGATATCGATCTGCCTGATTTGATGCGAAGCTCCGGAGGACCAGATCTTTATTAACATCAGCTTATGGGATTGGAAAATCCTGGCAGGCGAGTGATGCCGAAATACCGGTTATCGGTTCAGGGTGTATAGGAAATAAACAGGCTGATATCATCAAATTCTTTGATGATTTCCGCCAAGATGGACTCGATGGCCTGGGGTTTGATTCTCAAACTTTCCCATGCCATTTTATCAAGAGGGGGTATTTTATTATCGCCACCGTATCCAATATTGAGCGATCGGCAAAAGATATCTGCCAGATGCACGATGGCCGATTCCAGGGAGAACCGCCCGGCCTCGCTGGGCTGGTGATGATGTAAGATAACATGAATGAGTTTGGGGGGCAGATTCCATTTTTCTGCCAGCAGCCGGCCAACTTCCGGGTGGCTGTATCCGAGAATTTTTTTCTCAGCGGTAATCATTAAAATATTCTCATCTTTGACCCGATTGTTGATTTCCTTAAATGCATCCGGCATAAATATCATTTCCACGATTTTGCCAATATCATGCAGGAGACCGGACACAAATAGCTCTTCCACTTTGTCATATCGCAGCTGATTGCCGATCACCTTGGCCCCCACGGCACACCCCAGTGAATGATCCCAGAATTGTTCCTGTCGGTAACCACTGGTTTTTTTGCGCGTTGCAAAAAGGTCAAATACCGAGGTGGTTAGCAGCAGGTTGCGGATGGCATCGAATCCCAGCAATACAATGGCACCGGTGATGGTGGAAATTCGCTGGGGAAAACCGTAAAAAGATGAATTTACCAATCTTAAAAGCCGGGCAGCCAGCACCTGATCATCAGTGATGATTCTGGCCAGGTCCCGGGCAGAGGACTTGGGATCGTTAACGAGTTCTGTTATTCTCAGCACCGTCCTGGGCAGGGTCGGCAGGTCGTCTACCCGGTCGATAATTCGGCTTAATTCATGGGGCTTTGTTTTCGGCATCTTGGTCATTTAAATTTTTCAGCAGCTGCCGCTGGGCGGCTTTCATTATTTCTTTCATCACCGGATTATCGATGACATCTTCAAACTTGGCCTTCAATTCCTTTTCGATGGTTTCTCGGCTTTCTTTTTCGATCTCGACAGCGGTTTTGCCATCTGCTTTGGTCTTGCCCTTAACGCTGACGCGCTTGATTCCCCAGGTCTTGAGTATCCAGATGCGTTTTTTGGTCAAAGCGGTGTCCTTCTCCAGCAGCAGCAGTTCCTGCTGATTAAATACCGATTCAGCTAAAATCATACCTGGCTTTAGATCGTCTACGCGTAATATCGCCACAGCTATCCCAATCTTTTTTGATATCGGCTGCTTATGTTATCGTCCCTCACACTGCGGAGTTAAAGAGTATTGCATACACCACTGAATCCACAAATGCAATATTTTCAACCGGCTGTTAAAATTCATCCACACCGTATATTAAAAAATAATTATAATTCAATAATTTATGACATTCAAGGGGTAAATCAGGACTGCATTTAAATCCGTATTGCCAGAAAGCATGAGGTTATCATGGCGCTCCCACCTTTTCTTTGTGCCTGTTTGATCTCCTGATTCAGCCTGAATATTGAGGTCGCTCCCTGAGACTACATCCACTCATCCGCCACGCAGTCGATGCGATATGTACTAATAATTCAGAGGATTGTAAGACCCGTATCGATTGCTTTCCCTATTCAAAAAAATATTAAGTCAAATCAAAACCTGCCGATAATACAGAATAACCGATTCGGATCACCAAACATTGATGGTTTCCGCTCGGTGAAGCCAACGGGAACTTTAAAACAACAAAAACCCTAAAGTTTTAAATAATAAACCCGATAACAACATGGTAGCCAAAAAAATTAGGGTCTGAAAGGAGGCGAGGTGAGAGCTTCGAGACCAGATATGGCAACCTAAAATGCCGATGTGATCGGCAATATAACAACCCAATTGGCAAGAACGCCAAAATAAAACACCTAGGAAAGGAAATCTTATCATGGCACTAAATTCAATTAACTTAACAGCTGGTATGCGGGCGAATTTGTTCAGCCTGCAGCAAACCGCAAAGGATTTTGATGTTACCCAAAAAAGATTGTCCACAGGCCTTAGAGTTAACACGGCCCTGGATGATCCCATTAACTTTTTTGCTGCCCAAGAGCATAGGTTACGGGCATCTGACCTGGCCGGACGTAAAGACGGCATGTCAGAGGCCATTCAGACGATTAAAGCCGCTAACGTGGGTGTCGAAGGCATTACCAACCTGATCGCCCAGGCCAAATCTCTGGCCCAGTCGGCCATGTCAGCCACCTCCACGGATGCCACGATCTTTGCCAACCAGTATTCGGAGGTTATGACACAGATCAGCCAGATGGCAGCCGATTCCGGTTACAAGGGAATCAACCTGCTGCAACAGGGTAGCTTAACGGTTGAATTTGCGCCCACCGCAGGCCAGTCTACTTTGGGTCTGACCGGTTTTGGCGACAGCTCCGGAACATTCAACATTACCGGTTTGAGCGGTGAGGTATCTGGTGCGGCCGCCAATGGTACCAACTGGGTAAGCGGCACCACCGTCTCGACGCCGGCCATTCAGACCTCTATCGACAACCTCGAAACGGCGTTGGGCACACTGCGAACCGAATCCAAGAAGCTGTCCAACAATCTGTCGATTGTTACGGCCCGCGAGGAGTTCAGT
>JAAUXY010001239.1_pt1 | contig 13907 bp, 7 predicted proteins | sample 7278121 | NCBI WGS metagenome assembly JAAUXY01 (sample SAMN14350117, study PRJNA611818) | marine sediment metagenome | isolation source: surface marine sediment (1.8m) | place: French Polynesia: Moorea | collected 2018-08 | reverse complement strand
GACCTCAGCGTCATCAAATTTATCCAAACTCACTTTTCACTCGTTTTAGTTTAAAACTGTCAAAGAAAGGGGGAAATTATGGCAGAAAAAGAAGTCATCGAAACTTCTGAAGCTGAAATTGCGGTCCACTGGGGTGAAGAAGAACTCTACCATCCGTCCACTCAATTTATTGCCCAGGCCAATATGACCGACCCGAAGGTATATGAACGGTTCAGCCTGGACAATTTTCCCAATTGCTTCAAAGAATATGCCGATCTTCTGGACTGGTATCAATACTGGGATGAAATTCTGGATACCAGTGATGCGCCCTGCTGGAAATGGTTTAAGGGCGGTAAAATAAATGCCAGCTACAATTGTGTGGATCGGCACCTGGCTAAAAACAAAAACAAGACCGCTATACATTTTGTCCCGGAGCCCGAGGAGGAAAAAGTTGAACATGTCACCTACCAGGAGCTTTTCGTGCGGGTCAATGAATTTGCGGCCCTCCTGCAGGATTTTGCCGGGCTGAAAGCCGGTGACCGCGTCACCCTGCACATGCCCATGATTGCCGAGCTGCCCATTACCATGCTGGCCTGTGCCCGTCTGGGTGTGATTCATTCCGAAGTATTCGGCGGTTTTAGCGGCCGGGCCTGTGCCGATCGAATTGTCGATTCCGGCAGTAATGTTCTCATCACGGCTGATGCTTACTACCGCGCCGGCAATCTGCTCGACCACAAGCAAAATGCAGATATTGCCGTTGAGCTGGCGGAAAAAGACGGCCAGAAGGTGGATAAAGTGCTCGTCTGGCAGCGCTACCCGGGCAAAGCCTCAAGCCCGACGCCTATGGTGGAAGGGCGTGACTATTTTGTCAACGATGTTTTAAAAGACTATTATGGTCAGCGGGTCGATCCGGTGCCCATGCCGGCCGAAGCGCCGCTTTTTCTGATGTATACCAGCGGGACCACCGGTAAACCCAAAGGCTGTCAGCACGGTACCGGCGGTTATCTGGCTTACGTTGCCGGCACTTCTAAATATGTGCAGGACATTCATCCGGAAGATGTTTACTGGTGCATGGCTGATATCGGTTGGATTACCGGGCATTCCTACATTGTCTATGGTCCTCTGTCGCTGTGCGCGTCTACGGTGGTCTTTGAAGGGGTTCCCAACTATCCGGATCCCGGGCGGCCCTGGCGCATCGCCCAGAACCTGGATGTCAACATCTTTCATACCGCCCCGACCGCCATCCGGGCATTGCGCAAAATCGGCCCGGACGAGCCCGCCAAATACAATTATCACTTCAAGCACATGACTACCGTCGGCGAACCCATCGAACCCGAAGTCTGGAAATGGTACTACGAAGTCGTCGGCAAGGGCGAGGCGGCCATCGTGGACACCTGGTGGCAGACGGAGACGGGCGGATTTCTGTGCAGTACCATTCCGGCCATTACACCCATGAAGCCGGGCAGCGCCGGTCCGGGTATGCCGGGCATTCATCCGATCATTTACGATGATGAGGGCAATGTCATTCCATCGGGCGCCGGCAAGGCCGGCAATATCTGCATTCAGAATCCCTGGCCCGGCGGTTTCCAGACCATCTGGGGCGACCGCGATCGCTTTGTCGATACCTACTATGCCCGCTACTGCAAGGATCCCAAAAGCAAAGACTGGCGCGATTGGCCTTATATGACCGGTGATGCGGCCGTGGAAGCCGAAGACGGCTATTACCGCATTTTAGGCCGCATTGACGACGTGATCAACGTTTCCGGTCATCGGTTGGGAACCAAGGAAATCGAATCCGCCGCTCTGGTGGTTGAGGAAGTGGCTGAGGCAGCGGTGGTACCGGTGGCCCATGATATTAAGGGCAAAGAGCCGGATCTCTATATTGCCCTGAAACCCGGTATGGAAGCTTCCGACGATCTGGCCCAAAAAATATCCGATGCGGTATGCGTGGAAATCGGCAAGATCGCCAAACCGCGCAAGGTCTGGATCGTCACCCACATGCCCAAGACCCGTTCGGGCAAAATAATGCGCCGGGTGCTGGGCGCGATCACAAACGACAAGGACGTCGGGGATGTGACCACCCTGGCCAACCCTGACATTGTTGAAGAGATTAAAAATATGGCTAAATGATAGTTATGCGACCTTTTTGGGTTAGAAACACCTGATCGCCGCTTTGCCTAAAGCGAACGCGAGCACAGTTGGATCAGAATCTGAAATGGATCGGTAAATGGGTAGCCGAAGTAACTGTCAAAGCGACGCACAACGGAGCGGGGAAAAAGGATTGATGCTCTGCGGGTATTAAAGCCATATCGGACGCGACAGTTGCCCGCAGACATTTCGAGGTTTTCAATGCGATCAGATTATTTATTTAACGCTCACAGAAAAGGAGGTGATGCCCGCCCGCAAATGTTGAATACGGCAAAGAATCGTATGTTATCTACTAATTAGGAAAGGAGAAGAACATGGGAACTCATGTATACTGGCTGTTCTTTTTTGTTCTCCTTTACTGGGGATACTGCATTACCATTGGCGTTACCGGTTACCTAAAGGCCAAGAAAGGGACGGATTACTTCATTGCCGGTCGTCAGCTCAATATCTGGGTATTTGTGCTGGCAGCCACGGCAACCTCCTTTAGCGGTTGGACGTTTGTCGGCCACCCGGCCTTAATCTGGCGCGACGGGTTACCTTACGGATATGCATCATTTTATGTGCTTACGATCCCGTTCACGGGCGTGCTGTTTCTCAAACGCCAGTGGCTGATCGGCAAACGCTATGGGTTCGTCACCCCAGGGGAGATGTACAATGGATATTTTAACTCAGAGGCCATGCGGATTCTGACCGTTATCGTAGCGCTGTTTTTCAGTGTGCCTTATCTCGGCATTCAGCTGCGGGCCTCGGGCGTGCTGTTCAACATCTTAACCGACGGCCTCTTTTCGGTTAACGTCGGTATGTGGATGCTGGCAGTTGTCGTGTTGCTGTATGTGGCCCTGGGCGGTCTGCGCTCGGTGGCATACGTGGACACGGCCCAGTGTATCTTACTCTGGAGCGGTATTGTCACTCTGGGCATTATTTCCATGAATTTTGCCGGGGGCTTTGGTGCGCTGACGGCCAAGTTCGGCGACGTCGTGGCCTGGATTAACAGCGGCGGAACGGCGGTGCCCCAATGGGCGGATCCGGAGGCGGCCAAGGTCTTTCTGGCCAACCAGAAGTCAATTTTTAAAATTACACCGGATGGTTACAGCCATTTCGTAGCAGTGCCCGGCGTGATGCAGTTTGTTGCGCACGGCCCCAAGGCCGTCGGCGGCACCTGGACCGGTGTGATGATTCTGACTTACATGTTCGCTCTGATGGGCATTCATGCCTCGCCGGCGTTTTCGATGTGGGCTTTTGCCAACAAGAACCCCAAACCCTTTCCGCTGCAGCAGGTGTGGGCCTCCACCCTGGGTATCGGATTTGCCCTGTTTATTTTTACCGCTATGCAGGGCATGGGCGGATGGGTTCTGGCCCTGTTGCCCGGCGGCACCGGCGGTGACACCGTACTTCCACTGGCCAATCTGGTGGGGGGCAAACAGGCCAATCTGGTGCCCTATCTGATCCATCTGATGAAGGATACGGCGCCGTTTGCCGTGGGTCTGCTGGCGATCTGCGCTCTGGCAGCCATGCAATCAACCGGCGCAGCTTATATGTCAACTGCCAGTGGTATGCTGACCCGCGATATCGTCAAACGCTATATCAAAAAAGACATGTCCGAAACCCAGCAAACTTACTGGGGTCGTATCACGGTTCTGATCGTGGTCGGTTCGGCGCTGATCTTCGCTACGATTGTGCCGGGGGCCATCGTGATGCTCGGTGCGTTTGCAACCTCTTACGGGTTTATGATGTATCCGGCGCTGATTGCGGTCTGTTACTGGAAATTCCTCACCCGTCAGGGAGTTGTCGCCGGCCTGATCTGCGGTATGCTTGCAGTGCTCGTTACCTTTAGATTTGATTTCGGTCTTCCCTGGGGTAACAGCCCGTTGACAATTCATGCGGCTGGATGGGGCATCCTGTTCAACCTGCCGATCGCCATTCTGGTGAGTCTGTTCACCCAGCCGACGGGAGCGCAAGAAGCAAAGCAAGCCGAATGGCACACTTTCGTCAAAACACATGCCGGGCTGCCGGAGGATAAACGCCAGCTCATCAAATGGGGCTGGATCGTTACGCTGGTCTGGTTTTTCTTTGCCATCGGCCCGGGCTGTGTGATCGGCAATACGATCTTTGGCGATCCGATGAAGCCGGCTACCTGGCCCATGGGAATGTCTTCCATCTGGATCTGGCAGATTATCTGGTGGCTGGCAGGTGTCGGTATGATGTGGTTTCTGGCTTACAAACTTCAAATGTCAACCAACATCACCACCGACTTTGAAGCCTTGAAGCACGATATTTATGAAGAAGAACCCGCAGTTGCCGAGCCATCCTCCAGAGGACAGTCAGGCGTCTGACGGTAAAACGTTAGCCCTGATGAATTGGGAATCAAAAGGACGAGGAGGCGCTTACGCCTCCTCGTCCCAATTCCAACTTCAACGAACCGAAGTCAAAAAGGATATTTCTTTATTCAGATAAGGAGATCAGTTCTCGACAATTATGCGCCGTCTCGTTATCATTCTAACAATTACATTGCTCCTGTTTGCCGGCTGCGGCCTGGGGGTCTCTGAGCATAAAGACGCTGTTTTGGACGGTCTATCCAATCTCAATCTGAATCGACCGGAAAAAGCCCTCGAAGATTTCAACCGGGCCATCTCGATTGACCCCACCCACCCTGATGGTTACCTGGGGAGGGCCAACACCCTCAATACACTTGGGCGTTACCAGGAGTCTCTCAAAGATTACGAGCGGGTCATTGAAATCGACCCCGGCATCGCCAACGCCTATATCAACCGGGCGATTGCTTACAGCCACCTGAAAGAGTATGAAAAGGCCATTGCCGATTATGAAAAGGGCTTGGAATTGGATCCCGAAATCGATGATCCCCCGGGATTCATCGAACGCATTTTCAGTAACAAGCCGAATACCGATAGCGGCATCCGCAGGCATCTGGAATTTTTAAAGCAGGAGGTGCAAAAGACCGAACACAAATCCTGAACCGGACCGGCGGGGGATCCCACTTGAAAAACAGACTGTGTCGTAATTAAAAAAAAGCGCTTAGCTTTTGTCTGTCATGCCGGACGTGATCCGGCATCCAGTGGCGTAATACTCCCAAAAAGCAATGGATTCCCCTTCGGCTGTGCTCAGGGTGGTGAGTCCTTCGACGCTGCTCAGGACCGTGAGTCCTTCGACGCTGCTCAGGACCGTGAGCCCTTCGACTTTGCTCAGGACCGTGAGCCTGTCGAACGGCCTGGCGAACGGCCTGTCGAAACACGGGTCAAGCCCGGAATGACCGAAACAGCAATATATGTAGTTTTGCCGATTGTATCACAGGCTGAAGGGGGGGACCGAGTCCTAAAACGGTCTCGCATACACCATCCAAACACAAAAATACACACAAATGTACAGGTGTCAGGCTTCAAGGTTCAGAGGACAGAAGTCAGTTTACAGAGGTCAGATGGCAGATAACGGAAAACAGAAGTCAGATCGGGTTTTTCACCCTCTATTTGCTTTGATCTGTCCTCTGACCTCTGACTTCTGTTTTCTGAAGGCTGAAGTCTAACGTCTGCGAAACCGCTAAAAAGAGTCTCAATTTTAATGATGACATAAATTTGAACGACGATCCGTCCAAAGGAGGCAAATCATGGCAAACCCTTATGAAATCGCCCACAATCAATCCATTGAAGACCCGAACGGTTTCTGGGGGGCGGCAGCCGAAGACTGCCAATGGTATCAAAAGTGGGACAAGGTTCTGGATGATACCAACAAACCGTTTTTTCGCTGGTTTAGCGGCGGGGAGATGAACACGTGCTACAATGCGCTGGATTACCACATCGATACCGGCCGAGGTGACCAGAATGCGATAATCTATGACTCGCCGGTTACCGATACCATCAAAAAATTTACCTACTCCCAGCTGCGTGATGAGGTGGCCCGTTTTGCCGGCGCCCTGGCTGCCCAGGGTGTCGCTAAGGGTGATCGCGTCCTGATATACATGCCGATGATTCCCGAAGCGGTGATGGCCATGCTGGCCAGCGCCCGTATCGGTGCGGTGCATTCGGTGGTCTTTGGCGGATTTGCCGCCAAAGAACTGGCCGTGCGCATCGATGATGCCAAACCCAAAGTGATTGTGTCCGCTTCCTGCGGAATTGAAGTGAAACGAATTATTGCTTACAAGCCGCTGCTTGACGAGGCCATTGATATGGCCGATTCTAAACCGGATTATTGTATTATCAAGCAGCGGCCCATGGAAACTGCCTCGATGAAAGCAGGACGGGATCTGGATTGGGATGATGCTATGGCGAAAGCCCAACCGCATGATTGTGTGCCGGTAGCGGCCACCGATCCACTGTATATTCTGTATACCTCCGGGACCACCGGCGTGCCTAAAGGGGTGGTGCGCGATAACGGTGGGCACATGGTGGCGCTAAAATGGACAATGGGCGCCATTTACAATGTGGAAGCGGGTGATGTGTACTGGGCGGCGTCTGATGTAGGGTGGGTCGTGGGCCATTCATACATCGTCTACGGCCCCTTGTTGAAAGGATGCACCACTATTATCTTTGAAGGCAAACCGGTGGGCACGCCGGATGCCGGTGTGTTCTGGCGGGTCATTTCCGAACATAATGTTAAGGTCATGTTTACTGCGCCCACGGCGTTTCGCGCCATTAAACGCGAAGATCCTAAAGCGGAGCTGATGAAAAATTACGATTTATCTAATTTTAAGGCCCTTTTTCTGGCCGGCGAACGTCTGGATCCGGACACTTTGAAATGGGCCGAAAAGAGCCTGAACATCCCGGTCATCGACCACTGGTGGCAGACCGAAACCGGTTGGGCCATCGCCGGTAATTGTCTGGGGCTGCACCATTTTCCGGTCAAGGAAGGCTCGCCCACCAAAGCCGCTCCAGGCTGGAACCTGCAAGTGGTCGACGAAAACACACAGCCGGTTGCCAGCGGAGAAATTGGCGCACTGGTGGCCAAACTGCCGCTACCGCCGGGCACATTGCCCACGCTGTGGAACAATGATGACGGTTTTTTGGCGGCCTACATGGAAGAATTTCCCGGATATTACAAAACCGCCGATGCCGGTTTCATTGATCCTGAAGGCTATGTTTTTGTGATGAGTCGCACCGATGACATCATCAATGTTGCCGGTCACCGTTTATCCACCGGTGCCATGGAGGAGGTTTTGGCGGATCACCCGGATGTGGCTGAATGCGCTGTGCTGGGTGTCGACGATAAGCTGAAAGGGCAGGTGCCGGTTGGCTTTTTAGTACTTAACGCCGGCGTTAGCCGTGATTCGGCCGATATTATCGGGGAAGTCATCCAGATGGTCCGGGACCGCATTGGACCGGTGGCCTCTTTTAAAACGGCTACGGTGGTCAAGCGTTTGCCCAAAACGCGCTCCGGCAAGATTTTGCGCGGCACCATCCAAAAGATCGCTGATAATACGCCTTACAATGTGCCGGCAACCATCGATGATCCTGTTATTCTGGATGAAATGGAGGAAGCGCTGACCGGCATCGGCTATGCTAAGGCCAAAAAAGAATAAAGTGATACCATTATGCCCAAAGAAATACTCATCGTAGATGATGAACCGAGCATTGTCGTTCCAATCCAATTTTTAATGGAGCAACAGGGCTACAATGTCATCGTTGCCAAGAACGGCGAAGATGCGCTTGATATTATTTTAAAATATAAGCCGGATCTCATCCTGCTGGATATCATGCTTCCTGGAATTGATGGGTATGAAGTCTGTGAAATTGTACGTTTAAATCCTGATTTTAGAAATGTTAAAATCATTTTTCTAACAGCCAAGGGCCGCGAGGTCGAAATTGCCAAGGGCATGGCACTTGGGGCAGATGCCTATATTATCAAACCGTTTTCGAATGCAGAAGTTGTCGCCAAGGTCAAAGAGCTTCTAGAAGATACGCATGAAAAGACGGGGACATAAATTCTGGCAGGCAATTGCGCTATCATTTGCAGCTTGGCTAATCATATGTGTTGGTTTCGCTGTCTGGTTAAAAACACAGCTATCCCCTGAAGCGATAAGCTTTTTGGGGGGCCTCTTCAAAGAATATTTCGGGCCATTTTTAATCCTGACCGTGCTGCTGCTGCTGGTTGGCATAGTGTTTCTGGACAGTGTTTTACGCAAATACATCCGGCCTCTGCGAAAAATTTCCGAACAAATATCACTGGTGAATCCCACCAATCCCTCTCACCGTTTTGAGATCGCAGGTGCGGCGGAAATTCAGCAACTCTGTGACCGATTAAATGAAGGAGCGGCGCACTACGAATCCCTGCTAAATGATATTGAAGGCCGCGTAAATATTGCCAGAGCCCAATCTGAAGAAGAGAAAAATATCCTGGCGGCCATCATGTCGGAATTACCAGAAGGGGTGATTGTTTGCAACCCCGACGGTCAGATTCTGTTATACAATAACCGTGCAAAACACCTGCTGTCGAGTGTGGGCCATGACCGTCATGACAAATCCGTACGATTTATCGGCCTGGGACGTTCAATTTTCGAGATTTTTGACGAAAATTTAATCCGGCACACCATTGATCAGATCATGGATAAACTGGAACGTGCCGACGAGAATGTGGTTTCGTATTTTGTTTCCCCAGGGGCCGAAAATACCCTTCTGCGTGTCGAAGCGGTGCCGGTCTTGGACTTCCGAAAGCATTACTCCGGTTTGATTCTGATTTTGTCAGATATTACCCAGCAACTCGAATCGCAAAATTATTTGAACCTCACATTGAAATCCTTTACCCGGGGTATTCGGGCTTCGTTTGCCGGTATTCGTTCGGCCATCGAAACCATTTTGGACTACCCGGATATGGATGCCAATCGGCTCGAAACGCTAAAAAAGATTATTCACAAAGAATCGCTGAATATCGGTGATATTTTGGAGGGTGATCCAACACTGTCCTCCCATCCCATGTTTAATCAATGGCCTCTGGTTCGGGTTGCGGTGCAAGATCTATTTGACATACTGAAAGCCAGGTGTCGCCAAAGCTTAAATGTCCGTCTCCACATGGAAAAATTAACCGCCGAACATTACGTCAACATCGACCATTCTTCTTTTTTGCTGGCGCTGCTATTCGTTATTCAGCAAATCCAGGCAGCCACCGGTATGAGTGAAATCACCTGCCGTCTGACCCAGTTGAGGCGTTTTGTGGGTCTGGATTTGCTCTGGTCGGGGCACCCGATAAAGGCGGATGTACTGAAGGCCTGGGAAACACAGCCGCTGGCGTTCGAAAAAGAGGGCTTATCGTTATCGCTGAGGGAAGTGATTGAGCATCACAACGGTGAAATCGGTCTCTATGTATCCAGGAGTCTGGAGGAGACATCTTATGTGCGCTTTTTCCTGCCGGTTCTTTACCTCATTAAACCCGAAAAATCACGATCGTTGACGATTTTGCCTGAAAGCCGTCCCGAGTTCTATGATTTTGATATGTTTTTGCAAGCGGTCCAGCATCCGGAGCTCGAGAACCGCAAACTGGCCGAGCTGACGTACACCGTATTTGATCTTGAAACCACCGGTTTGAATCCCAATGAGGGTGATGAGATCATTTCCATTGGCGCCATTCGCATCGTCAACGGCCGTTTACTGCAAAATGAACGTTTTGACCAACTAGTGGATCCCCGGCGTTCGGTACCTTGGACATCGGTGCGGATACACGGCATCCATCCAGAAATGCTGCAAGGCAAACCGACGATCGATACGGTTTTACCGATGTTTCATGATTTTGTAAAAGACACCATTCTGGTGGCTCACAACGCGGCTTTTGATATGCACTTTTTGCAATTGAAAGAGGAACAGACCGGGGTGCGGTTTGTGAATCCGGTGCTGGACACCTTATTGCTATCGGCCGTTGTTCATCCATCCCACGAAGATCACAATCTGGAAGCGATTGCCAAACGGATGGGGGTTCCGATCCTGGCACGACATACCGCCATGGGAGATGCTGCGGCGACCGCTGAAATGTTTCTCAAATTTTTACCGCTGCTGTCCCAGCAGCAAATTTTAACCCTAAAGGAGGCCCTGGCCGCTTCCCAGAAAACCTTTTATGCCCGGCAGAAATTCTAATTCACTGGCTCCTGGCCCTTGGTCGCTGGTTCCCGATAACAAGCCAGAAGCAAGCAGCCAGCCGCCAGCAGCGAGTGGTTAGAAGCAAGAGATCTGAAGACAGAGATATGCTTGAGAAGTGACACTAAGAGGTGAGGGCGGTCTCCCGTGATGTCGGCAGCGTAAATGAAAAAGTAGACCCCATGCCGGGTTTGCTTTTAACCCATATTTTTCCATGATGAAAATCAATGATGCGTTTGCAGATGGTCAGGCCGATGCCGGTGCCGTAAGGCCGACCTCTGGAGGGATCTTTTACCTGTTGGAATTTTTCAAAAATTTTATTTTGATCCCTGGTTCTTATGCCAATACCGTTGTCTTTGACATCAATCTGCACCTGTTGGTCACTGGCCGTCAAGCGAATCGTTATTTTACCGCGATCGGAGTCGCAAAATTTGACGGCATTTGAAATCAGATTCACCATGACCTGAACCAGGCGATCGCGATCGCCGGAAATGAGAGGGGGGTGATCGATCAGTTCATAAGCTATAGAGATGTTTTTATCTTCAACCAGTTGCCGGGTGCTGGCAACCGCGTCCTGGATAACTTCTTTGATATCGGTTGCAATGATGACCCAGTCCATCTGGGCAGATTCGATTTTTTCATAATCCAGCACCTGGTTGATCAGACGGGTTAGGCGTTCGCTTTCTTTAATGATGATACCGGTAAAGCTCTTGTGTTGTTCTGCCGCAATATCCGGATTGGTGTGCAGGATTTCAGCCAGTGAACGTACCGATGTCAGGGGGGTGCGTAATTCGTGGGTGACGGTCGAGATAAATTCGTCTTTGAGACGATCCAGGTCCTTGAGGCGGCGATTGGCTTCCTGAAGTTCGGCAGTGGCTTTTTCAAGTTCCTTGCTATAGGCAATTACCTGCTGAGTTTCATCGAGTATGTTCAGTACTTCTTCGATACCCAGGGATTCTCCTTTGACCACCGAAGCGACCATGACACGGGCGGAGGCCGAACCGATGGCGCCGGCGAGCAATCTTTCGGCATAGCTGACCAGATCGGCATCGGCGGTCACCAGGTAATTCCAGCTGAGTTTGCGTTTATCGGCGTAGTCGGCAAGGGCCTCATCCGTGCGCCGTCGGCCCAAGAATCGTATTAACAGGGATTTAAGGTCCGGCAGGCTGGCCGTTCCACGCCAGAAATGGGATTCGCCGGCTTCACCGGAATATCTGAAAACATCAACAAACAGAGCTGCCTGGGTATGCTCGATGGTGCGTGGACGACTGAAAATCGAAGCGCAGATATAGGCGCTGATATTGGCGAGCAAACTCCAGAAAACCGCATGGGATATTCGATTGAAGCCCTGCAACCCAAATAACTCAAACGGCTTCAACAGCTCGATGCCCAGCGGTCCCCGGGTGACAAAATCCTGGGAGATGATACCGGCCGTCACCAGCGAAGGTAAGAAAAGGGTGTAAATCCACACCGCAAATCCGGCCAACAGGCCGCAGATGGCGCCGGTGCGGGTGCCGCCTTTCCAGAAAATACCGCCCAGCAAGGCCGGCGCAAACTGAGCAACCGCTACAAAGGACACCAGTCCCATAGAGACCAGGGCATAGAATTCGCCAATGGTGCGGAAATAGGCATAACCCAGCAGTAAGACGAGAACGATACTGCATCTGCGGATCGTCAGCAGCAGCCCGCTGTAATCCTGACGCAGCCCCATCTCTTCTATGGGCAAACGCAGCAGTACCGGCATGACCAGATCGTTGCAGATCATCGTGCTCAGGGCAATGGTTTCGACAATGACCATACCGGTTGCCGCCGACATGCCGCCCAGATAAACAAATAAGGCGATTAACTGCTGGCGTTCAGCCATTGGGAGCGTGAGGACAAAGGTGTCGGCATCGACGCCGCCGTCCGGAAACCGCAATACACCGCTGAACGCCACCGGTAAGACGAAAATATTAATGGCCAGAAGATAAAGCGGGAAAAGCCAGATCGCTTTATTGAGGTGCTCTTCATTGACATTTTCGACAACGGCGATCTGGAATTGGCGGGGTAAAAAAACAATGGCCAACATGGAAATCAACAAATAAATACTCCAGTCCGTATAGCTGAATCCCTGGCCCTTTATTGTCAGGTATTTATCAAAAATAAGCGCGCCGACGCTGCCGGATTCCCCACCAAGGGTATTTTTTGCATCCGCATATTCGGCGGCTTTTTGAAAAAGGTCACCCAATCCGTTATGGATCACATAAGTGACAAATATTCCTACGGTCAGAAATGCGGCCAGCTTTACAATCGATTCAAAGGCGATGGCCGCCACCAATCCCTCGTGTCGCTCGGTTGCGTCCAGGTGACGGGTGCCGAACAATATGGCAAATATGGCCAGCAGCAAAGCGATATAAAATGCAGGGTCGCCCAGAATCGGAACTTCGGAAAAACTGAATGAAACCGAAATCTCGGGGTATTGAGTGATCAGCAAAAATCCGGTTGAAATGGCTTTAAGCTGCAGGGCAATATAAGGGATGACACCGATGACCGCAATGTTGGTAGCGATACCCCCCAGGGTGGTGCTTTTACCGTAGCGGGAGGCAATAAAATCGGCGATGGAGGTGATACGGTGAACCTTACTGATGCGGATAATTTTATGCCAGATGGACCAGCCCAGCAGCGCCATCAGGGTCGGGCCGATATAAATGGTTAAAAAACCCAATCCACTGCCGACCGCCAGCCCGACACTGCCGTAAAAGGTCCAGGCCGTACAATATACGGCCAGCGAAAGTGCGTAGATATAAGGATTACTGATAATGCTGCGTCCGGTATCGGCGCGTTTATCACCGTAATGGGCGATGGCGAAAAGCAGGCTCATGTAGCCGAATGAAACAAAAAGTATGACCCCGGTCTCTAACATCTTCTATGGCCCAGTTTTATTAACGGATGTTGAAGTGGATCGCCCGCGGGCTTTGGTCGCCAATGCTGCCAGTAGAATTAAAAACACCCAGGCGGTGAAAATATAGAAAATGAGCAGGGGCATACCGAAGATACTGGTCTTGAGATTAAACAGTGACAGCAGAGGGTAATTGAAAAGAACGCAACCCAGCAGAAATAAACCGACTAATCGTTTCGTTTTTCTCGCCTTGGGAGTCACTGCACACCTTCTGTTTGCCCGCAAAGAAAGGAAAGGACCATTTATTTGACAGCATGCCACTATAAATTAATTGGATCACACTGTCAAATGCGTCCTGAGGCTATCGTGTCGTTGCTTTCTGCAGAGCGCCATTCGAATTGGCACATGGTGCAAGTTATGCTACCGTAGAATCAACGATTGCTTTTTTTCGCTTCGACCTGCAGCGATGTCATGCATTAAACTTTGCACATCATCCGTCTGCATGATCAGGAGAATTTATGTCAGAACCCGTACTTACATTTTTATCGAAATATACCCCGTTTTCAAATCTGCCGCCGTCGGACTGCAAGCGAATCGCAGACTCGCTGACCGTTGAGAATTACACCAGTGGTCATAACCTGTCCATTCAGGGCCGAACGAAACTGGCGTTTGTCTATATCGTAAAAGAAGGCATACTGGAGCTTTTTTACGAATCCGACGGCGAAAAGGAATTGAGCGGTATCGTCAAACAGGGTGAAATTTTCGGCGGCATTTCGATATTAATGAATGCCGGTATTTCGGTTCGCTCGGTCAAAGTCGTTGAGGATGCCACT
>JAAUXY010026035.1_pt1 | contig 13908 bp, 14 predicted proteins | sample 7278121 | NCBI WGS metagenome assembly JAAUXY01 (sample SAMN14350117, study PRJNA611818) | marine sediment metagenome | isolation source: surface marine sediment (1.8m) | place: French Polynesia: Moorea | collected 2018-08 | reverse complement strand
GCCCCGTTGGCGTCGAAGCAGGCGGCGAACAGGATCGTGTCGTCGACGCCGAGCCACGCAGCGAGCTGCTGCTCGACCCGACGGTGGAGGTCGAGCGTGCCGCAGATGAACCGCACGGACGCCATACCGAACCCGTAGGTGTCCATCGCCTCGCGGGCGGCGGCGACCACGGCGGGGTGGTCGGCGAGGCCGAGGTAGTTGTTGGCGCACAGGTTGAGCACCTCGTCGGTGGTGCCGTCGGCGGCGACCGTGACCGCGCCGCCCTGGGGGCCGGTGATCAGGCGCTCGTCCTTCCAGAGCCCGTCGTCGCGGATCTCCTGCAGCGTCGCCGAGAGGCCGTCATAGAACTGGCTGCGCGTCATCGGTGGCCCTCAGCGGTCGCGGGCGGCCCGCCATTCCTCATAGGTGAGGATCGGCAGGCCGTCGGCCTTCCACCCGTTGAACCCCGCCTCGATGTGCGAGGCGCGCTCGAGGCCCATGTCGTTCAGCGTCTTCACGGCCAAACTTGACCGTCCGCCCGACGCTCAATAGAAGATGAACTCGCGGTCCTCGGCGAACACGGGCTTGTGGTAGGGCGACGCCGGGTCGACCCAGAACTCGAGCATGCCCCGGGGTGCGTGGTGGGCGCCGTCGACGACGCCCACCCGCTGGAGCTCGCGGACGTCGCGGATGTCGACGAGCAGCGCTCCCTCGTCCAGCGCGCGCCGGCGGGCCTCGGCCGGCGTGTGGCCGACGATCTCCCGCCGCGCCTCGTCGATCATCTGTTGCACGGACTTCATCGTCGGCTCCTCCGGCTCGTCACGGCCCCATCATCGCGTCAATCCGCCCGAGTCGTAGTTGTGTCTGACACAACTACGACTCGCGTGCGAGTCAGGCGAACCGCACGGACAGGATCGGCGGCAGGTTGGCGGACACGAGCTGGAACGAGTCGCCGCCGTTGCCCGTCCACCACAGCGAGCCCGTCGTCGACCCGAGCAGCAGCTGGTCGCCGGTGGCGTAGACGTCGAGGCAGTGCCGGTACAACAAGTCGTAGGACGGCCCGACGGGCAGCCCGTCGTCGAGCACGTCGAAGGTCTTCCCGCCGTCGCTCGTCCTGGTGACCACGAACCTGCCGTCGACCGGCACCCGAACCTCGTCGCCGACCGCCGGCACGAACCACGCGGTGTCGGGGTCGTCGGGATGGACGGCGACGGCGAACCCGAACGTCGACGGCCCGGCCTCGGTGATCTCGACCCAGTGGCGGCCGCCGTCGGTCGTGCGGAAGATGCCGCAGTGGTGCTGGCACCAGATGACGTCGGGCGCCGAGGCACACCGGGCCAAGCGGTGCGGGTCCTGGATCTCGGGGTCGTCGGCCTGCCCGGCGGGGACGAAGTCGGCCCGCATCCCTTCGGCGGCGATCTCCCACGACGCCCCGCCGTCCTCAGTGCGCCAGGCGCCGCCGCACGAGATGCCGACCACCAGCCGGCCCGGACCACGGGGGTCGACGCTGACCGAGTGGATCCCGGGGTCGTCGTAGCCGCCGCCGAACCACTTCGATCGGCTCGGGTGCCGCCACAGCGACTCGACCAGCTCCCACGACGCGCCACGGTCGGCGGACCGGAACAGCCCGCCGGGGATCGTGCCGCACCACATCACATCGGGCTCGTCGGGGTGCCCCGGCTCGATCGCCCACGCCAGCTGTGTCGTCCAGGCGATCTCGGTCTGCGACATCGGGTTGAGATCGACGAGGCCGTCCGGCTTGGGCGGGTATTCGGGGGCGGCGATCTCGATCCAGCCGTCGCCGTCGTCCCGGTGGAGGTGGACGCCGAAGTGTCCGTGGTCGAGTGACGCGTACCGCGCCCCGTCGCGGGGATCGCGCACGGCGATCGTCACCGGAGCGCCGATGAACTCGGGCTTCGAGAGCCGCGTGTCGCCGTCGTCGATCGTCAGGGTGAACAAGCCCTTGCGCGTCCCGATCAGTGCAGTCGAGCCGGCCATCGCTCAGCCTCCGGACAGTGCTTGGAAGACGTCGACGCGGTCGCCATCGTCGACGGGGTCGGACAGGTCGGTGCGGTCGGCGATCTGGTCGTTGTTGCAGAAGACCGCGACGTGCTTGCGGACCGCGCCGGACTCGTCGAGCACGTAGCTGCGCGCGGCGGGCCGGTCGGCGAAGTAGGCGGCCAGCACCTCGCCCACCGTCGACCCGGCGACATCGGCATCCGGACACTCGACGTGCCGGCGGAAGGCCTTGGCGAAGCTGACCGCGACCACCGCCGAAGCCTACGGCAACCCGCGGCACCGGGGTCGCGGAACCCGAGTCCTCCGTCAGGCGCTGACGGTGCGCCGTTCGGTCTCGGATCGGGCGCCCACGACGGCGCGGGCGAGGTAGATGCCCTGGTCCTTGGCCTCGATGCCGTCCGCGAGCAGGTTGGCGGCGACGAGCTGGTCGCCTGCGGTGCGCAGCTCCTCGAGCGTCGCCACGTCCTCCGGGCGGAGCACGAAGAACTCGGGCGCCACGAAGAACACGTTGAGCACGTCTGCGCGAGCCGCCGCGCCGACGTCGTCGACGTAGGCCTGCAGTCCCGCCGGCAGCCGAACCGCCGACAGGTCCTTCACCCGAGTCGGGTTGAGCCATGCCTTGGGCTGGTCGCGGCGACCGGCCCGGAAGATCCGCTCGATCAGGTCGGCGACGGCCTCGACCGGCAGGCGGGTGGTGTCGACGACCAGGTCGTAGTTGGCCAGCGCGACGATGTCGACGCCGTACTTGGCGCTGAACCGGCGCCGCTCGACGCTGGCCCGCTCCTTGAGCCCCTCGGACGCCTCGTGCACGGACCGGTATCCCTCGACGGCGGTGGCGGCCCGGCTGAACACCCGGCGGGCCGCTTCGTCGGCATCGACCACGAGGTGCACGCGCAGGGCATCGTCCACCATGTGCCACGCCATCCGCGAGTCGAAGATCGTCGGGACGTCGCCTCGGCCGATCTCGACGGTCATCCCGTCGATGCGGCGGTCGATCGAGTCGTCGGTGAGCGCCGTTCGATTCGTCTCCAGCGCGGACTGTCCGAGCTCGGCGGCAATCTTGCGGTGCAGCTCACCGGTGCTGCAGATCGGCATGCCGAGGCGGCGTTCGAGTTCGGTGGCCACGGACGACTTGCCGCTCCCGAGATCGCCGCTCAGGGTGATGTGGCCGTAGCCCTGCGGTTGGGATTCGCCGTCGTCGGGGCTCACCGCGCTCACGTTAGCGGTGGCCGTCCCCAAGGCGAAGCCGCCCGTCGCACTCGGGTCGCTGGTGCGCTCGTCTGCCTGTACGGGCGCGGTGCCGGTCCCTACGATCGGGCGGTGCCCAGGTTCCTCCGCCGCAAGCCGCGCTCCGTCCGCGACGTCCTCGAAGACCTCGGCCTCGCCGACGAGACGATCGAGGAGGCCGAAGCCGCTGGTACCGACGAGCTGCTGGCGATCGACGCCGTCGTGCTGCCCGAGCGGGGGCGGTTCACGCTGGAGGAGCTCGCAACGAAGGTCGGTGCGGACGTCGCCGTCGTCCGAGCCTTCTGGCGCGGCCTCGGCTTCGTCGACCCGCTCGAAGGCGACCGCATCTTCACCCGGCGCGACGTGGCGATCCTGAAGTCGGTGCTCGCCCTGATGCGCGACGGGCTGATCGACCGCGACGTCTCACTCCAGGTGATCCGGGTGCTCGGTCTGTCGATGGCCCACGTTGCGACGGCCGTGGTCGACGCGAGCGAGGCACGTGCCGACGATGGGCGAGACGAGGCCGCCGGCGACGACCGCGGCGGAGGCTCGTTCGCAGTCCGCGCCGGCGAGCTGCTGCCCGTGCTCTCCGAGGTCATCGACTACTCCCTCCGGCGGCACCTCCGGGCGGCGGCGCGCCGGCGGGTCGACCTGGCGTCCTCGGTCGACGGCGCGAGCCAGGTCGTCGGGTTCGCCGACCTCGTCCGGTTCACCGAGCTGAGCATGCAGCTCGACGAGCGGGAGCTGGCCGAGGTCGTCGGCCGCTTCGACGAGATCGTCAACGCGGTCGTCGTCCGTCACGAGGGGCGGATCGTCAAGATGATCGGTGACGCAGCGATGTTCACCGTCGTCGACCCGGCGGGGGCGGCGATGGTCGCCCTCGAGCTGGCCGACGAGGTCGCCGCCGAGCCACGCCTGTCGGGCCTGCGCATCGGCATGGCGAGCGGTGCGGCGCTCGCCAGGGACGGCGACCTCTACGGTCCGGTGGTCAACCTCGCCAGCCGGCTGGTGACGATCGGTCGGGCCGGGGCGATCAACGTCAGCCAGGAGGTCCGCGACGCACTGGCCGGCGACCGCCGGTTCGCCCTGCGCAGCCTCGGCAAACGGACCCTGCGGCACATCGGCGAGGTCCGCGTCTACCGCCTCCGCCCCGGCCCCGACTGGGGCTCGGGGCACGAACCGGCCACGGCGGAGTGACCCGGCCCGGTCAGCCGAACGCGTGATCAGTTTGCGGCCACCGGTGCGCACACTGTTCACGCGAACCGGACGATCGAGCGCCGTCCAGCCGAACGCGTGATCAGTTTGCGGCCACCAGTCCGCACACTGTTCACGCGAACCGAATCAGTCGATCAGCTCGACCGCCTTGGCCCGCAGCAGCTTGCCGGTCGTGGTCCGTGGCAGCTCGTCGACGAAGTACACGTCGCGCGGCACCTTGTGGCGGGCCAACCGATCGGCGACGACCTGCCTGACCGCCGATTCGTCGATCTCGGCACCGGGCCGGCGGACCACGAGCGCCGCGAAGCGCTGCCCTAAGTCGTCGTCAGGCACGGCGACCACCGCCACGTCGGCGACGCCGTCCTCGGCGAGCAGGAGGTCCTCGATCTCCTGGGGGAACACGTTCTCGCCGCCGCTGACGATCATGTCGTCGGCCCGCCCGGTGACGAACAGCCGCCCGCCGTCGTCGAAGTAGCCGACGTCGCCCGACGACATCAGCCCGCCGACGGTGTCGCGGGTCCCGCCGCCGGTGTACTCGTCGAACTGGCCGTCGTTGCCGCCGACGCTCAGCCCCTCCGAGCCGGCGGAGACGGGTCGACCGACCTCGTCGACCACGCACACGGTGCTGCCGTCGATCACACGTCCCGCCGTGCCGGGCGCCGCCCGCAGGTCCTCCGGTGTCGCCAGCGTGGCCTGCCCGACCTCGGTCGAGCCATAGAGGTTGTAGAGGTTGTCGCCGGCACGGTCCATCCAGGCCAGCGCGACATGAGCGGGGAGCGCCGATCCGCTGGACGCGACCACGTCGAGGGTCGACAGGTCGCGCTGGTCGAACCCGTCGGAGGCGAGCATCCGCTGGAGCATCACCGGGACGACGGCGAGCACGTTGGCCCGGCGCGCCTCGACGGCGTCGAGCGTCGCGTCCGGCGTGAACCGCCGGACCAGTACGGCGGTGGAGGCCGTCGCCGCGGCGATCGTGAGCTGGGCCAGGCCCCAGGCGTGGAACAGCGGCGTCGGGATCACCGAGACGTCGCCCGACCGGTACGGGATGCGTTGGAGCACCCCGACGGCCGCTGCGACGCCCGTCGGCCGGCCGTGGCGGCGCGCCCCTTTCGGGGTGCCGGTGGTGCCGGACGTGAGCAGCACGGGCGCCACCGGCCGGCTCGGCAGGAGCGGTCGGTTGCCGCCGAGCCGGCGCACGGCCGCGAAGTCGTAGTGGGGGCCGGGGTCGCCGTCGGCCACGACGACGAGGCCGTCGAACCCGGACGCCTCGACGATCGGCAGCAGGTCGGCGTCGCAGACGACGGCCCGCACGCCCTCGCGTTCGACGACCTCGCCGAGCTGGGGTGCGGCGAACCCGGTGTTGAGGTAGACGCAGACGTGTCCGGCCTTCGCCGTGGCGATCGACGCCTCGACGAAGTCCCGGTGGTTGTGGCCGAGGATGCCGACGTGCTCGCCGGCCGCGACGCCGAGGGCCCGCAGGCCGCGGGCGAATGCCGTCGAGGTGCGGTCCATCGCGGCGTAGGTGACCGTGCCGCGATGGTCGATCACCGCTTTGCGTTGCGCGTGGCGCATCGCCGCCGCGGTGTAGACCGCGGCCAGCGTCGGGCCCCAGCGCGCCAGCGCGACGGTCGTCGCCGCGACCTGACCCGGATCGAGCCACCCGAGCCGGCGGGCGAGACGGATGTTGTCCTGGAGGGTCACGACCGCCAGTCTTCCCGCTCCGGGGACCCGTCGACGAAGCGTATAAACGTCGTCAATGATCCGATCGCGGTAGTTTCGGTCCGTCGTGGAGCTCAAGATCCGCCAGCTCGAGGTGTTCAAGGCCGTGATGGAGACCGGTTCGGTCACCGCGGCCGCCGCCCGGCTGCATTGCACGCAGCCGGCGGTGAGTGTCGCACTGGCCAAGTTCGAGGCGGCGTCGGGACTGGTCCTGTTCGATCGGTCCCGGGGCCGCTTCGCTCCGACGCCGGAGGCCGAGGCGCTGTACGAGGAGGTCGACCGCGGGCTCGGGGGGCTCGCTCGGATCACGAGCAAGGTGCGCCAGCTCGGTGAGGGGCGGGTCGGTCATCTCACCGTGGCGTGCGACGGCGAGGTCAACTTCCTTCCCGCAGTGGTCGCCGAGTTCCAGCGCGAGCACCACGACGTGAGCATCGACCTCTTCCAGCGGACCTCGAAGGACATCGTCTCGTGGGTGGGGAACCGCCAGCTCGACGTCGGGATCGTCGAGATGCCGGTCAACTGGCCCGGGGTCGCCTACGAGCCGTTCACCCAACGCTGCGTGTGCATCATGCCGGGCGACCACCCGTTGGCGGATCGGGAGGTGGTCACGCCGGCCGATCTCGACGGCGAGCCCGTGATCGGGATCGCCGAGTACCACCCGATCGACGTCCAACTCGCCGAGGCGTTCGCCGCCGACGGGGCTCGGCTGACGACCCGGCTGACCGGCGCCTACTTCGCGACGTGCCGGCAGCTCGTTCGTTCCGGGGCCGGCGTGGCGATCGTCGATGCGATCAACGGCGACGATCGGTTCGTCGACGGGGTCGTCGCCCGACCGTTCCGGCCCGCGATCCGTTACGAGATGGCGATCGTGACCCCGGCCCGCCCGGGGCCGGCGTCGCTGGCGCGGCTGTTCGTCGACGCCGTGCGGGCGGCGCTCGAGCCGTTCCGCGTCGACTGAGGCCCGGGCACCGCGCGCGGCCCATAAACAACGGTGATGAACGGCAACGAAGAATCAGTGGTGGTGATGGGCTTGCGACCCTAGCGTCTGCGGTCGACCCGACGAGGGGAGTCGAGCCGATGCCGCACGCCCAACTGTTCGTCAACACGCGCACCCGCACCACCCCGTTCACCGACCGCGTCGAGGCCGCCGGTGTCCAGGCGTACACGGTCTACAACCACATGCTGCTGCCGTTGGTGTTCCGCTCGCTCGTCGAGGACTACCACCACCTCAAGCGGCACGTGCAGCTGTGGGACGTGTCGTGCCAGCGCCAGGTCGAGATCGCCGGGCCCGACGCCGCCCGCCTCGTCCAGCTGATGACGCCCCGCGACATCTCCGGCGCCGCCGTTGGGCGCTGCCTCTACACGCCGCTCGTCGATGCTTCCGGCGGGATGGTCAACGACCCGATCGTGCTCAAGCTCGCCGACGACCGGTTCTGGGTGTCGGTCGGCGACTCCGACGTCGTGTTGTGGGCCGACGGCCTGGCAACCGGCCTCGGGCTCGACGTCCGGGTGGAGGAGCCCGACGTCTTCCCGCTCGCGGTCCAGGGTCCGAAGGCCGAGGAGCTGGTGGCCCGGGTGTTCGGCGAGGAGGTCCGGGCGATCCGCTTCTTCCGGTTCGAGGCGCTGCCGTTCGACGGCCACCGGTTGCGCGTCGCGCGCACCGGCTGGAGCAAGCAGGGAGGGTTCGAGATCTACCTCGACGAGCCGTCGCTCGCCGGTCGCCTGTGGGACCGGCTGTGGGCGGCCGGTGAGGACCTGTCGGTCGGCCCCGGCTCCCCCAACCTGATCGAGCGGATCGAGGGCGGGCTGCTCTCCTACGGCGGCGACATGACCCGTGCCGACAATCCGTTCGAGTGCCGGTTCGACGCGTTCTGCCACCTCGACCGGCCGATCGACTTCCTCGGCCGCGCCGCCCTCGAGCGGATCGCCGAGACCGGACCGGAGCGGCGCATCGTCGGGCTGCGCATCGACACCAACGTCCTGCCGCCCTGCGATCGTGCGTGGCCGGTGACCTCTGGCGATCGGCCGGTCGGATCCGTCTCCTCGGCGGTCGTCTCCCCCGACTTCGGGCGCGGCCTGGCGATCGCGATGGTCGAGCGCAGCGTCTGGTCGCCCGGCACGGCGCTCGTCGTGCACACCCCGGACGGGCCCTACGCCGCGACGGTTTCGACCCTCCCCTTCGAGCGCGATCGAGCTCCCGTCGAGGCACCCGCCGGGTTGGTGTGACGGAAGGGTCACCGATCAGCAGCGGCGGGTGGCGCCGGGGTCAGTTCGGGAACGACCGGAGGGCGCAGCCCGCAGGTCGCACGCCCGAACTGTCGCCGGTGACAGGACCCGCCGCTGCGGGGACCTGTTCGGGAACGACCGGAGGGGTCGTCGCACCACCGGGCTAGCGTCGCCCCGGTGACCACCCCTCGGGAGTACCCCCAGCGACGGTTCGCGCCACCACCCGGGTCGTGCGAGATCCTGCTCGTCCGCCACGGGGAGTCCGCCCCCCACGTCGAAGGTCAGTCGTTCCCCCTCGTCGACGGGCACGGCGACCCGCCGCTGTCTCCCGCCGGCGTCGATCAGGCCGAGCGGACGGCTGAGCGGCTGGCGGCCACGGGCGAGCGCATCGCCGCCGTGTACGTGACGACGCTGCAGCGCACGCACCAGACCGCCGCGCCGCTGCTCGCCCGGCTCGGCCAGGAGGCAACCGTCGAGCCCGACCTGCGCGAGGCGTACCTCGGCGAGTGGGAGGGCGGCGAGTTCCGCCGGCGCGTGAGCGAGAACGACCCGATCGTGGTGCGGATGTACGAAGAGGAGCGTTGGGACGTGATTCCGGGCGGCGAGCCGGCCGCCGACTTCACCGCCCGCGTCCGGCGGGGCATCGAACGGATCGCGGCCGCCCACCCCGACGAGCTCGTCGTCGCCGTCGTGCACGGCGGCGTCATCGGTGAGGTGATGAACATCGCCAGCCGGACGAGCGGGTTCACCTTCGTCGGATCGGACAACGCCTCGATCTCCCACGTCGTCGTCGACGGCGACCGCTGGATCATCCGCCGCTTCAACGACACCAGCCACCTTTAGGCCTGCGGCGCTCCAAGGCTCGCTGCGCTCGCCGTCGCCTGTCTCAGGGCGCCGTCACGTCTGCGTCGCTCCAAGGCTCGCTGGCGCTCGCCGTCGCTTTCTCAGGGCGCCGTCACGCCCGAGACGCTCCAAGGCTCGCTGGCGCTCGCCGTCGCCTGTCTCACACGCTCTGCTCCGCCTCCCGCCTGCGGCCGCGCCTTGCCGGACCTTCAGACGACAGTTCGGGCGCGGCGCTTCGCGAGCTTGCCCAATGCCCATTGGCTGACCCTCGGGGAGAAGCGGGCGGCGAAGTCGAAGATGTGGGCGTCGGGGCCGATCAGGGCGCGGCGCTTGTTCTTGGCGACGGCTCCGAGGATCAGCCGGGCGGCCTTCTCGGGCGTGGTCCGCGTGTTCCGTTCGAACTCGGCGGCGGCCTCTTCCGGATCGATGGCGTCCTCGTGGTCGCCGTACTCGTACCGGGCGTTGTGGGCGATCCGCGTGGTGATGCCACCGGGGTGGATCGTCGTCGCCGACACGCCGCAGCGCTCGATGTCGAGCTCGGTGCGCAGCGCCTCGGTGAACCCCCGCACGCCGAACTTGGCGGCGTTGTACGCCGACTGCGTCGGGATGCCCATCAGGCCGAACACGCTGGAGATGTTGACGACGTGGCCGTCGCCGGTCTCCCTGAGGTGGGGGAGGAAGGCCATCGTGCCGTGCACGACGCCCCAGAAGTTGATGTCCATCAACCACTGGAAGTTCTCGTAGCTCATCGACGCCACGTTGGCGGCGAGCGCCACGCCGGCGTTGTTGAAGACCAGGTTGACCCGTCCGTGCTCGGCGACCACATCGGCGGCCCAGGTCTCGACCGCCTCCCGATCGGCGACGTCGACGTGTGCCGCCGAGACCTTCACTGCGCCCGCCCGCTCGGCGAGCGTGACCGTCTCGGCGAGCCCGGCCCGGTCGACGTCGCTCAGTGCGACGTGGCACCCACGGGCGGCGAGTTCCACCGCGAGCGCTCGCCCGATCCCCGATCCGGCGCCGGTGACCGCTGCCACCTTGCCTCCGTAGTCCTCCATCGACCGATCCTCCCAGTCCCCACGCTCCTCTCCCGGACCCTATTGAGCCACCCCATCCTGAGCCGTATCGGGCCCCCTGCCTATGCTCGCCCGCATGGCGACGACGATGACCGGGAACCCCGCCTTCAGCGACCGCATCGAATCGGAGTACCTCGTCGGTTCACCGCAGGTCGCGAAGACGATGAGCGTCGGCGGCGTCTTCGTCAAGACGTCGATCTTCCTCCTGATCCTGATCGCAGGGGGCGCGTGGGGGTGGGCCTCGGCGACCGAACCGGTGGCGGTCGACGCGGGCTCGGGCTATGGGAACACGACCGTCACGATCCCCGGCGGGTTCTGGCTGGCGTCGTTCGGTGCCTTCTTCGTCGGCATCTTCTGCAGCATGAACCCGAGGCGGGCGGCGGTCCTCGGCGCGATCTACGCCCTGTTGCAGGGCTACGTGATGGGGGCGGTCTCGGCGATGTTCGAGGCCCAGACCGAGGGCATCGTCGGTGCCGCGATCCTCAGCACGGTGTGCGTGTTCATCGTCGCCCTCATCCTCTACGTCACCCGGATCATCAAGCCGACGCAGAAGATGGCGTTCGGGGTGTCCGCGGCGATCGGTGGGCTGGCGCTCCTCTATCTCTTCGTCTGGATCCTGTCGATCTTCAACTGGGAGTGGCTCTACAGCGACGAGTTCCGCACGATCGGGTTCGTCGTGACGATCATCGCGATCGTCCTCGCCGCGCTGAGCCTCACCCTCGACTTCGCGTCGATCGAGGCCGGCGTCGAGGCGGGAGCTCCGACGTTCATGGAGTGGTACAGCGCCTACGGCCTGATGGTCACGTTGATCTGGCTCTACCTCATGTTGCTGCGGCTGCTCGCGTACATGGCCCGCAACCAGTGACGGCTGCGGGTCGTGGCCCGCTGATCAGCGTTCGGGCGTGAGGTCGATGTCGACCATCAGCTCGTGGGCGAGCGCTTCGAGCACGTCGCGGAGGTCGTCGAGGGGGACGTCGGCCGGTGCCCGCAGCACGGCGGTCGCGACGAACAGCACCTCGCCGGCCATCGGTGCGCTCATCGTCTGGGTCTCCAGCTCCTCGATGCTGACCCCGTGGGTCGCCAGCGCGTGGGAGATCTCGTGCACGATCCCGGGGCGGTCCTGGCCGATCAGCTGCAGCGTGAGGGGCAGCGAGTCGTCGTTCGGCTCTTCACCCATCGTGCGCTCGACGACGATCTCGAACAAGCCGTGCTGCTCGAGTGGCTCCAGGTCGTCGATCAGGCCGCGGGCCCTGGCGTCGGCGATCTCCACGACGACGATCCCGGCGAACTTGCCGCCGAGTCGGGCGAGGTGGCTGCGGTCCCAGCTCCCGCCGTGGCGGCTGACCACACCGGACAGGGCGTCGACCAGCCCGGACTGATCGTCGCCGATCACGGTCAGCACGAGTGTCGTCATCGGCCGCACCCTACAAGTCGGCGCGCCGACCGCCCTCGTCCGGACGCGGGGCACGTGCGCAGGGGCGGGTACCGTGGTCGGTCGATGACCGACACGGCCGAGCACGCACCGGTCGCCGCGCCGTCGGCGCTGCTGACCGTGCTCGAGGTCAGGGCGATCGCCGAACGGGGAGCGATGACCGCTGCGCTCCCGCTGCTGCGCCGGCTCCCGCCGGGCGACGGCCATCCCGTGCTCGTCCTGCCCGGTTTCGTCGCCGGTGACGATTCGACCGAGCCGCTGCGGCGGTTGCTGCGATCGCTCGACTATCGCTCCTTCGCATGGCGGCTCGGTCGCAACCTCGGCCCGACCCCGGACATCGTGAGCGGCATGGTCCGGCGGTTCGAGGAGATCCGCGAGAAGCACGGCGGGCCGCTCAGCCTGGTCGGTTGGAGCCTCGGCGGGATCTACGCGCGGGAGCTGGCGCGTCGCTTCCCGTCGGATGTCCGCCAGGTGATCACGCTCGGCAGCCCGATACGCATGGTCGCCGGCGATCGCAGCGCCGCGTCGCGGACCTGGGACTCGTTGCGCCCGAACCACGACCCCGAGGTGATCGACCGCCGCTCGATCCCCGAGTCCGAGCGCGAACCGCTGACGATGCCGGCGACGTCGATCTACACCCGTACCGACGGCATCGTGCACTGGAGCACGTGCCTGCTCGACCGCGGACCGCACAGCGAGAACATCGAGGTGTACGGCAGCCACTGCGGCCTCGGGTTCAACACTGCGGCCCTGTTCGCCGTCGCCGATCGGCTCGCCCAACCCGCCGGCGAGTGGCGTCACTTCAGGCCCCCGTTCTGGTTGCGGGCGGCCTTCCCCCGGCGGCAAACTGGGAACCGGGCCGACGGACCCGCCCTCGCCCTGCGGGCGCTGCGGACTCGACCGGGTGATGAGCGATCCCCTCGAGGTTCGACGGTCGTGAACACCGACGTCGACGGGCTGCGGGTGATCGTGACCGCCGGCGCGAGCGGGATCGGCCGCTCGATCGCCGAGGAGTTCGCCGGGGGCGGCGCCGCGGTCGCCGTGTGCGACATCGACGGGGACGCGATCGCCGAGTTGGGATCGTCCGGATCGGCGATCCGGGGCTGGCGCGCCGACGTCGGCGACGAGGCCCAGGTCGGCGGGTTCGTGGCCGACGCCATCGGCGAGCTCGACGGGGTCGACGTCCTGGTCAACAACGCCGGGATCGCCGGGCCGGGCGGCCGGGTGGAGGACCTCGACGTCGACCAGTGGCGGCGGACGCTCGACGTCAACGTCACCGGGATGTTCCTGACGTCGCGGCTCGTCGTGCCGCATCTCAAGGAGCAACGGAGCGGTTCGATCGTCAACATCGCGTCGACGGCCGGCCTCCACGGCTTCCCGTACCGGGCTCCCTACGCGGCGTCGAAGTGGGCCGTCATCGGCTTCACGAAGACGCTGGCGATGGAGCTCGGCGAGTTCGGCGTGCGGGCGAACGCGATCTGCCCCGGCTCGGTCGACGACGTGCGGATGGACCGTGTCGTCGAGCTGGAGGCGGCGGCCAGCGGCCGGCCACCGGACGACGTCCGGGCCGGGTTCGCCAACCAGACGTCGCTGCGGACCTTCGTGCGGTCCGAGGACATCGCCGCGATGGTGTGCTTCGTGTGCTCGCCGGCGGGCGCCCGGATCAGCGGGCAGGCATTGAGCGTCGACGGCCACGTCGAATCGATGCGCACCTGAGCGCGGGGATGGTGCGTAACCTCGGCTGATGGCCCGGAAGATCCTCGTCCTCAACGGCCCCAACCTCAACCTGCTCGGGACCCGCGAGCCCGAGGTCTACGGCTCGGCGACACTCGACGACATCGTGGCCGGGCTGCAGGCCGTCGCCGCCGACCGCGACGCAGAGCTGCGCCATGTGCAGTCCAACGTCGAGGGCGAGCTCGTCGATGCGCTGCACGACGCTCGGGAGTGGGCCGACGGCGTCGTGTTCAACCCCGGGGCGTACACCCACACGAGCATCGCCCTGCGCGATGCGATCTCCGCCATCGAGCTGCCGGTGGTCGAGACACACCTCTCCAACGTGCACGCCCGCGAGGAGTTCCGCCACCGGTCGATGCTGTCGGCGGTGTGCCTGGGTGTCGTCGTCGGCTTCGGCGCCGACAGCTACCACCTCGCCCTCGACGGCCTCCTCCGCCACCT
>JAAUXY010011091.1_pt1 | contig 13911 bp, 10 predicted proteins | sample 7278121 | NCBI WGS metagenome assembly JAAUXY01 (sample SAMN14350117, study PRJNA611818) | marine sediment metagenome | isolation source: surface marine sediment (1.8m) | place: French Polynesia: Moorea | collected 2018-08 | reverse complement strand
TGCTTTTCCAACATCCCCTGGGACTGCGGTTGCGCGGTGTCGGCGAGCACGCGGAAGCCGCCGCCACCCTCGGTATCAACGTGCTTGGAATGCGCGGCGCCGCGATCATCTCCTCGGGCATGCTCTGCGGCCTGGCCGGGGCACAACTTTCGCTGGGCAATGTCTCGCTCTTCGTCGAGGGAATGAGCGCCGGGCGCGGCTGGATCGCGGTGGTCGCCGTATTGCTCGGCCGCGCGCATCCGGGCGGTGTCGCCGTCGCTTGCCTGGTGTTCGGGTTCACCGACTCGCTGGGATTCCGTCTCCAGGGCCATGAGATCCCCTCCCAGTTCACGGCCATGCTGCCCTACGTCGTCACCCTGGTGGGATTGGCCGTTCTCGCGTCGCGGCGCAAGAGATCGAAGCGCGTCGCCAACGGATCCTGAAATTCCTGACGGTTCCTGAGGTTTTTACGCCCAGGGGATATACCCATAGTTGGCGTCATCGAATTGGTAGAATCACCAAGCCTATGGACATCCCGTCTGTCAAGAATCTACTCGACTTCACGGATCGCTCGGTCCTGGTCACCGGCGCCGGTAGCGGCATCGGTACCGGCGTCGCCCAGCGATTCGCCGAAGCCGGCGCCAGCGTCATCGTCGGTTATCGGTCGAGCGCTGAAGGTGCCGAAGCAGTGGTCGCCGAAATCGAAGCGGCCGGCGGCCGAGCGATCTCGGCACGGGGTGACGTCACCGCCGAGAACGAAGTCGAGGCGTTGATCCAACGAGCGGTCGACGCGTTCGGCCGAATCGACGCCGTTATCAACAATGCCGGTATCTATCCCCTGACGCCGCTCGTGGAGATGACCGTAGACGACTGGCGACAGATGATCGACGCCAATCTCACCAGCGTCTTTCTCCTCACCCGTGCCGCCGGTCGGCGATTCATAGATCAAGGAGAGGGCGGTGCGATCGTCAACATCGCTTCGATCGAGGGCTTCCATCCGGCGCCGGCACACTCCCACTACGCAACCGCCAAAGCGGGTGTCCTGATGCACACCCGCGCCGCGGCACTCGAGCTCGGCAGCCACGGCATCCGGGTCAACTCGGTCTCTCCCGGAGTCATCTGGCGCCAAGGCATCGAAGAGGCCTGGCCTGACGGCGTCGAGCGTTGGCACGCCGCCGCACCCCTGGGTCGGCTAGGCCGCTTCGAGGACGTCGCCGACGCCTGCCTGTTCCTGGCATCTCCTGCCGCCCGCTGGATCACCGGCACCGATCTCAAGGTTGACGGTGGAGTGACCGCCAGCTCGATCTTCTAAGAGCCCTACGACATCTCCGGCGCTAAAGTCGATCCGCTCCATCCATCCAATCGACGGCCGCAAACCAGAAGATGAATCTTCAAGACAAGACGATTTTGATCACCGGTGCCGGACGCGGCCTCGGACGAGGCATCGCCCAGGCCGTAGCCGAGGCCGGAGCGCGGGTGGTGTTGACCGACCTCGAATCTTCGAGCGTCGAGCAGACCGCCGCCCTGATCGATTCGGCAGGTGAGCGCTCCCTGGCGCTCGTCGCCGACGTAACCGACGAGGCCGCGATCAAAAACGCCTTCGAGCGAGCGACGGAACGCTTCGGCCGACTCGACGGTCTGGTCAACAACGCCGGTATCCTGATCATGGGTGATGCTATCGACACACCGGTCAGCAATCTCTCCCGGCAGCTGGCAATCAACGTTGAAGGGCTGTTCTCCTGCTGTCGCCTGGCCGCCCGGCACTGGATTGCCCGAGGTGAGAGTGGAGCGATCGTCAACATCGCTTCCAACGCCGGCAAAGTCGGTTACCCCGAAATGGCAGCCTACAATGCCTCCAAAGCCGCGGTGATCAACCTGACCCGAACCCTCGCTACCGAATGGGCGGAGCAGCGGATCAACGTCAACGCCGTCTGTCCCGGAGGCGTTGTCACCGAGATGCTGCGCCAGGTCGCACGGTTTGCGGGGGAGCGCTCCGGAGAAGATCCCGAGGACGTGCTGACACGCATCGTGCCGCGGCAGCTCGGCCGCCACATCGAACCGATCGAAGTCGGTCGGGTGATCGCTTTCCTGCTTTCGGAGCATGCGGTTATCATTCGCGGACAATCGATCAACGTCGACGGCGGAGACACCCCCTACTGATTCAGCCGCAGTCATTCACGGCCAGTCGACCGAATCGACCGGCACAGATCCCTACTAATCCACCCGATCGAGAAGGAGAGCGACGTGAGCGAGCTTCCCCACAAGCTAGCCCAAGGCGAGCATAAAGTGATTTTCCCCAGCCGACTGGACGATCCGCTTCAGGAGCTTCAGGACTGCATCGAGCGCGACTACGTCTTCGTCAAGTTCACCGAAACCCGCGGCGGGACCGAGCTCGGTTTTCGCCTGGATCCCGAGCACTCCGATCTCTCCGGCGCGGATTGGGAGAACGGCACCGGCAACATTCGCATGGCCGGCGAGCTGACTCTCGATTACGTCAAGGTGCGCTGCGTCGGAAACATCGACATCTCGACCATGGAGGGCACCGGCCACCTGGTCATCCTCGAGGACGAAGACGACGGCGGGGATGAAGCCTGAGTCCGCGGATACCCTGATGACCGGTGGCCTCGTCGTCACACTGGACGACGACCATCGTTTGCTCGAGGACGGTGCCGTCGCCGTCCTCGGCCTGTCTGGGCCGAGATGTATCGGCCACTGCTGATCGTCGCGCTCCTGGCCGTCGCCTGCTCGGGTGTCGATCCCGTCGACCTTCCCGGCGCCAGGGATGAAGAGACCGGCGAAACGGCGCTGCTCGTCGTACCGCCGATCGTCGGTCGGCCGACCGACGATTCGGTGACCCTCAACGTCGTCGCCGGCCGAGTGCCGGTGACGGTCGACCTGCGCCTCGAGCCACCGGGCGAGATCGTCGTCGAGGAGGCGCTCAAATCGGAAGAGGCACGCGACCTGCAGATCGACAGCCTCCACGCCGACACGGAGTACCGCTACCGGCTTATCGCCCGCGGTGACGGGCGCGAAGAGGTGGCTGAGGGCCGTTTCGTCACTCGCCGCGAGCCGGGCTCGCCGTTCACCTTTGCCCTGCTGAGCGATATCCACTTGCCGACTCCGGCGCCGGAGTGGACGGATCCCGACATCGCCGGGCTGTTCTACTCCGAGATCGTCGAGTTCCTCCAGGCCCGGCTAGAAATTGGCGAAACGATCCAGCGGGCAATGGATTCGATCCGCGAGAAACGGGTGGATTTCATCATTTGCCTGGGCGACATGGTGCACTACTGGCGGGGCTTTAACGGTTCCTTCCCCACCGCCAGGGTCGCCGATTTCGCTTATCTGGACCTGCGCGCCCATCTCGGCCAGACCACCGCCGAGACGGCATTCTTCGCCACCATTGGCAACTGGGATAGCGAGAGCGGCTGGCATCCCGAGCGTTTGCAGCACCTGGCCCGGGAAGCACGAATGAAGTATCTGCCCAACCCCCAAGCGACAACCTACCCGCAAGGCGGCGGGTCCCATGAGGACTACTACGCCTGGACCTGGGGTGACGCGCTTTTCGTGGTCTTGAACGTCGCTACCTACACCCTGACCGCGCACACTCTGAGCGAGGAGGACGACGGCACGGCCGAAGACTGGACCCTCGGTACTGAACAGCTGGCCTGGTTGCAGACGACTCTCGAGAACTCACGGGAGCGCTTCAAGCTGCTCTTCATTCACCATCCTGTGGGCGGTCGCGGCGGCGACGAGCGCCATTCCGCCTATGGCCGTGGTGGCGGGCGAGCGGCTGAGGTCGGCGAGCAGGCACAAGTTCATGCCCTGATGCGTGAGCACGGCGTGCAAGCTTTCTTCTACGGTCACGATCATGTCTTCACCAACATGGTCGTCGACGGCATCCATTACACCCTGCCTGGAAGCGCCGGCGCCCCCTGGAAGTTTCCGATCGAGGAGACCGGCTACGACGACTTCGACGAACGCTCCGGATTCGCCCTGGTTCATGTCGCACCACAAGGTCTCAAGATCGAATTCCTCGACCTGGCCGGCCAGGTCTTCCGTACGTTCCAGACGGATTGATCGGCAGCCGTCAGGCCCCTGCCGGGTATGATGCAGAGGTGCCGGACCCCAGTCAGCCCCTTTCATCACTGCTCGAGGACTCCTCCGAACAGCTGAAGCTGTCGGCCGAGTTGCGTGGCATCGAGCTCGATCCTGAACGGGCCGCGCGGGACAAAGCGCGGCGCATCCACCAGCTGAACACGGTCACCATCCCGGCACTACGCTTCGTCGGCTTCGCGACCCTGAGCGCCGGGATCTACGGCTACTTGCGGTTTTTCGAGCACTCGCCCAACACCGTTCGGATTACTCTGACCTATGCCGCTCTGACCTTCACCTACTGTGTCCTCGCCGCGGTCGTGCTGAGGACGTGTTACCGTCGAATGGGTGATCGGGTCGATCTAGCCGTCGTCTTCCTGGCCCTCGACGTCGTTCTCCACGCCGTCGCCATCTACATGACCGGTGGTGAGGATAGCTGGCTGGTCGCTTTGCTCCTGCTACGAGTGGCGGACCAGGCGACCACCGGCCAAAAGCGTGCGCTCTTTTTTGCCCATTTCAACGTCCTGTGTTTTTTGGGACTGACGGTCTACCTCGGCTTCGGCGAGGGTCGTCCTCTCGATTGGCCACGAGAGCTGACCAAGGCCGGCTTGCTCTATGGCGCGGGCTGGTGGATCGCGGCCAGCGCTGCCGGTGGCGACCGCCGGAGACGTCAGGTCTCGTTGGCCATCGACGCCACCCGCCGGCTGATTCTCGGTCTGAAACGGCAGGCTCGACGCCTGGATGACGCCAAGGCCCTCGCCGAGGCCGCCAACGAGGCCAAGAGTCAGTTCCTGGCCAATATGAGCCATGAGTTGCGGACGCCCTTGAGCGGCGTGATCGGTATCGCTGAGCTGCTGGCAGACGAAGACCTCCCGGAAGACCAGAGCCGGCTCGTCAACCAGCTCCTGACCAGCGCCGGCTCTTTGCTGAGGATCGTCGACGACATTCTGGACTTCGCCCGCATCGAGGCCGGTAAACTCTCCGTGGAGACGAAGCGGTGCCGCCTGGCGGAAGTCGCCGGCGACGTCGTCCAGTTGCTCGAGCATCGAGCCCGTGAGCAAAGGGTCAAACTCCGCCAGACGATTCCCGCACACCTGCCGCCGGTCGTCACCGATCCGGCACGCCTGCGGCAGATCTTGCTGAATCTCCTGAGCAACGCCATCAAGTTCTCACCCCAGGGCTCAGTCGAGCTACGGTTGAGCGAGCTTCAGCGCGACGATGAGCGTCTTCGAATCCGATTTGAGGTCGAGGACAACGGCATCGGAATCTCCGAAAAAGACCAGGCCCTTCTCTTCGAGCCCTTTACTCAGGCCGACGTCTCGGACAGCCGGCGCTACGGCGGGACCGGGCTGGGTCTGGCCATCGTCAAAAGCCTGGTGGAGCTCATGGACGGCAGCATCGGGGTCGAGAGCCAACCGGGTAAAGGATCGACTTTTGTATTCGAGCTCCCGATGCGTCTCGCCGCGGAACAGGAAGTCAAGACCCCGGCCGCCGATCGGCTGGTGCAGCTCTCAGACAAGGAGCAGCTCCGGGTACTGGTGGTGGAGGACAATCCGGTGTCCAGTGTCGTGGCGGAGGGGATCCTCCGTCATCTCGGCGCTGCCGTGGAGACCGCCGCCAACGGCCACGAGGCCGTGATCAAGGCCGGCCAAGACACTTTCGACCTTATTCTTATGGACTGCCAGATGCCGGAGATGGACGGTTTTGAGGCCACCCGCGAGATCCGTCGCTTGGAACGACAATCAGGCAGCGGTCGCACGGCTATCGTGGCGCTCACCGCCCACGCTCTCGCCGAGGATCGCGAGCGCTGCCTGGCCGTGGGAATGGACGATCACCTGGCAAAACCCGTCCGTCGTGAGGCGCTGGCCAATGTGCTGGCCAGTCTGCGATCGCACCAGGAGTAACTACTCTTTCCGTAACGATCTCGCGACCCACTTCCAAACGCTCCAGGCCCAGGCCAAGGGCCAGGCCCGGCGTCGTTTGAGCGCCGAGTCAGGTGGCCTTGCTTCCGACTCGGCGACGGGTTCATCTACCTTTGGCTCCGATTCAGCAGCAGGGATATCGAACGGACTGTGCCCGCTGGCTTCCGGTACTTCGTCCGCCGTGATCTCTCCGCGGACGATCGCATCGACCAGGCGTGTGCTCGACGGATCCAGATGGATGAGGTGCAGGCGGAGTCCTTGCTCGGAGGTATCGCTTGAGGAGCCGGCAACCTTCGCCACCCCTCGGATCAGGGCACCCTGGCGAGCCGTGCCGATCTCCAGGCGTACACGGATGCCTTCAGCGACCGCGTCGTCCGTGCGGTCTTGCGCTCGAAGGGCGATCAGCGGGACCAACAGGCGAGTGCGGGATAGTCCTGGACCGATCCTTGCGACCAGATTGTCAAAGGAGTCGAACGTCACCTTCAACTGCCGAAGATTCGACACGGCTCGGACAACTCCCGGACGGTCGGCTGACTTGCCCCGTTTAAACGCCGCTCTCTTGGACGATTCGCCAGTCGCCCGCTTCACGCCGCCAATACTGGTGCTTCCACCTTCGAGCCTGGTAGTTGTTGCTCTTGTAGCTCTGTTCGAAGGTCACCAGGTAGAGCCCTTGCTCGCCCGGATAAGCATAGATCCCAACATCATCGACACCGACTCGAATGAACTTCTTGGCTGAGTTGACCCGCCGTTTATAGGCAGTCCAGGCTTTTATATTCATGGAGTCGGTACGAAATTCCGCGGAGTAATGCCTCAGGTAGGAATCTGTATTCAGGCTTTCCCAGTCACGGCGCCAGGTCTCAACGGCGGCGGCAAGACTGGCACGGTCGGACTCCAGGTCGACTGGCAATGTCCACTGGACCGTATCGGAGACGATGACCGGCGTTCGGCGAATGCGGACGAACTGCGACAGGGTCATGAAGTCGGCATTGCGAAGCGTCAGGCATCCGCGACTGGATTGGGGCAGCAGGCTCTCATCGTCTTTGTCGGTGCCATGAATCCAGATTCCGCTGCCGGTACGGCCCAGCCTGCGGTCCCAGGCATTCGGATAAGAAATTGGAAACGCTCCGACGCCGTAGATCGCCGGCAGGCTATCGCCGGGAATGTAGGACGAAACGAAGTAGATGCCGATCGGCGTTTTTTCATCGCCTTCTCGGAGCTTCCAAATGCCTTTCTTGCCAACCGCGACGAAGTAGTCACCGATGGAGCGGGGGCCCTCGCCACCCACTTCATAGACGTGCATCCGGTTGTCCTGCAGATCGAAGACCAGGGCATTCTTAACCGAACGCGGTAGCTGGAACAGGTTGGCTGGATGTCTGCTAGCAGATCGGAGTGACACGTCGGCCGCTCGAATCGCGGCCGGTGAGATGCGAGCTCGAGGAGTCGCGGCTAGCACCGAGGGAACAGCGCCAGCATCCGCTCGAACCGGAAACGGATCAGGGGCCTCACCCACTGAACTCTTGTCGACATCACCGCCTGTTACCGGCAGTGAAGACAGTGTGCCATGGTCTTCGCTATCTCCCGCGATGAGCGACGCACCCACGATCACCGCCGCGACCACCAGTCCTCCGACGTCCCCGGAGCTGAGCCACTTCAGTCTCGCCAGGGCCTGTGCTCGAAAGATCCTGATCTTTATCATCAGCGCAAGCTCACTGGGAAGCGTGGGTCGCGGGCTCGGCGGGCAGGCGCTTCTTCAACCAGGCCACTAGATCCAGCCAGATTTGTTTCTGTTCCTCGACCGGAGGCATGATGCCAGCGCTCGGCAACTCGATCGTGACCACCGGGATTTCTTTATAGACGCCAGCGTAGCGACCGAGAGAGCCCGGATAGGTCCCCAGAAGATTGAGATGCAGAGAGCCGAGACGCTGAGGGGCCTCGGGTGGCCCATCGAAGTCGAGTACCTTGAGGGGCGCGTGGATCGAGACGATGACGTCAGGGCGGAAGCTCTTGATCTCGTCGTCGAGCCATTGACTTTCCGGCTCCGACAGCGGCCCTGTCCCGGGATAACGACGCGGGTTGCTCGACGTCCGACGCACCCAGTAGTCGCGCGTTGCTTCGTGCCAATTGGGACACGGAAAGTTGCGATTCAGATCGACGCCGTTGGCGTTCATGCGCTGGGAACGCGGCCGTAACAGACCGTCGGGATTCATCAACGGGCTGATCCGCCAGTGGAAAAGCCCGGAGTGGAAACGGTCGAGGATCGCCATCCACTTGAAGACGATCGTGACGCTGGAGTACTCGTCGCCGTGGATGCCGCCGACCAGCAAAACCCGACCGCGAACCTGTCGATTCGACAACGGCGGATACTCCTTGAGCAGGATCGGTGTCCCTGAGACCGACACCGCTCCGGACAGCCCGAGGTCGCGCCCCAAGCACTCCTCGAAGCTGACACTCGCCAACTTGTTGGCGATACGCCGGCAGGTCGCGGTGACAGGGTCAACGCCAGTGGGCGGCTCGCCGAGCTCGATCTCATTAGCGGCGACGGCCGCGCCAAGAGCCACGACCGCCAGAAAGCCCACTGCCGCGATGGCGGCAAGACTACGTTTCGACCCGAAGGATACCCGGCGCTGAGTCATGGGTCGCACATTATACAGCAACCCGCGGAGGCCGCTCACCGCGTGTCTTCAGGCGGCACTGGGTCACTTTGCCTTTCCCAGCTTCGCGGCAGGTCAGCTGGCTGATCGTGCCTTGGATCTCCGCTCGTAGATCCCCAGCAAAAGATCATAGAGCACCGGAACCAACACTAACGTCAGGAAGGTTGCGAACGCCAATCCGAAGATGACCGCCACACCCATCGATCGCCAGTACTGGCTACTTTCGCTGCCGGTGGCGAAGGTCAGTGACCGGAAGTCGAATTCGACGCCGGTGGTCAAAGGCAAAAGACCGAGGATGGTCGTCGCGGCGGTGAGAAGCACCGGCCGCATACGCCTCAAGCCGGTGCGGATAACGACCTCTCGTCGTGCCAATCCCCGGGCTCTGAGGCGCTCACCGTAGTCGAGCAATACGATGGCGTTGTTGACCACAATGCCGGCGAGTGAAATCACTCCGACGCCGGTCATGATGATCGAGAACGGCAGGCGGGTGGTCAGCAGCCCCAAAAGCACGCCGACCATCGACATCGCCACCGAAGTGAGGATGATCAGCGGAATCGCCAGCGAGTCGAACTTGCCGACCATCAAGGCCAGGACGATGATCAGGGCGTAGAGGAACGCCTGGCTCAAAAACTCCTTGTTCTCTTCTTCGTCCTCGTTCTGGCCACCGAAGCTCAAAGTGTAGCCAGCCGGCAGAAGGTCGGGAATCTCGGCCAGGCGCCGCTCGGCTTCGAGACGCACCGGCTCGGCCAACTTGGGCTCGGTCACCTTGCCAGAGACCGTGACCCGCCGGCGGCGGTCTTCGTGGCGAATCGCGGTCACCGACGACGCGCGCTCGACTCTGGCCACCGCGCCAAGCGGAATCTGCTCGCCGCCCTCAGCCACGATGACCAACCGCTCGAGATCCGCGATCTCACTCCGGGCTGCTTCTTTCAGCCGGACAGTGATCTCGATCTCTTCGTCACCGCGGCGGTAGGTCGAGGCCTCAGAACCGTTGATCGCTGTTCTGAGGGTCGACGCGATGCTGGCGGTGGTCAACCCCAGACGAGCCGCCTCGACCCGATCCACGGTCACCACCACCTCGGGACGAGCGAGATCGTAGTCGTCGTCGAGAGAGACCAGGCCCGGGATGCCCTCGACCGCTTGCCGAGCGCGGCCGGCAATCCGGCCCAGAGTCTCGAAGTCGTCCCCCGAGATCTCGATCGACAGCGGCGCGCCGACCGGCGGGCCATCGTCTGGCTGGTCGACGTCGAGGGTCACGCCCGGCAGACCGGAGCTGAGTCGGCGCGCGTCCTCGAGGGTGATGAAGGAGCCCTGCTCGCGCACCTTTCGATCCGTGAGGTCGAGTGACAGGCGCCCGAGATGGGGGTCGCCGCCGACCGAAAAACCGTCGTCACGGCTGCCCTCGCCGACGCCGGCCGCCAGAACCCGCAAGTCGGTGAGCTCCGCGAGCCTGCTCTCGAGCTCACGCACCACGACGTCGGTCTTCTCGAGCCGAGTGCCCGACGGCAAGTCGACGTTGACGAAGATCTGATTCGGCTCCTGCTCCGGCAACAGCTCGATTCCGGTCGAGTAGGTGGAGAAGATCACCAACACGACGACGAACACCGTTCCGGTAGCGCCGACCACCACCAGGCGGTGATCCAGTGCCCAGGTGAGCAATCGACGATAACCGTTGACGAAGCCTTCGCCCAAGCGATCGCGAAGTCCCGGCGTCGCCTCGGGATCCGCCGAACGAATCGGATCGGCGCGCATGAACGCCGAGCAGATCACCGGGTTGATGGTGAACGCCACCGTCAGCGAGGCGAACAACGCGATCGACACCGTCCATGGCAGGTACTTCATGAAGTCGCCGATCACCCCCGGCCAGGTAAACAGCGGCGCAAAGGCGCCGAGGGTGGTCAACGTCGACACCGTGATCGCAGCTCCCACCTCACCGGTCGCGGCGCTGGCCGCGGCCATCCGTCCAGCCCCTTCTTGCATGTGGCGATAGATGTTTTCGATCACCACCACGGCATTGTCCACCAGCATGCCGACGGCGAGCACCAGGGAGAAAAGCACGATCATGTTGAGGGTCACGCCGGTCAGCTGGATGACCAGAAAGGTCAGCAGCATCGAGAACGGGATCGCCAGGCCGACGAAGAGCGCGTTGCGCAGCCCGAGGGCGAACATCAAGACGATCACCACCAGGAGCAGCCCGGAGAGAATTGAGTTTTCGAGGTCCCGGACCTGCTGTCGGGTGTCTTTCGACACATCCCCGAGGATCTCGGCCTGGACGCCTTCGGGCCAGCTTCGCGACGACTCCTCGACGATCGCTTTGACCTGATCGGCAACCTCGATGATGTTGGCGCCGACCCGCTTCTGAACCGAGACCGCCACCGACTCTCGGCCGTTGATGCGCGCGTAGGAGGTGCGATCCTCGAATCCGAACGTCACCTCGGCGACGTCGCGTACGGCGACTGGCCGGCCGTCCTCGGCCCGGATCACGAAGTCAGCCACCGCCAGCGGATCTTCCACCTCACCGGGGACCCGCACCGCGTAGGTGACGTCACCCAGATCCATATCGCCCGAGGGGATCGACACGTTTTCGTCGGCCACAGCGTCGACCACATCGTCGAGTGACAGGCCGTAGAGCCGCAAGCGTTCGGGATCGACGTCGACCTTGACCTCGCGCTCCAGGCCACCCACCAGAGTCGCGCGCAACACCCCGGAGACGGTCTCGACCTCGTCTTGCAGATCTTCCGCCAAGCGCTTGAGAATCACCGGCCCGACGTCGCCATGGAGATTGACCTGCAGGATTGGAAACTCTGAAAAGCTGATCTCTCGCAGCACCGACTCCTCGGCGTCGTCGGGGAAGTCGATTTCAGCTTGGTCGACCCGGTCGCGGACCTTCTGCCGGGCGACGTCGATGTCGGTGCCGGTGACGAATTCGGCGGTGACGATGGCGACGCTTTCCCGCGACTCCGAGGTCAGCTTGTCGAGACCGGCAAGGCCAGTGAGCTCACGTTCCAGGGGCTGAGTGATCTGGGATTCGATCTCTTCGGGCGAGGCGCCGGGGTACTGCACGAGGACCACGATCAGCGGAATGTCGATGTCGGGAAAGAGCTCCCGCGGCAAGGTGGTGTAGGCCAGCGAGCCGAGGATCACCATCGCGGTCATCAGGAAGAAGACCGTGGATCGATTGGCCAGCGAGGCGTCTACAAGCCGACGCATCCGTCTGCTCCCGTCAGCCCGAGCTCCGGGCCACCCGCTGCCCCGGGCTGACCTGCTGCTGACCTTCGACGATCAGCTGCTCGCCGGCGGCCAGGCCGCTGGCGATCACCACCTCGCCACCGAGCACCGCACCGAGCTCGACCGTACGCCGCACCGCCCGCTCGTCTTCGACCACGTAGACCACCCGCTCGTCTTCGAGCTCGACGACCGCGGCGAGCGGAATCAACACCGCGTCTTGAAGCGTCCGGCGCGGGAATTCGAGTCGCGCAAACATGCCGGGGCGCAGACGGCCGTCAGAATTCGGGATCTCGACATCGACGTCGAGGGTACGAGCCGCAGCTGCCAGCTCCGCCGCCAATCGGGCGATTTCGCCATGAAAGACTTCGCCGGGGTAGATGTCGAGCCGCACCTCGGCGGCGAGGCCACGACGCAGATAAGGCACGTCTGATGCAGGTGCCGGCGCTCTCACCTTGAGTCGGCGCACGTCGAGCAGCTCGACCACCGGTTGCCCGGGCACCACGTAGTCGCCGACCTCGACCCGTTTCACCGCCACCGTGCCGGACCACGGCGCCGCGATCCGCGACTTGGCCAGCTCCAGCTGGACAGTCTCGAGTTGCGCCACCGCCACATCGCGTTCGGTCACCGCATCCAGGTATTGCTGCTCGGTGATCGACTTCTTGGCCAGCAGCCTCTCGGCCCGCTGGTGCATCGCCTCGCGATGCCGATGCACCGCCTCGGCTTCTGCCAGACGCTGGCGCAGCGATCGCGTATCGACCTCCACCAGCACTCGCCCGCTCGCGACCCGACTCCCTTCGTCGACATGGATCTTCTCGACCGTCCCGGCCACCTCCGCGGCCAGCACAGCTCGGCGCAGCGGAAGCAGGTCCGCCGGCAGGCTGATCTTCTCGACCACCTCCCGCGAGGTGGTCAAGAGCGTCGCCACCGGCAACACTCTCTCGGAAGTTTCGATAGAGGACGACGCCGGGGTCGTCGGCGCGGCCAGGATATCGGTGTTCTCGCCGCCTCCACAGGCGAGCATGGAGGACGACAGACCGACCAGGAAAGCAAACACAACAGCCCTAGACGAACCGCAGCGGAACCCGTCTGAGCTCCAAAACCTCAGGAACCCGGCGTTGCCGCTGGGCCGCCGCCAGCGGCCCTCCCCCCTCTCCCGGGAGGGGGTAAGGGTGAGTGGGAGAGGGGGGCCAGGGGGGGTGAGGGGTCCCCAGCCGGCTAATCGATCCGCTAACTTCATCATCTATCTACTCCCACGTTTCCGTCGGCAATCTTCCAATCGCCCGCAATAGCCTGGCGGCCTGAATCCACCCGTCGTACAGCGCCTCGATACTCGCCAACTCCGCCCCCGTCTCCTCCTCCTGGGCATCGAGCAAATCGGCCTGGATCGCTACCCCCTCGCGATAGCTCTCCTCGGCGACCCGGGTCGCTTCCTGCGCGGCTTGCGCCGCGACCCGCGTCGCCCGCCGGCGTTCGAGCGCCGTGCGGTACTCGGCCAGCGCTTCTTCTAGCTCGCTGGCGATCTCGTTCTCGAGATCTTCCAGCTGCCACTCGAGCTGCCGGCGCTGGCTTTCGAGCTGCGCCAGCTGGCCCTTGCGGCGCCCGCCGTCGAACAGGCTCCAGGTCAGACCGACCGACAGCGCCCAGTTGTCGAACAGCGGCTTGCCGAAGTCATCGACCAGCCGCACCTGCCGGCCATAGATACCCGCGAGCTCGACCTGCGGCCGTCCGTCGGCGGCGGTCACCACCCGCTGGCGGCCCAGAGCCTGGCCTTGAAAACGGAGATCTAAGAGCTCCGGCCGCTCGCGACCAGCGAGCGACCGGAGCTGATCGAAAGCCGGCGGCTCCGGCAGCTCGCCGGCAGCCGCGGACACCTCGACTTCAGACCCGACGTCGAGCCCCAGGATCACCCGCAGACGACTCCTCGCGACCTCGACCTGACCCCGGATATCGGCCACCGTCGGCTCGACAGAAGCCAGCGTCGAACGCGCGCGCAGCAGCTCGAGCCGGGTCGCTGATCCCAGCTCATAGCGAACCTCGAC
>JAAUXY010150145.1_pt1 | contig 13914 bp, 16 predicted proteins | sample 7278121 | NCBI WGS metagenome assembly JAAUXY01 (sample SAMN14350117, study PRJNA611818) | marine sediment metagenome | isolation source: surface marine sediment (1.8m) | place: French Polynesia: Moorea | collected 2018-08 | reverse complement strand
CGATCTCGGTCGGCGTCGCCGAACTCAAGGACGACGAGACAGAGTACGACTGGATGCATCGCGCTGACGAGGCGTTATACCGGGCCAAACGATCCGGGCGCAATGCACTGAAGATCGCCGACTGAACTGAGTAGGTACATCCCACGATCCTCGACGCCTTGAAACCCGAAACCCGGGTAATCATGCTTCCTACATAGCTGTGCATCACCGGGAGCATGTCATGAGCGATACGATTCTTGCAGTCATCGAACTGGACAATTTTCCGAAACAGGTTGCCGCAAGGGCTGCCTGGCTCGCCAGCAACTACGGCTACGATCTGACCCTTGTTCTGAGCGACCCGACGCTGGCCGTACTTGGCGACAAGTTCGTTGTTTCAAATGAAGCACGCGACGTATCCGAGCAGATCAAGGACGCACAGAGCCAGATACTCGATGACCTGTCCAAAGAGGCGCTCGCGAACGGCGTGTCTGTCGCGACAAAGGTACTCGACGATCGTCCCGCAGGTGATGCGCTAATTGCCCTCGCTGAAGAGCTGCAGCCCAAGCTCGTTATCAAGGGAACGCACTACCACAGTGCAGCATCGCGAGCCTTGTTTGCCGACGTTGACTGGCAGCTGATTCGCAAACTCGGGTATCCGCTGTGGCTGGTGAAACAGGATGAGTGGTCCAAAAAACCACGAATACTGGCCGCCGTCGATCCGACGCACGCTGGTGACGAAGAGGCGTCGCTCGATCAACGCATCGTCGACGCTGCGAAGGACCTCGCAGAAGTCAGCGGTGGGGACATTGAGTTGCTGCATACCTACCAGTCACTCGAGGAACTGGGCAGCAAAGCGATGTGGACGTTCAAGCCGGTGAAACTATCCCCCGATAAGCTCGACGAGGAAGCGCGCACTCGGCACCGCGAGCTCCTGGACCGGCTCGCCACATCGAATGGCATCCCGGCTGACCGCGTTCACCAGTTGCCCGGTCGGGCGGACGAGGTGCTGCCATCCTTCGCAAGGACCGAGGGCGCCAATCTCGTCGTTATGGGCGCACTGGCACGTTCCGGTATGAAACGGCGGGTTCTCGGTAGCACGGCCGAGCGCGTGCTCGACCACCTGCACTGCGACGTGCTTATCGTCAGAGCGGCCTAGTTAGCAATCTCTGAAAGGGCCTCAAGGCGGGCGGCCTCGAACTCGTCGCCTTCGTTCCACTGCGGCATCTCGTCCGCATTGGCAATTGCGAGGGCGGTCCAGAATCCGAGGGCCGCATCCTCTACGGCGCCTTCGAACGTCCAGCTGTCGTCGTACTCGTCGCTCGGCTGGTGATAGTTGACCTCGGTGTAGTGATCGATCTGCGCCTTGCCCCAGCCATCGGGCTTGTCCACGAAGCTCGTACCGGGATCGAGATACACCGCCGGCACGCCGATCTTGGCGAAGCTGAACTGGTCAGATCGATAGAAGTATCCGCGGTCCGCGAACTGGTCCGGCAAGACCTCGCGCCCCTGTTCGTCGGCAATCAGTTTCACCAGTTCATCGATGGACGACTTGCCAAGGCCGATAAACGTAACGTCATGCGTGTGGCCCCAGATATTTCCGCCGTCGTAGTTGATGTTGGCGGCGATTTTGCCCGCAGGGAACGTCGGATTTTCCGCGTACCATTTTGACCCGAGCAGGCCCTGCTCCTCCGCGCCCACGAGCGCAATCAGGACCGACCGACGAGGAGCTTCCGGCAGCGCTATCAGAGCGCGCCCGATAGCCATGACGATCGCCACGCCGCTTGCGTTGTCGTAAGCACCGTTGTAGATGGCATCCCCGTCTTCGTTCGGAGTCCCGATGCCGAGGTGGTCGTGATGCGCTGTGAAGATCACCACCTCGTCGGCGAGCTCCGGGTCGCTTCCGCGAATCAGGCCCAAAAGGTTGGCTGATTCCGTACGGTTGATGGCGACGTCCATCCCGATGGATGTCTTGATGCCAAGCGGTACCGGCTCGAAATCGCGGTTGTAGGCGCGCTCCCGCAGCTCGTCGAGGTCGTGCCCGGCCATCGCGATCAGCTCGCGGGCCGTGTCCTCCGTAAACCACCCGAGCACCTGTGCGCGAGGCTCGTCGCCGGCCGGCAGCTCGAACTGTTCTCCGGTCCACGACGTCTGCACAACCTGGTACGGATACCCCGCGGAAGGCGTCGTGTGGATGATCATCGCGCCGGCGGCGCCCTGCTCTGCCGCTTTCATGTACTTGTAGTCCCAACGGCCGTACCAAAGCCGCTTTTCACCTTCGAAAAGATCCGGGTCCCAGTCCGGATCGTTGTTCATGATCACCGCGATTTTGCCGGTCAGGTCTACACCCTTGAAATCGTCCCAGTCGTATTCGGGCGCCTGCATGCCATAGCCAACGAAGACCAGCTCCGCGTCCAATACGTCCACGCGCTCCTGCTGCACGCCGCTGCCAACAATGAACTGATCCCACTGCTTCAGCGTTTTTGTCTCACCGTTGCCCGTGAACGTGATCTCGGCAGGCTGCTGGGCATGTACGCCTACCAGCTCGAATGGCTGCTCCCAGCTGCCGTCGTCGCCGCCTGGCTCGAGCCCGAGCGCCGCTAGCTGGTCCGCCAGGTATCTCCGGGCCGCAACATCGCCCCGGCTTCCCGGCCCTCGACCCTCGTATTTGTCGTCGGCAATCTCGCGAACGATCTCGCGCATGTAGTCCGCTGAAATCTCCCGTGCTGCCGCCTCAGCTGCGGGGTTACCACCACTGGCTTCCACGGCGACGGGAAAGCTGAGGGTCGCCGCGGTATCGGCAGGCGCCGTGTCCGGCGCTTCCCTGCCACAGGCGGCGATCAGAAACGCGATCGCGAAGATCGCGAATGTCCTTTTATTCAATTGGAAACTCCGTGTTGTCAGTGATTGAACAGCTCTGCGAGAAAGTTTGTCATCGCCTGCCATGAACGCGCGTCAGCCGTTGCGTTGTAGACCGTTCCTCTTTGCGGATCGTTCGCTGCCGGATTGGAGAACGCGTGCATCGTATTGCCGTAACCGTGCAACTGCCAGTCAGCACCCATCGACGTCAGCTCCTCGGCGAGTGCGACCGCCTGATCAGGAGTGGCCATCGGATCGTCCCAGCCGTGCAATATCAGCATTCGCGCCTTGATTCGGTTCCCGGCCGTATTGCCCGGCGCGCTGAACAGGCCATGGAAGCTGACAGTCCCTGCGAAATCTTCGCCGGTGCGAGCGAGATCCATCACGCAAAGCCCGCCAAAACAGAAGCCGACGGCGCCGACATTGTCGCCGTCGACGTCGGGCTGATCGCGCAGCGTGTTCAATGACACGAGCATGCGCTTCTGAAGCATCTCGCGATCATCGAGAAAAGGCTGCATCAATGCCCTGCTCTCGTCGGGTGAACCGCCACGCACGCCCTTGCCGTAAAGATCGAGCGCCATGCCCGTGTAGCCGAGTTCTGCCAGCACGCGAGCCTTACCGTCTTCGAAGTCGCTGCGCCCGCCGAATGTATGCGCGACGAGGACACCGGGGCGCGGTCCGTCGCGTTCGTCGTCCCAGGCAACAAGCCCTTCGAGAACAGTATCGCCGTCCTTGTAGTCCACGCTTCGTGTCTGGATGGTCACAGTGGCTCCGAGCAGGGAAATTGATCTACTTGCGGCGAACGACGAACACTTCGTACTTGCCGTCCGGCCCGATGTACCACGATGCGACCGTACTGGTGATGCTGACGATGATCGCGCCGAACAGTGCCGACCAGAAGCCGCTGACCGTGAAATTGCCGAGCAAGGCTGCGACGAGCCCGAACATCGCCGCGTTCAGGACGAAAATGAACAGGCCCAGCGTCACGATGGTCAGGGGCAGCGTCAGTACGAATGCCAGTGGTCGAACGACCGCGTTGACGATGCCGAGCAGGATTGCGGCGAGAATGAAGCTGCCCGTTCCCTCAATTGCCACGCCCGGCACGATTCGCGAGGCGAGGAACAACCCGAGCATCGTTATTAGCGTACGTAAGACGAATCCCTGCATGCGCTCATTATAAGCGGATTGTCCCGGGTCGTGCCTCCGGCTTGACCATCAGCATTTGCACGTCGCCGATGGCGCGTTCATCGAATGCGGCTTCGCAGTAGCTCAGGTAAAACAGCCACATGCGCTGGAAAGTCTCCGTATAACCCAGGCGGGCGACTTCGTCTATCTTGTCCGAGAACCGGTCGCGCCAGTGCCTGAGCGTTCTTGCGTAATGAGGCCCGATGTCTTCAATGTGAAACACGCGCATGTCCGAGACACGGGTCAGCGTGTCCGTCATCGCGGTCACGGACGTCAGGCAACCGCCGGGGAAGATGTAGCGCTTGATGAAGTCGACGCCTTTCTTGTAGGCGTCGTACCGACGATCGTCGATAGTGATCGCCTGCAACAGCATCTGCCCGGCAGGCTTGAGCAGGTCCGCACACTTGCTGAAGTAGGTATCGTGATACTCATGGCCGACCGCCTCGATCATCTCGATCGATACGAGTTTGTCGTAGCTGCCCTCTAGATCACGGTAATCCTTGAAGAGCAGTGAAATCCGGTCCTCGAGACCCTCGCGATGTATGCGCGCCTGCGCAAACTCGTACTGCTCCCTCGAGATCGTGGTCGTCGTGACGTGGCAGCCGTAGTTCTTTGCCGCGTGCAATGCGAATCCGCCCCAGCCCGTCCCAATCTCCATGACCCGGTCATCCGGCTGCAGGTCGAGCTTCTTGCATATACGGTCGAGCTTGGCAATTGACGCGTCACGCAAGGTCGTATCTTCTTTGGGAAAGAAAGCCGACGAGTACATCATCGTTTGATCCAGCCACAGACTGTAGAAGTCGTTACCGAGATCGTAGTGAGCCGCAATGTTGCGGCGGCTGCCCTTTCTCGTGTTGCGGTTCAGCCAATGGAACACTTTCTGTGCAGGCCGAGCGAGTCGCGCGCCGCCTTTTTCCATGCCGTCCAGGACGTGCCGGTTTCTCAGCAGGATCTGAACGAGCGCTGTCAGGTCGTCGCAGCGCCAGTAGCCCTGCATGAACGCTTCGCCTGCCCCAATTGATCCCCCGAACGCGATATCGGCATAGAAACGCGGGTCGTCGATGTCGATACGCGCTGCCAGACCGGTCGAATCGTCGGATGCGCCAAACGTCCTGACGTGACCATTCTCGGCCAGGACGACCTGCCCATACTGGATGTCGCCGAGCTTTTTCAGTAACAGGCGCCGCGCAAAGCGATCGAGGATCGAATATTTTCCGGCAGCATCGAGGTACTCGGGCGATTGTATCGATTGGGACTTCATCGGGATTGCACCATCATTTTCGTTTTCTTGTCCGGGTGCGCATACACCGGGCACCGCTTCAGCCAGAGGCGAAGGGCCTCCCAGTATATACCAGCGACTACCTTCGCCGTCATCATCGGGAAGAGCAGCAACACCCGGGAAAGTGAGAAGCCCGTTATCTCGCGACGCTTCAGCGCCAGGGATGCATCGAAGAAGCGCTTGCCATCCTTCGAGTTGGCCATGAATACCGTCAGGCGTTCGGCAGGTCGCGTAAAGCACCAGTCGTACTCGTTGTCCATCTCCATAAATGGCGATACGTGCATTTTTTTTGCCGGCTGAAAGCGGAAACTATGCCCTTTCGCGATATTCATCGACATTGGAAGCACGTAAGTATCCATCTCGCCCCAGGGCGTATTGGTCACTTCCGCAACGATGGTGTGGAGCGTTTCTCCGTCCTGCTCGAAGCAGTAATAGAAGCTGACGGGATTGAAGCAGTATCCGTAGTAGCTCATGTGCGTAAGCAGACGAATCGGTCCTGCCGGCCTGGCGCCGGTTTCCTCCTCGACCAGATCGCGGACGGACTCCTGCAGCGGCTGACTCTCGGGACCCAGGTGGTCGGACCTGCGGAATCGTGCCAACGCAGTTCGTCGCGTCGACCAGAACCAGCGCTTATCGAAGACAGTGTCCAGCTCGTCGAGATCCAGGTACATCATGAAGATCGAGTACCGGAACTTGTGGATCAGCGGTTCTGTCCTCGTGTGCTTAACTTGCCCTTCGTAGATGCAGCTCTCCATACCGAAGCCTCTCCTTGAAGTGCTCGATGGCGTTAATCGCACTTACCACGCCATCCTCGTGAAAACCGTTGCGCCAGTAGGCGCCGCAGAAGAACGTTCGATTGCAGTTGATTTCCGCCTGTCGCTGCTGGGCGCTGACAGACTCGAGCGTGTAAACGGGATGCTCGTACTGGATGCGCTTGATCACCTTTTCCGCGGCAATCGCGGCGGTGTTATTCAGGGTGACCAGGTATTCGTTCTGCGCCTGCAGGGACTGCAGTCTGTTCATGTGATAAGTCACCGAGACATGACTGTCGATGTCGTCGCCGATGTGGTAATTCCAGGCTGCCCATGCTTTCCGACGCCTTGGCATCAACGACGTGTCGGTGTGCAGAACCGCTTCATTGACCTGGTAGTCGATCGCACCAAGCACGTCCTGCTCCTCGGGCGTCGGGTCGGCCAGCATCGCCAGCGCCTGATCGCTGTGGGAGGCGACAAACACTGCATCGAACCACTCGATGTCACCGCTCGCCGAAATAACCTCGACGCCGTCGGCATGACGACGAACGCAGCGAACCGGTGTAGCAAGGCGGATCCGATCCCGATGCCCGGCGACGAGCTTTGCCACGTACTCACGTGATCCACCCTTGATTACCCGCCATTGCGGACGATCCTTGAGCTGCAGGAGACCGTGGTTGCGGAAAAAACGCACGAGAAACCGGAGCGGCATATCGGGTACCGAAACCGGCTCTGCAGACCAGATGGCAGCTGCCATCGGCACCAGGTAATGATCGCCGAATTCCCGGCTGTAGCCGTGCTGTTCCAGGTATTGACCAAGCGTCCGGTCGCCGTCGGTCTCCGCCGCGAGCGGTGCTTCCCGGTTGAAGCGCAGAATGTCTCTGATCATCCGATGAAATGATGGGCGGAACAGATTGCTTCGCTGGGCGAATAGCGCGTCGAGACCAGACCCGCAGTATTCGAGCTGCCCTGCACCGGCCTGCACGCTGAAGCTCATTACGCTGGGCTGCGAGGCCTGCCCGATATCATCCAGGAGACGCAGGAAGTTGGGATAGGTCGCGTCGTTAAAGACGATGAACCCGGTATCGACAGCGAGCGCGCGCCCGTTATCGACCACATCGATCGTGTTCGTGTGCCCGCCGATATAGTCTGCGGCTTCGTAGACGGTGATGTCGTGTTCGTCACGCAGATAGTAAGCGGCGACGTTTCCCGATATACCCGTACCGATAATTGCAATGCGCACGTGCCTCTCCTCTTTGCCTATTTTTGATGTGGCACGCGCTGGACTTTGGACATGTCGTAGCCGAGCTCCGCAACAACTCCGAGCAGGCGCTGATATTCCGCCTCATCAACGTGCGGCGTCCGCGCCATGACCCAGACAAAGTCACGTTTCTTGCGACCGATGATAGTCTGGGTGTAGTCCTCGTCCAGGTAGACGATCCGGTAGTCAGCCTTGATCGGCCAGATGAACCGCATACCCCAGAGCGCATTGGTCTCGGTGTTCAGCACGAAACCCTTTGGCGTGTATTCCTTGAGCTCGCCGTCAAAGCTGCCCGCGTTGAACGTAAACGTCGTCGCGATCGTGCCGTCGTCGTTGAGCGCATAGTTTTCCATTGCATTATGGGCGCCCTTCTCGAGGAAGGTCGGTATGTTTGCGATCACAAACCAGTCACCCATGAACCGTTCGAGATCTACTCGCGCGACGGTTTTCATGTCCTGACCTCCTGAAGCGCAGCCGCTCGTTGCGGCGATTGCCAGCGCAAGGACGAGTGTGGCGATGACACGGTACACGTCAGCTCAGCTCGTAGCGGATAACCCGCCCGCCCTTGGCTAGAGATTCGAGTGCCAGCCACTCATCGTTATCGGAGTACCACAGCTTCAGTTCCATCGCCTTGGCTTTGACGCTGTAAACACGGGCATCCACTTCCTGACCACGCACGGCGATAGCCTGGGGCTCCAGCTCCTCGACCCGAACATCCAGGTATTCGCCGGACTGCGGATTGAGCAGCCTTTTCTGCTGCAAGAAGTCCGGATTCCAGTAGGCAAACGTCATTACGCACTCCGGCAGATCGAAGTCGATAGGGCCGGAGTCCACGTAGAAACCGTACTCGGTCTTCGATCCCGTAATGTTGAACTTCTTGCCGTTGGAATTCGTATACGACTCGATTTCGAGCAAGCAGTCGTCGACCCAGCGTTCGGTGTTCTCGTGACGGTAACGAAAGGCGTTGATGAAGAAGAACTTGACGTCGAAACTCGCCTTGCTGCGGACTTCTCGTGACCCGTCCATCTCCGTGACCTGGAAGGTGTGATAGCCGATCTTGGAACCATCCAGAAGCACGGAAAAGTTCCAGTTCCGCGTAGTCTCTTGCGCGCTCGCGAGACCGGCTGACAACGCAAACACGAACAACACAATTGCCACTTTCGATTTGTTCATAGTTGGCGCTCCTCTGGTTCGCGTGCGCACCCGGTCGGTCCCGGGGACTACGCGTCCGTACAATCGATTGTTCACCGTACAGCCCTCACGCCATCCATCCGCGTGGCGAGTTGCATGAGCAGCGGCATCATCAGCGCCCAACCGACAGCGAGCGTCGCGAGCGCTGCGGGCTGATTGACGAGTTCAATGCCGCCGAGCTTCTGCCCGGCAAGGTATGACAGCGGCCCCGCGATCAGACCGGTCAATGCAGCGACGAGCGGATTGGCCTTCAACCACTGAAGCGAAACGTTCAGCGTTGTCCCGAACAGCATCCACATGGCGATAATCCAGTAGGGTGCTGCGTTTTCGAGAAACACGCCAGACGAGTAGCTCACCCAGCCGGTGCTGACAAGCATACTGTCGAATGCTGCGCCGATAACTCCGCAAGTACCGATGAGCAGGAGCTCCCTCTGGGGACGTTCGGCACGGTACAAATGGAGGCTTACGGCGACGAGGACCGCGATGGGCCCCAACCATGGAAGCTGGTTCGCGCCGCCAACAACCGACGACAGCCAGCCAACCTTGAACGCTGCGAGATTCATTACGAAGTGCATGTCAGTCCCCCTCCCTCGAAAACAGGTAGTGGCCGACGAACCACTCGTCGCCCGTTCCGAAGCGAAACAGTTCCTCGCAGGCCATGAAGAACATGCGCCAGCGCATGAACCAGCGCTCCGCTTCCGATTCGCCGTAGGTACTGGCGAGAATCGGCAGGATCTCTTCTTTGCGCGTGTCGGCATTCTGCAGCCAGGCGCGACAGGTCTTCGCGTAGTGCTTGCCGTTCCACCGCCAGGACTTCTCCAGCTTCAGGTGCTCCTGGAAGCGCGACGGAAGATCGACGCTCGGCATGATGCCTCCCGAGAAGAAGTGACGGCTCATCCAGTCGCTCGGGCCTTTGTCGATGTATTCGTACGGCGTCGTGCGGTGACAGAAGATGTGCATGAAAAACTTTCCGCCGGGACGCAGCCAGGTGCTGATACGGCGATACAGCTCGCGATAGTTGCGCATGTGCTCGAACATCTCGATCGAGACGATTCGGTCGAAACTGCCGGGCGCCTCGAGCTCGTTCATGTCGCGAACCAGAACTTCGAGGTTGCCGATGTCGCGCTGGCGTGCTTCCGCGAGGATGAAATCGCGCTGAGACGACGAGTTCGATACTGCCGTGACGCTGCTCGCCGGGAAGTGCTCCGCGACCCATAGCGACAGCGAACCCCAACCGCAGCCGAGATCGAGAACGTCCATGCCGTCCTCGATGCCACAGCGCTGGACGGTTTGTTCGAGGGCGGCCGATTCGGCCTCGTCGAGATTCGATACGTCGACTGGCCAGTAGCCGCAGCTGTACTTGCGATTCGAGCCGAGCACCAGGTCGAAGAAAGCGGCCGGCACCTCGTAGTGCTGTTCGTTGGCGACTTCCGGGACTAGCGCTACCGGTGATCCATTCATCATGTCGACGAACCCGTTCAGGATGCGCGCCGCATGCTCCTGATCGCCTGCTCGAACGTCCCGAAGCTTCCGCTCCAGCAGGCGGCGAATACCGCTGCGGATGACGGAATCGGGCACGAGTCCCGTTTCGGTCCAGTTGATTGCTGTTGCTGCTACGCCCATGTCAGCCTCCGTAAAATGTGGATTGAATATACGAGCGCGCTGCGGGACCAACAATCGACCCCGCCCGTTTGTTACATTCCTTTACACTTCGTCATCCTTTGTCGGAATAAACTGTTGCCATACAAAGCTTTGGGACGATTCTAGTGTCAGCAGCAATTCTCTGGTTCCGGCGCAATTTGCGCCTTTGCGACAACCGCGCCGTGCAGGCAGCCGCAGCCTCGGGCCTGCCGGTTATCCCGTTGTATGTGCTCGACGACGATCAGCTCGGCGACGGGAGCCGCTGGTGGCTGCAGCGCAGTCTCGTATCCCTGGACGATGACCTCAAAGCCCTCGGGTCTCGCCTCATCCTTCGTCGGGGCGAGCCGGCAAAAGTCATCAAGGAACTCATCCTCGAAACCGGCGCGAACAGCATCTTCTACTCGCAACGGCGCGAGCCGCTTGCGCGCGAGGAGCAAAAGGCGGTAGACGCACTCACTGCTGGCAGTTTCGAGGTGCAGTCTTTCGACGATGAGTACATGAATCCGCCTGAAGCAGTACGGACGGGCGCGGGGCAAACGTACCGTGTCTTCACGCCGTACTGGCGGGCTTCGCTCGAGTTTGGAGAGCCCGATCAACCGGACCCGGCCCCGTCGGCGCTCACTCCCTGGAGCGGGTCTCTCGATAGCGTCAGTCTCGCGGAACTCGACTTGCGGCCCAGGGATCCCGACAGGGCCGCCGGGATGCGGGCATCATGGACGCCCGGTGAAGCGGGCGCGCTGCAACGCCTGGAAGACGCGACGAAGATCGTGGCGAGGTACGCAGAGGATCGCGACCGGCCCGACCTTGGCGGCACCTCGCGGTTGTCCCCTCACCTGCATTTCGGGGAAATCAGCCCTCGTCAGGTCTGGCATAGCCTGCGACCGCATCCAGGTAGCGCGGCATTGTTACGCCAACTTTACTGGCGGGAGTTCAGCGCCTACCTGCTTTACCACTCACCCCGACTTCCGGACACGCCCCTGCGCGAGGAGTTCGAGTTCTTCCCCTGGGTAGAAAGCGAAGATGCTCTCCAGGCATGGCAACAAGGCAATACCGGTTACCCCCTTGTCGATGCCGGGATGCGACAGCTCTGGAGCACCGGGTGGATGCACAATCGCGTCCGCATGGTCGCAGCGTCTTTCCTGGTTAAAGACTTGCTAATCCCGTGGCAGCAGGGAGCCGAGTGGTTCGAGGAAATGCTGGTTGACGCCGATCTCGCCAACAATTCGGCGAGCTGGCAGTGGGTTGCTGGCTGCGGCACGGACGCGGCACCGTATTTCAGGATCTTTAATCCGACCACCCAGCAGTCGAAGTTCGATCCGGACGGGACCTACGTGCGGCGCTGGATACCGGAACTGAGCACGGGCGAATACCCGGCACCGATCGTCGATCACGGCGAGGCGCGTCGGGTCGCGCTCGCCGCGTATCAAACCACGCGCGATCTGCTAAAATCGCGCGCTGGCTAGTCCCCGTAGCTCAGTCGGATAGAGCATCAGATTCCTAATCTGAGGGTCGGGAGTTCGAATCTCTCCGGGGACGCCATCTCCCCCTGCTCTGCTGACGCGCCGCCTGCGCTCTACTACACTCTGAGCAGCGGAGCTCATCCGCGGATAACAACAAGCAACAATGGAGAACTCAATGAAGAGCAAACTGCTGCCCATAGTCGCCGGGCTTGTCGCAACCGCCTTGTTCGCCGTCACCGCCCAGGCCCAGGACCACTCCCGCGGCTGGGAGAACGGCGACGTTGTCGTCGTAACGGAAGTACACATCAAAGACGGGATGTTCAACGCGTACATCAACGACCTCAACAACGTCTGGCGCAAATTCGTTGAAGCGCAGAAAGAGGACGGCGGCGTCGTCAGCTACAGCATGCTGTCGAATACGTCCGCACGCGACGACGAGCCCGATCTCTATCTCGTGATCACCTACGAGAACTGGGCGGCTTTCGATAACGGCCCCGAATACTTCGAAGAACTCACCGACAAGATCATGGGTTCGATGGACAACCTGCGCGACGCCAACGTCAAGCGCGGCGACCTGCGCACGATCGGCAGCAGCTACGTGTTACAGCAAGTCGTCTTCAAGGAATAGCGGGCCGTAGCCTGCTCAAAGCCCCTGCTCTTGCGGGGGCTTTTTTGTATCCTCGATGTATGAATGTCTCGATCCGGGATGCGGCGCCCGACGACGCCGCGATCATCGCCGATTTCAACAACCGAATGGCACAGGAGACCGAAGGGCAGAGCCTCGATCCGGGGCTGATTGGCCCTGGCGTCAGGCAACTGCTGGGCAATGCCGGAAACGGTCGTTACTGGATAGCCGAAATCGACGGCGAGATCGTCGGCCAGATCATGGTGACCTACGAGTGGAGTGACTGGCGTGACGGCCGCATCTGGTGGATACAAAGCGTGTACGTGCATGCCGATTATCGACGCAAGGGCGTGTTCACGGCGCTGTACCGACATGTACAATCGCTCGCTAATGCCGATCCGGATGCCTGCGGCCTCCGGCTTTACGTGGAAAAAGACAACAAGCGCGCGCAGCACACGTACGCGGCCCTGGGCATGGTCGAGACCGACTATCGCATCATGGAAGCCATGTTCGATCGCCAGCGCGTTCCAGGGAGATAACATGCTCAAAGCCGGCTCCAGGGCCCCGGAATTCGTTCTCGAAGACGCTGACGGCAAGGAGGTTTCGCTGACGGATCTGCTGGCCGACGGCCCGCTGATCCTCTACTTCTACCCTGCCGATTTCACGCCTGGCTGCACGAAAGAAGCCTGTTCGATCCGCGACATTCACCAGAAGATCGTCTCGGTCGGCCTGCGAGTAGCGGGCATCAGTCCACAGGACGCCGAGAGTCACGCGCGGTTTCGCGACGAATACAATCTTCCTTTCGCGCTGCTTTGCGACGAGGACAAGGTTGCCGCGAAAATGTACGACGTCGACGGGCCGTTCGGCGTCGGCGTGCGCCGCGCGACCTTTCTGATCGACCAGGACCGGACGATTCGAGACGCCATGATCGCCGACATCCGCATCAGTCGGCATACCGAGTTCATCGAAAAAGCGGTCGTACTCCGCGAAACGGCCGGAATGAAAAACGCCGAGTAGTCACTCGCCCTGAAGCGTCACGAGTACCTTGCGCTTGTGCGCCGCGTAGCGGTGCTCCCAGAGAAAGACGCCTTGCCAGGTGCCCAATGCACATCGGCCATCGGCGATCGGCAGATTCAGGTCAGACTGCGTGATCACGCTCCGGACGTGGGCTGGCATGTCGTCAGGCCCTTCGGCGGTGTGCGTGAATTCGGGATCGCCGTCCGGAACAGCCCGGGCCATCCAGGTTTCCATGTCCCGCAGGACCGCCGGATCGGCGTTTTCGCAAAGCATCAATGACGCGCTCGTGTGCCGGATGAACACATGACACAGGCCCGTCCGTATACCGGAATCCCGCACGAGCTGCTGAATATCGCGGCTGAGGTCGTAGGTTCCCCGCCCGCGTGTGGAGACGCGCACTTCGTGCTGGCTGATCAACTGGCCACCGCCGCGTAGGGCTCGCCGAATCGCAGTCGAATCGTCTTCGTCTTGCCAAACCACGGAATGGAGATGATGTAGATATTGTCGTACTCGGCCTCGGCGATGGGCGGGACCTTTTTGCTGGCGCCGAGGTTCGCGATCAGCTGCGGCAAGGTATTGCTGTGGCCGACGACGAGGATGATCTTGCCCTTGTACTGCCTGAGAATCTCCTCGAGCACCGTCTCCGTGTCCGCGGCGTCATACGTGTT
>JAAUXY010059486.1_pt1 | contig 13916 bp, 8 predicted proteins | sample 7278121 | NCBI WGS metagenome assembly JAAUXY01 (sample SAMN14350117, study PRJNA611818) | marine sediment metagenome | isolation source: surface marine sediment (1.8m) | place: French Polynesia: Moorea | collected 2018-08 | reverse complement strand
GTGGACGCTCGCACAGACGTCGGACGTGGCTCTACGCCGCGAACTGTCACGTCGGTGACCGGAATTATCAGAAAGTGCTTGACATGAAGCAGAGTATCTCCGGGGCCACACTTCGAGAATTCGACTCCCCTGGAACAGCTAGGAAGTTTCGCGTTGAGGCTGAGGTTTCGTTAGGATAGAGCGGATACAGTTCGCCTGTCCATAATGGTAGAGATCACCGTCAGCTGCGCCTCTTGCCAGGCCGAGTACGTGCTGCCTGAAGGCTATCGGCAGCACCTCGAGGGTCGGGCGGTCTTCTGCGTCGACTGCCAGCGTTGGTGGGTGGCGTTACCGTCCTCGTCGGGCCCGCCCGTCAAGCTGGTCAAAGGGCGCCCCGAACGAGCGCCGATCGACCTGCGTCCGTTTCGGCGGGGGGCGTCGGCACCCGCGGCGCCTCAGGCACCCGCGACGCCTCAAGCGAGCTCTCCGGCGGCGGCCGCGTCTCCTGCCGGTGGCCTCGACTCCACCGCGCGGGTGCCGGTGTCGTCCGCGGCCGCTCCTTCTCTGCGCGTCGTCGTCTCGACGCCGGGCAAGGAAGTCAAGGCGGTATTCGCCCTCGGGTCGAAGAGCTTCCTGATCGGCCAGCAGCAATGCCACCTCAACCTCAAGCAGGCCGCGATTCCCGCCAAGGCGATTCGCGTCCTGGCCGAAGGAAGGGGCTTTCGTTTCGAAGGCGTCGACGGTTTCCAGATCCCGATCGGCTCGATGTCGATCGGCTCGGGGCAGATCGCACCGGGCGGCAGCGTCGGCTTCGAGCTCGCGCCTTACAAGATCTTGCTGGAGATCAGTGCCACCCCCGGTCGGCCGATCGCCGATCTGGAAGGGAGCGGGGTGCCCGGTCCCGCCTCTCAGCCGGTCGCGCCCCAGCCCGCCGTACCTCAGCCGGCCGCGCCCCAGCCGCCCGCGCCCCAGCCGCCCGCGCCCCAGCCGCCCGCGCAGCCGCCGCTGGCTCAGCCATCGCCGCCGGCCCATCCTCAAACGGCGCAAATGCCGGGACTGCCCGCGACCCCGGCGGTCGATCTACGCCAGCAGGTTCAGGAGTTGGCGGTCGAAGTGCGGCCGGACCAGCAGGCGTTCGCCGAACAGCAGGCGGCGGTGCAGGAAGTTCTCGACGGCGATGCCACGATCACCGATCTCGGCGCTCAAGGCTTTCAGGCCACGCGTTTCGGCAATCCGCTGGCGGGTCTGGATCTGAGTCTCGTTTGTGCGGAGGGGCCGATGCAAGGCCAGGCCTTCAAGATCACCAAGAGCCCGGTGGTGATCGGCCGCAAAGAGGGCGACATGATCGTCCATGACGGTCGAGTGTCGTCGAAGCACGCTCAACTCGATATCGCGGGGGCTCGGATCTATACCGTCAAGGATCTCGCCTCGACCAATGGCACGACGGTCAACGACCGACCGATTTCGGTCGGCCATCTTCAGGACGGTGACGTCATCAGCTTCGGCGGTGTCAAGTTCGAGTTCCGGGCTAAGCAGACGGGCTAAACAAGCCGGGGTGAGCCGCCCCTTTACCCCCAGGCGGCCTCTAGATCGCCGTCTCGGTCCTCGCGGAAGGGGACCCAGGCGAGCGCCATGACCCGGATGTCGATGTCGGTCTTGCGCGGCTTGAGGGCCAGGGTACCGAGCTCCTCGATTTCTTCCTCGTAGTGGGCGGTCAGCTCCGCGACTTCCGTTTCGAGCTCGGTGTTCAAGTCTTGCAGTCGTTCGTGCAGGTCGGCCAGCTGTTCCTCGGCGCGCTCCACATCCTGCCTTTCCTTGGCTACTCGGCCGACGCCACGAAAGGCGCTCTGGGCGCGTCTCAAGTTGGTCACCGAGACCTTCTTGCGACCGAGCAGAGCGCCCAGCAAGGAGGTGCCGACCGAGATTACGGAGTCATACTTCTTCTGCTTGGCCTGCTCACGCTCGCGCTCGACCTTCTGCTCGGCGCGCAGGATGCGGCTCTCGAGCGTCGCCGCCCGACCGGCGAAGCGTTTGCGCAGCTTGTCGACCTTGGTGTCGCGCTCCTCGCGGGCCACGTCGGCCAGGCGGATGCGAAAATCGCGCTCGCTCTCGCCGGGACTCGAGACCAGCTTGAAGGCCTTGCTCTGGAGCAGCTCGTAGCGCCGGCTGCGGTAGAGCATGTCGGCCAGGGCCTTACGCCACGCGGTGTAGCTCTTTTTGATACCCGCCGCATCGGGTAGATCGCCAAAAGTGGAGTCGTCAGTCGCCGGATCGTCTTCGAGATCGTCCTCGTGCAGATCGATCTCCCGGGCCTCGTACCAGTCCACTCTGGCATCGTCCTCGAGCGGTATCAGGAGTGCCAATTCTTCGGAAGTCTCGAGCCCGCGGCGGGCATCGATGAAATGCACGCGGGAGAGTCCGACCAGGTGGGGCTGATACTGGAGACCGCGAGCGTTGCCCGAAAGCGGGAGGAAGCATTGGGGGATGCCCGGTGCCAGCACCGGCCGCGGGTTCGCCGCCGCCTTCTGAGGCAGTGGAACCGCGGCGTTTCGGTTGACCGGGGCCGCGGGCTCCGGGGTCGAATCCTTGCGGTCTTTCATCAGCCGCTTGATCTGCCGGCGGGTCAAGGGACCGCAGAGATAGGACATCGCCCAGCGGACCCGGAATAGGGTCGGTTCGTCCTCGTGCACGTTATGCAACATGAAGACGCGTTTGTCGACCCCCGACAAGATGCGCTCGATGTCGCGGCGGCTCAAGTCGCTGGCGGCACCCAGCAGACCGTCGATGACCCGCTCCTTGTCGCGTTCGGTTTGCAGGCGGCCGAGAAACCAGGTGCCGATATTCGATAGCGCCTTGTAATCCAGATCGACCGGATTCTGGGTCGCCAGCAACATGCCGAAACCGAAGGCGCGAGCCTGCTTGAGCAGGGTCAACATAGGTGTCTTCGACGGCGGATTGCCCACCGGCGGCAAGTAGCCGAAGATCTCATCCATGTAGAGCAACGCCCGCAGGCTCGAAGTGCCGGAGCGTGTGCGCATCCATCCGAGAGCCTGGTTGAGCAGCAGCGACACGAAGAACATGCGCTCGGTATCCGAGAGGTGAGCGATCGAGAAAATCGTCACCCTCGGTTTGCCGCTCTCGGTGTAGAGCATGCGGTCGACGTCCAGAGGCTCGCCGTTCATCCAGCTCTGAAAGCTCGGTGAGGCCAGCAGGTTGTTGAGCGACATGGCGAGCTCGAAGCGATCCTTGGCGGGAAAGAAGGAGTCGACCGCCATCACGCCGACGCGTTCGAAGGGCGGTTCCTGAATCAACTGGATCAGGGTTCCGAGATCGAGATCCTGCCCTTGCCGCCAGGAGTGGTCGAGCAGGTTCGACAGGAAGATGCTCTCTCGGCTGCGGATCGGATCGGCGTCGATTCCCAACAGCCCCAGAAGGCTCGCGGCAGTGGTCGTGATCCGCTCGCGTACCAGGTCAGGGTCAGCTGCCAGCTGCGCCGAGGGTGCGGCAAACGACGACAGGATCGAGACCGGCAACCCGGCTTCGCTGCCCGGGGTGTAAATCGCGAATTCCGCACGCTCTTTGAGCTTGCGGATCCGGTCACCGTCCTGATCCCACTTGGCCAGGCCGTTTTGCCAGAGGGTCGCTTGCTGCTGGGCGAACTCGTCGACATCGATCCCTTTGCGATCGGCCGCTGTCTCGTCGACCCAGGGCCGGAAGTCCCGCGGTGAAAGCTCCGGAAACGTCAAAAGTAGATTGCCCAGATCTCCCTTGACGTCGATCACCAGCGACGGAATGCCGTCGATCGCGGCTTCCTCGAGGAGGGTGACGCACAGCCCCGTCTTGCCGCTGCCGGTCATGCCGACGCAGACACCATGGGTCAGGAGATCCTTCGAATCGTAGAGCAGGGGGACGTCGGCAGCCTCGCCGGTCTCCGGATCGTAGGGCCGACCGAGGTAGAAGGCCCCGAGCTTCTCGTACGCGTCGGTTTTCGAGCTCACGTGTATATTCTCCGCGCCCCGGGAAGGGGCAAGCCAGACGAAGGCCCCGAGGGGGCAAACAGGTCAGTTCTCGGTCGACGCGCAGGTCGCGATGATGCGGGCGCCGGGTTGGAACAGATCAATGGACGCAATCTTAGTACACGTAACCGTCTCGACGGTGACGATCACTCTCCGGGAAAATTTCCCGTACCGCCCAGCATTCCCTATATCCTAGGTGGCCTAAAGTAGCGCCTAGCAGCCAAGAAGCCTGCAGATTATCGCCCGATGGCGGTATAAGCGTCGCTGGCAAACTTGGCGCGTTGTTTGCAGTCATGTCCTGGGTGACCCTTCAAGTCGCCAATTACACCCCCAACACAAATCTACGGGAGTCTCGTTATGGGTATGTTTGATTTCGTCAAGTCCGCAGGAGAGAAGATCTTCGGTAAGAGCGAGGAAACGAAGAAGAAAGAAGCCGCGATGGAGGCCGCCGCCCGCAAGCAGGCCGAGGAAGTCCGCCGGCTGAAGATGGCTCGCCAGCTGGAGAATCACGTCAAAGCCATGGGTTTCGAGGTCGAGGATGCGAACTTCTCCTACGCCGGTGGCAAGGTGACCGTGCGCGGCAAGGTCGACACTCAGGAGATCGCCGAGAAGGTTGTCCTGACGGTCGGCAACGTGGCCGACGTCGATTCGGTCGACAACCAGCTGGAAGTCATCAATCCTGAGCCGGAGGCCCAGTTCCATACCGTGGTCTCGGGCGACTATCTGTCGAAGATCGCCAAGAAGTACTACGGTAACGCGAACAAGTACAACGTTATTTTCGAAGCCAACAAGCCGATGCTGTCGGATCCAGACAAGATCTACCCCGGCCAGGTCCTGCGCATCCCGGCGATCAACGACTGATCGTTAAAGCATCTGGATGGAGCGCCGGTCGCTCCACCGAGCCATGAGCCCGCTCGCGATTCGCGGCGGGCTCGTTGCATTCTTGGCGCAGGCGCGGGGCGTGGGCTCAACGTGTCGCATGGCGCGAAGGCCGCGGATCCATTAACCTGGGGGGACGATGTCGAATGCCGAGGAGAGGTTGCGGCTGCTCGAGTCAGCGGTCGAGCAATCCACGGATGCGATCATGATCTGCAGCGTGGATGCGCAGGATAAATCTCGGGCGGCGATCGTCTATGTGAATCCGGCGTTCTGCGAAATCACCGGCTACTCGTCCGAAGACGTCATCGGGCTACCTGCTGATATGTTGCAGAGCCCGGACATCACCGAGGAACAGTCCGAGCATCTCTATTTCGAGCTGATGGCGGGTCGTACGCTCACCGGTGAGAATCTGGCCTATGCCAAGGACCGTTCCGAGTTTGTCATGTCGTGGAAGGTGCAGCCGTTGCGCGGCGACGACGGAGAGGTCACCCATGTGGTGGCGATCCAGCGGGACGTCACCGAGCAACGGCGGCTGGAAGATCAGCTGCGCCAATCTCAGAAGATGGAAGCCCTGGGACGTTTGGCCGGCGGCGTCGCCCACGACTTCAACAATCTCCTGACCGCGATCATCGGCTACAGTCAGCAGCTGCTCTCGGGTCTCGGCCCCGACGATTCAGAGCGCGAGGCCGTGGAGCAGATCGACAACGCCACCCGGCGAGCGGCCAAGCTGACTGGTCAGCTGTTGGCGTTCAGCCGTCGACAGGTGCTCAAGTTCACCGTCCTCGACCTCAATGAGGTGATCGTCGGTATCGGGCTGATGTTGCGGCGTTTGATCGGTGAAGATATCGAGCTCGTCACCCGGCTGTGCCCCGATCCGGCGTTGGTCAAGGCGGATCCCGGTCAGCTGGAGCAGGTGCTGCTCAACCTGGCGATCAACGCGCGAGACGCCATGCCCGAGGGCGGGCGCCTGGTGCTCGAAACGGCCAATGTCGAAGTCGGCCAGGGGCAGGCCCATGAGCCTGACAACGAGCCGGGAGAGTACGTGCGCATGATGGTTCGCGATTCGGGGCAGGGCATGGACGACGAGGTCCAGGCCAAGATCTTCGAGCCGTTCTTTACCACCAAGAATCCGGATGAGGGAACCGGGCTGGGGCTGGCTACGGTTTATGGGATCGTCAAGCAGAGTGGCGGCTTTATCGTCGTTCAAAGCGCGGCGCGCCAAGGGACGACCTTCGAGGTCTATCTGCCGCGCGCCGACCATCCGCCGCTACCCGCCGTCGAAAGCTCGCGGCCGCCGGCGGTCGAGCGCGGCAGTGAATGCGTACTCCTGGCGGAGGACGACGACGGTGTGCGTCGACTGGTCGCCGCGGTGCTCGAAGAGCGTGGCTACAAAGTGCTCACCGCGGCGAGTGGTCGCGAGGCGTTGGCGATCGCCGCCGATCCGGCGATACAGATCGATCTGTTGATCAGCGATATCGTGATGCCCGACATTCAGGGGCCGGAGCTGGACCGGCGGATGATCGCCCACCACCCGGAGATGCGGACGCTGTTCATGTCCGGTTATGCCGACGACCGCGGAAATATCGGCGCCGACGTCCCCTTCTTGCAGAAACCTTTTTCGCCGGACACCTTCGAGCGCAAGGTCAGAGAAACTCTGGATCGCCCGCGTCCGAGATCCGGGCCGCTGGTTCGCTAGCGCCCGCGGAGGTCGGCATAGGATCTGTTCCTCCCCCTTTGGCAAAGGGGGAGTTAGAGGGGGATTCTCTGCTCTCTCGAACGCCACAGCCGCCGGAGAATCCCCCCTCAGTCCCCCCTTTTTCAAAGGGGGGAAGCTCGGCCTACGCCCTGCCTGAAGGATGAATTACGGCCCTCAGCTGCGAGAATCCGCGGGTTGGCTTCTTCGGCCATCGATCGGTCGTCCCCAGAGCTCCAGCAGCTCCGGCAACACCAGGATCGCGACCACCATGGCCGCCCCGATGGTGGTGGTGGTCAGTACGGCGACCCTGAAAACCGGCTCGAAGTCGCTCAAGAAGAGAATCGAAAAACCGGCGATCAACAGTAGGTTCGAGGCCACCACCGCCGAGCCGGCTTCGCGGAAGGTCTGACGAATCGCGTCGTCCAGCGCTAGGCCATCGCGGCGCTCACGGCGAAATCGGGTCAGGAGATGGATGGTGTTGTCGACCGCCATGCCGATCGAGATGGTGAAGACAACCACCGTCGACGTGTTGAGTTCATAGCCATAGATCGGGATCAGCCCCAGGGTCAGGGCCAGTGGCAGCACCGTTGGCAAGAAGCTCAACAGGCCCATGCGCAGCGAGCGAAAAGCCAGCACCAAGACCAGAAAGATGACTCCACCGGCGGTCAGCAGGCTGAGGATGAGGTCGCGCAGGAAAAACGACAGGCCGCGTGAGGCCATATAGGCCTGGCCGGTGAGGCGCAGGGAGACCGGGGCGTCGAAGGGCTTCAACCAGTCGGCCGTCGAGGCTTCGATCCAGTCCAGGGTTTCGAGCGACGCGCGGATCCCGTGATCGCCCAGGCGAGCCGAAAGTCGGAGTCTCGAGTGATCGTCACTCGAGAACAGGGCGAGAGCTTCCGGCTGGTGTTGCTCGAGCATGCCGAGCGAAAAGGCGATCCTCTGTGGGGTCAGCACCTCGACCACCTTCTCGTCGTCGCGCACCCCCTGCACTTCGGCGATCAGATCGACCAGCGACTTGACGTCGAGGACCCCGGGCCGGGCCGCCAGCTCTTTCTGGATAGCGAAGACCTGGCGCAGCGCCTCCGCGCGGCGAAAATAGCCCTCACCGGATTCCTGGGAGTCGAACGGAGCGTGCTCGAGCTCGAGCTCGAGCGGCAGGATGCCGCCGAGTTTCTGTTCGACCAGTCGGTTGCTCTCATGGACCGGTGAGCCGGGCGGGAAAGTGTCGAGCACCAGCGAGTCCACCGGTACCCTGAGCCCGCTCGCCAGCGCCATGCCGAAGACTGCCAGGGTGAAGACCAGCGCCCATCGAGGGCGCCGTTTGACCCAGCACACGAGGACGTCGAGGCAGCGTCGAGTCGCGGTTTGGATCGGACCCAGGCGATCCGCCTCGTCCGCCGGCAAGGCGCCGAGCCGGCTGACCACCAGCGGCAGGAAAGTGGCCAGCGCCAGGTAGGACATCATGATGCCGGCGCTCGCTTGCCAACCGAGGTCGCGCAGGGTGCCGTTGCGCGCGACCAGCAGGGAGGCAAAGCCGATGGCGGTGGTCAGACTGGTCAGGAACACCGGTAGCCCGAGCTCCGCCATCATTTCTTTCGCTGCCTCCTCGCCGTCGTGGCCTCGGCGCCTGGCCGCGGAGTAGGCGTGCAGCATGTGGATCGCGTTGCACACACCGATGACCAGGATCAGGCTGGGCACGATGTTGTTGATGACATTGACCTCCGACCCGACCACGGGCAGTAGGGCGATGCCCCACAGGCTGGCCAGGCCGACGGCGACCAGCGGTGCGATCGTCAGCACGAGCTCACGGTAGAGCAGCCACAGGAGGCTCAGATAGAGCGCCGCCGTCAGCGGCCAGAACTGGCGCTGTTCGCTCTTCAGGCTGCGCACCGTCTCCAGGCGCACGAAGGGCAGCCCACCGTAGTGCAGCTCGTAGCGGTCCTCGGCCGCGGCGGCCGTCAGCAGACTCTCGAGCTCCGTCGAGAGCAGGGCCAGCGGCCGATCGAGTTGCTCGTGGTCCCGATACTCATCCTTGAGCGCGATCACGATGGCGGCGGTGGTGCCGTCCTCCGAGACCAGCTGGCGTGGCAGCATGCGCGAGGAATCGACCTGGGCGCGAACCCGCGTGACGTCAGCCTCCGTCACCGGCAGTGAAGTGATCAGAGGCGGCAGGGAGCCGGTGCCGAAGGCCATCAGGCCGCTCGCCAGGTCGCGGCGGGGCACGGTCGTCAGGCTCACCGTGTGCTCCGAGATCGCGCTGGCGGCAGCGGTCTCGGTGAGCTGATAGAGCAGGCTCAGACCCTCGGCCCGGAGCACCGAGCCGGGCTCTGCGCCCTCGAGCGCGATCAGCAGCAGGTAGTCTCGGATGCCGTAGCGCTGGTTGAAGTCTTCGGAAAACGCCTGCTCCTCGGGGCTGAATTCGAGCAGGGCCTCGGGGCGGAAGTCAAAGCGCAGCCGCGGCAGTTGGGCGAGAGCGAAGACGGTCAGCAGAACCAGGCCGAGGGCGACCCAGCGCTGGTGCCGGATCTCCCATTCGGCGAGGCGCCGAAATGGGTTGGATGTCATGAGCGGAGATGTTGTGCCGTCACACGGCTTGGCCAACGGCTTGCCGTGACGGGCCGTATGAGTGTTCGAGCCGCAGTTGAGTTGTCGAAGGCGTCATCATATCTTCCGAGTGTCATGTTCTGTCAGATTTCCGTCAGACCGGTGCCGAGGTTGGCTGGCTGCTGACGCAAGTTTTGCTGTCCGCGTGTAGCCTCGTTACAATTCTGCGGCTTAGCCCGTCGAAGATCACCGCTTAGAGGAGATCGCCATGAACCAACAAGAAACCATCGGTACGCCTACGGGAATCGCTTCGATCGGCATCAGCCTGCCGCCTCTGGCGCTGCCGGTTGAAGAGTTGGCCAAGCTTCGGGGCCAGGATCCGAAGAAGTACACCGTGGGTCTGGGGTGCCGGGAGATGGCCCTGTGCCCCGAGGGATTCGGTACCGCTGAGCTAGGGGCAGAGGCCGCCAGAAGGGCGCTCAAGCGCTGGCATGGCGACCTCGATCGCATCGGCATGATCGCGGTCGGCACCGAAACCGCGGTCGACATGAGTCGTCCGCTCTCCGCCTGGGTGGCCGAGGAGCTCGGTCTGCGTGGGGCGGTTCGCTCCTACGAAGTCAAGCACGCCTGTTACGCCGGCACCCTGGCGTTGCGCCAGGCCTTGGAATGGAAGCTTGCCGGTGCCGCCGCCGGCAAAGCGGCGCTGGTGATCGCCAGCGACGTCGCCCTCTACGCTCTCGGTGATCCCGGCGAGCCCACCCAGGGTGCCGGTGCCGTCGCCATGATCGTCGATGAGCCGCGGCTAGCGACGCTGGATCCGATGTCCTATCCCTGGAGCGAGCCGGCCTTCGACTTCTGGCGCCCGGTGGGCGAGAGCTTTCCGCGGGTCGACGGCAAGTTCAGCCTCGACTGCTACAAGCGCGCTGCCGAGCATTGCTTCGGTGCCCTAGTCGACGGTGGGGACGCCGATCAGATCTTGTCGCAATTCGCCGGCCTCTGCTTTCACGTGCCCTTTCCCAAGATGGTCCAGAAGGCCTTCTATCACCTGGCAGCTTCCTTCGGCTGGTCGGAAGACCGGGCCGCGGACCTCTTCGCTCGTCGCGTGGATCCGTTCCTGGGCTGGAATCGCATGACCGGCAATGCCTACACCGCCAGCCTCTGGTTATCCGTCGCCGAGGCCCTGGCCGGCCGCGCTCCCGGCGAGCGCCTGGCAGCCTTCTCCTACGGTTCGGGTTTCGGCGCCGAGCTCCTGACCCTCACCGCCGGCCCCGGCGCCGCCGCCGGCGAGTGGGCTCGGGACGTCGAGCTCGACCTCGCTGCCCGCCATCGTCTCGACGCCCTGGGCTACGAACAGCTGCGTGGCGTCAGCCTGGCTGAATCGGCGTAGTGCCGGGGAGTTCCTCGCGTTCCTCACGGTTAGGAGAGGGATTTGAGGCTCTCCGGTTCCTTGCCTCGCTCTCACGAGACTCATCGGAGAAACTCCGCTCGCGTTCCTCACGGTCAAGAGAGGGACCTGAGATTCTCCGGTCCTCTTCCTCAGTGGTGAGGAAGCCTCCTCAGACTTCACGCTCCCTTTCCTCACCATTGAGGAAGTCTCCTCGCCTGCTGAGATGGCCTTCCTCACCATTGAGGAAGGCCATCTGCCGCGCGTGGGAGCCATCCTCAGCGGTGAAGAACAGGGCCCGAGAGTCTCGGGAGACCTTCTTGAGCGTGAGGAAAGCGAGCTGAGAAACTCGGCTCGCCATCCTCAGCAGTGAGGAAGCCGTCCGCGCTGGCACGGAGCCTTTCCTCAGCGGTGAGGAAGCCCTTCGCGCTACAGCGGAGCCTTTCCTCAATGGTGATGAAGCCGTCCGCGCTAGCGCGGAGCCTTTCCTCAATGGTGAGGAAGGGTCCGTTTCGCTACTGACGGATAGTCTCTTATGGCCCAGGGGTGCGGTAGTTTCTCCCTGTGGGCGGTAAACAGCCGTCGCGCACTTCCGCGCGGCATGCTTTCGCTGCCCAAAGGGAGAAGGCTATGCAGACCTCGACCGGCATCCGAGCTGGAATCGGATCCTTGGCGGAGCCGAACGGCTAGCGAACCTTTTAGGTTCGCCAGTCCGGCCGCGTCCGGGCCTGCTCGAGGGCGGCCCGGGCGTGTCCACTCGGGCGAGGGAGAGTTCATCGTGGATCAGCTTCGTGAGCGCCGCCGGACGAGGTGACAACTGAATGCCGCAGGATTTGCACCCAAGAATGGCTGTCCCCGAGAGCGGTCGAATAGAGAGCTTCGCGCCTGACGCATTCGAACTGCGCTGACGGATAACCTGTCGCTGTCTCAGGGCGTGCGGTAGTTTCTTCTTGTGGGCGGTAATCAACCGTCGTGCACTTCCGCGCGGCGTGCTTTCGCTGCCTGAAGGGAGAAGGCTATGAAGACATCGACCGATATCCGAGCTGGAATCGGACCACTGGCTGAGCCGACCGGTATGGGGCCGATGATCGAACCTAATGGATTCTCTAGTGCGGGCGGCGAACCTTAAGCGAACGCCATCCGCGCCGACCTCTGGCGCGGGTGATCAGTGCACGAGCGCGTTCGACACGGTTGAGCGTCAGGGTGGACTCGCCTCGGAGCAGATCGGTAATAGCCGAAGATGCGATGCGGTTGCCATGTAATGGAATCACTAGCGCGCGCATGGTCGTCGCGGCCTCCGCAGCCTCATGATGCCGACCGTCCAGCAAAAGGACGCGTACGAGATCCGTTGTGGCAAGCGCTGCCTCGCCGTAGTGAGTTGTGGCCAATATGGCGACAGCTGTTTGGAGAGTAGCCGCTGCCTCAGCATAGCGCTCTTGGTCAGAAAGGACGTTTCCGAGGAGCCAGAGCACCTTGCCCTCAAACAGCGCTCCGACACCAGGGATTTGGCAGGCACGGCCCAAGTATCCGACGGCGGCCTCGAGATCTCCCGCCAACCTGTAGAGGTGCCCGAGTCCTTGCAGGGCGGCGAGTCGGTTCATAGGTAGCGACTCGGGCAACATCGCTAACGCCAGTGACTGTGCACGGATCGCTTCCTCGATGCGCCCGAGCCCGTTGAGGAAGACGCCTTGATCCACCAGGGCTTTTCCACGGCCGGCCCGATCACTAATCCGATCATAGATCCCGGCGGCGCGTTCGGCGAGTTCGAGTGCCCGGCGGTAGTCTCCACGATCCGCCAGGACGTAGCCGAGCCGCTGTAGGGCATCGGCAAAGCCGGCCAGATCGCCCGTTCTCTCCGCAGCCCACTGGGCGGCTTTGATGTGTTGCTCGGCCCGGCGTAAATCAGCCTCGATCTCTTCCCGTTGGCCAGCGCGGAGGCGATAGGCTGATCCCGTAACCGCCAACCACAGTCCGGTCATTTCCGAGGTTAGGCGATCCCCGGCGGGCAGCAAGCGGCATAGGGTGGCCTCAGGATGTTCGTATCGGAGCCTGTCCAAGTACTCAAGGTCGGTGCGGGTGGTGGTGGCAAACTCCGGTAGTTCAAAAGTCTGGCGCATCAGGGTGGAGGCGCTGAGTGCGGGCATGGTCTCCGTCCTTGAGGGTGTTGGCAATCGGGGAGGGCGCAGATCCTGCAAGACATCCAAGTAGCCGAGCAACCGACGTCCGCTGCGATGGTTTCCGGCGACAGTCGCGAGCTCGAGCGCTCGGCGAATCAGCTCAGCGCCAGCGTCTGGTAGTCCAACGCGGCCAAGCGCCAAGCCAGCGACACCCAGCAATCGTGGCCGCAGTTCAGCCGGAACGTCAGCCGCGGCGTCGGCGAGCTCGGCGAGTGCCTCGAGCGGTCGCCCTTTGCGTCGTTCAAGTTTCCAGAGCCTAGAGCGGTTCATCGGTGCGCCACTGCAAGCAAGATCGGCCCGGTGCTCTCGGGCTCACTCATCGAAATCTCCGTAAACAGGGAGATCCGCACCCACCCTACGAAGCACGGCCCGAGCGGTCAGGGCCTCGATATACGGGGTGCCTGAAGAAGAGTCGGAATCCGTTGGGTCGGGCGGTTCGGATTCGCCGCCTTCAGGACCGTTGTCAAAGGCGTCGAAGTTTTCGCCAAGCTCGTTGGCCACCTCGGCGAAGAAATCGAGAGGGCGGATATCGAGTCGCTTGAGAATCGCCAGGAGTGCACCCAAGTCGAGCTCCTGGCGGTGGCGGTGATAGCGGATGTATCCGCGGTAGAAGAGCTCATTCTCAGTATCCCGGATGGCGCCAGGGCCAGCTTGGCGCAGCTTTTCCTTGAGCACGGCGTGAACGGCCGAAAGCTCTTTTCGGCAATGCGTCCGTTTGGATTTTGGCATTAGCCTGGACATCCTATCTGTGGAACGCAGATCAAGACAACGCATTGACGCTACAGATCCCAGGCCAGACAGCGAAGCGCTACCGTCTGGCGCATGGAATCTGACCTACCAAAAAACGAGACCCAGATCGGATCGATCGCCGACGCCCTTCGTCTACTTCGAATCCGGACTGGCCTGACTCAAACAGCAGCCGGCAGCCTGGATGGCGCTCCGGACTTCCGCACGTTGTCGCATTGGGAGACCCGGCGAAAGTACCCGAGCCTCAAGCTCTTGATCGGGTACCTGCAGGCGATGAACCTCGATTTTCACGACCTGCAGGATGCGCTCAATCAGGTGAAAGGATTCGGCACCACGGCGGCCCGAATCGATGAGCTGGACGGTCAGATCGACCGTCTAGCTAGAGCCATCGAAGATCTCACTGAGCGGCGGCAAGTCGTTCTCGAGCTGCGTAGCGCGAAGTTCGAAGCTTTAGGCGCTGAGTTTGCGAACGAGCTGACTCAGCTGGCCAAACG
>JAAUXY010007897.1_pt1 | contig 13924 bp, 13 predicted proteins | sample 7278121 | NCBI WGS metagenome assembly JAAUXY01 (sample SAMN14350117, study PRJNA611818) | marine sediment metagenome | isolation source: surface marine sediment (1.8m) | place: French Polynesia: Moorea | collected 2018-08 | reverse complement strand
CTTCTTCGAAGCTCTCCGCGAGCTCGGTCAGCGCCGCAGTCAAGCTGGCCGTGTCATCGGTAATGAAGTAACGGCCGCCGCCGCGCGCGGCCGTGTCTTCCAGAATCGCCAGATTGGTCGTAAAGCCGATCGTATGCGTGATGACATTCTGCAGACCCGGCACGCCCGGTCTGAGATCTTTGAGGAACAAATACTGCGCCATATCATCGAGACAGCGGCCGTCGCCCGTGCCGTCGCAGTCCGGTCCGACCAAGGTACCGAATTCAGGCAGCGACGTGATTTTGCCGTCGGCACTGTTGTCGTTGGTGGGCTCACCGTCGGTCAGAATTACGATGTAGGACTTCTGGCCGAAGTTGTTCATCGGGGACAAATACGTGATGCCACTTGGATTGGCATCCAGGCGTGACTCCGGCACGCTGAAGGTCGGGCCGACGTCGCCGAAATCCACGTTGCGCCCGGCCAGGTACTGGCCGGCCTCGAATAACGTCTCCGATAGCGGCGTCGAGCCGTCCGCGTCGAGGCCGTTGACCACGGTCTTTATATCGTCGCGTCCGGTTTCGACGTTTTCCATCGCATGGATGACCGGGCCGCCCTCCTGATTATTGAAACGCATGATTGCGACGTTGAGGTCCTCGACACTGTCGACGACGTTATTGATCACTTCTTGCGCTACTTCCAGGCGTGTCTTGGTCACGGTAGGTGGATTGCTGTTCCAGTTCAGCCAGTTGCCGTCGAACAGCGTGACGTTTGACGCGGACGCCCAGGCCGGTTCGCTGTCCGCAGTCGTAGACCAGGGTCCTGTCGCACCATCCGCTGCCCAGACGCTGCTGCTGCCGTCGCCGTGCACGCCGCGATCCGCTTCGCACTCGACTTCGCCGGATGGATTGGCCGGGTCGAGGGCTTCCCACAGCTCGCGGTCTGAGCTCCAGCGGCGGTAAAGGTTCTTGTAGCGGCCGACGAGATCCAGGCGTTCGTCAGACGCATCACAGAAATTATCGATCTTTGCGACCGTGCGATCAGAGTCGCAGTCTGGGAGCTCGCCGGTCTCGGAGTAGTACAGGGCATTGCTGTCGAAACAACCGGTGAAGGTGGTATCGGGATCCCAGCTCGCCTGCGTTTGAACGTTGCCGTCCATACTGCCGGAGGTGTCGATCAGGAACAGCACGTTGGCAGCCTCACAGGCAGCCGGGCCATCGAAGCCGGTCACGAACAGTTCGGTGTCGTCCGTCAACGCGGCGGAGCTGAGTGTAAGCAGTGCGACGCCGATTGGCAGTGCGATGCGACGGCGACGGCTCATTGCCCGGACTCCCCGCCGGGTGGTGCGGTCAGTCGCAGCCTGGTGACCCGATCGGTGCCGGTCGCGACAAACACGACAAAGAGGCCGGCGTCACGATAACGCGCTTCGCGCAACGTTTCGCGCAAGTCGTCGAGCGTGACCCGCGTGCGACCCAGGAAATAGATCGTATTTTCGTCGACCCGATAAAGGTTGGGTGGGCAGCCATCGCAACCGCGCACCACGACCAGCCCGTATGACCAGCGTGGCAGACGCACGTCGCTTGCCGGCGCCTCGACCGCGTCCTCGACTATCTTCAGCGTCGAGTGCGCGCTCTGGCTCCAGGCAATCAGAATCGCTGCCAGCATCAACATGCCGGTGAGTAATCGATCTGCGCCTGGTCTCAACACATTAAAATCCCTATTCCACGCCCTGCACGACCGGGTTGACCTGGTAGATGCCTTGCACATTGTTGGAGCGACCGCTGCGATTGGTTTCGACACCGGCGGTTGTCGTGGCGCCCTCGGCATCGACGCGGTAGTGATCAAACTGGAAGACATCCTGGCTGGAGCCATCCCACGGAATACTGACGCCGACGTAACTGACCGTGGCATCGAACTGGCCTTGCAGATTGCCGAGCGCGAGCTGGGTTGGATTCGGCGCGAGAGGCTGTTGCCAGCCGGCCACGGGCTGCAGGGTTATCGCGCCCGACTCGATCTGCGCCAGCATGGCTTCCAGGCCGGTCTCGGCGAGTTGAAAGGCGTTATTCCGGGCCTGGGAGTTGCCGGCCATCATCAATTCCAGCGACGCGGTGCGCATGGTCGATACTGCCAATAGGGTCAGCACCATCAATAAAACCAGACCGACAATCAGGGCTGCACCATGTTGTTTAGAGATTGACGTGTGATGCATCAGCCCTGACCGTTCCGCAAAAAAATTGTCTTGCTGATTGCCGCGCGCCGAAAGTCGGCGGGATAGTCGGCGTCCAGGGTCGGCTGGATCGGCGGCAGGTCGGCGTCGGCGGGTTGATACACGCCGTTGTCCACAAACCCGACACCGCCCTCGCTCGAGTCGGAGCGGACCAGCAGCCAGAGCCGGACCGCGAGGATGCTGGCACCAGCTGCGCCGGGCTGCGCCAGCGGATGATTTCCGTCGACATAGCGGTCGACTTCGCCATTGGCATCCGTGTCCAGGCCGAATTGCACCTGCAGGTTTTCTACTCCCGGGATCACTTCCTGGTCCTGCAGCAATCCCTGCGCGCCGCCATCGACCAGGCTCAGCCGCCGCAGCGCCGGCACCGCCGGTTCAAACGTCGACTCACCCACGTAGTACACGTTCGCGACGACCTCGCGGTATTCCACGGGCGCACCCTGGCCGGGCGCGACGGCGTCATCGAACAGCTGGCCGCTGCCCATACTGACCTCGGCGTAAACCTGGCCGGGACCAAGGTCCCCGATGGCCGTGGTGCGCGGGCTCGCGTGACGGAGCATCAGCACGTCCGAATTGACGCGTGGCACGCGACCGGGACAGCCGAGGTTGTAGTTATCGTCCACGGCCTGCACTGGTATCAATGTCGGGTTAGGCGCTGCTCCAATGACAATGGCGGTGGCCTGCGCGGCAGTGCCCCCGGCGCAGGTCACCGTCACCGCGCCCGGATTGATAGCGCCCGATTGATTGTGCATGCCCCAGAAACCGGCCAGGCGCAAATCGGGTTCCAGCGTGTCGAGGGCGAAACGCAGGTTGTCCTGCAGCCGCGCAAGACTGTCCGTCGTCTGGTAATTCGCCTTGCTCTGCAGATAGACCGTCAGCGCGCCGGCGATCAACACCGTACCGATCAGCATGGCGACCATCATTTCGACCAGCGTCATGCCGGACTGCTGTTTGCCGAGCCTGACATTCATCGCTGCATCACCAGCGTGTAACTCGTGGGATCGGCCGAGCCGCGTTCGGGCCAGGTCAAGGTAATGTCGTATTGCGTCAGCGGCGGAACATCAGCCGTGACAATGTTGGCGGTGACACCCGCCGGCAGCCGCGCCTGCACGTCCTGCAGCCACCAGAACCAGTCGTCCTGCGCCAGTTGCGTTGCCGTGCAGGCGCCGACGCCATTGACGCAGCCATTGTTCAGGCCCGGCCCGGCGCCGGTGTAATCGGCTGGGGCATTCGGGTTGGCGCGAATCCTGTCCGCCATGTCCGCCGCCAGGATTACCGCGGTGATGCGATAGATCGAGGTGTTGCCGGCGCGCAGGCCTTCGACGTACAGGCCGGCAATGCCGAGCATGCCAACCGCCATCACCATGAGTGCGACGAGCACTTCAGTCAGCGTGAACCCGCGTTGGGTGATTCGGGTCATTGCTCAGCACCCACCCAACGGATTGTCGACGCCCTGGATTCGGGCGCGTTCGCGCACCAGTTGCGGACGGCCGTTCGGCGAGAGTCGGATCCAGCGGCCCGCCGCGATGCCGCCACCGGTGTCGACATTGCCGCGATGGTCGCAAAACTGCAGGTCTGTCAGGTTCGCGGATGGCGGTGCTGCCAGGTTCGCGAGCCGACCGTCATCGCCAAAAGCGGCGTAACAGGGGTTGCCTGCACCACCATTCGCAAACGAGGAATTGGCGGCGATGTCGGCGGGTGCGGCGGCGCCGCTGGCGAGAATTGGCTCGCCGGGATCCACCGCAGCGTTACTGTTCAGATCCGTGAAAACGATCCAACCCTGAGTCAGCCCGCCGCTCGCGGCACACGCTGGTATCACGGCTTCCGGATTCGCGCTGGCACACACGGTGACGGTGCCGCGGCGTTTGATGGCTTCGCTGCGCGCCAGTTGCAATGCGGCCATCACGTCATTGACGGACGCCGTCATGCGGTTCGCCGCGGTGAACTGGTTAAAGGCGGGGATTCCGACCGACAGGACGGTGGCCAAAACCGCAAGTACCACCATCAGTTCGATCAGGGTGACGCCTTCTGCGTGCATCTTGCCCATCGGCGTTCATACTGCCGTTTTCGTGGCGCGGGGCAAGCGACATCGGATAAGCGGTTGATCGGTGTGGACAAGTTGCAGAAAGCGATTCGATTCATCGGCTTAAACAGAACACGTCAATTCAACTTGAGGAGAACGGCCGAAAACCAGGCGGGGCCTGCCGGTCGGGCTGATGACGATGGCGCGACCCGCGTCCGGTCCGCGCTCGTCGCAAAACCCCACGGTGCCGTTCGTGTCCCGAATTGAAAAGGGACGAAATGCAAAAGCAGGGCGATTTGCGGCGATGCGGCCGCTTGGCCAGGCTGGCTGGACCATCAGCACCAGTTCATCGGGGTCGCGTTGCGGCGGGTGATCCCGGTCTGTATTCACGAACACGAACCAGCCAGCTGACCAATCGCGCTCGTGCCGGCATCGCAACTGCGCCGCGCCGGCGCAGATGGCAACGTCGGCCAATCGTAGCTGCGACACCTGCCGCGCAAGATGGGCGGCGCGAACAAAGGCATTGACCTGGCCGGTCATGTGAGCATCCAACACCAGCCGCCGCAATGCCGGGGACCCGGCGCTGACCAACACGGCAGCGACGCACAGCACGACCAGGAGTTCGACCAGCGTCAGTCCCGGGTGGGTCATTGAGTGTGCGAATTGAGGTCGGGGCGTCATGTCGGTATCCGTGGCGTCACAGTCTCGTTCCAGGCTGCACGCGGCTGCCAGCGGGCTTTGCGCCCGGTTCACCCGGTTTTGCAACGAGGCGCCGCGCCGCGCGGCCCGTTGCTCCCGGGACGGCAGGCTCGTAGAATGACAAGTCCATGATTTGTCGAAGGAGAGGCAGCGTGAGTCTGCGCTCCGAAGTAGAAGAACGGCTCCGCGCCCACGGGGTTCGGCCCACTGCGCAACGCGTCGAAATCGGTATGCTGCTGCTGGCGCAGCCCTGTCACTTATCGGCGGAACAATTAATTACCCGGTTACGGAATGCGGGCAGCGGAATTTCCAAAGCGACGGTCTACAACACGCTGAACCTGTTCGCGCGGCAGGGCATCGTGCGTGAGGTCGCCGTCGATCCGAGTCGCTTGTTCTATGACTCGACGAATCATGGTCACCATCACTTCTACAATGAGGACACGGGTGAGCTGATCGACATCGATCCAGCGCAGGTGGTCCTGGGTGCGTTTCCCGAGCCGCCGCCGGGCACGGATGCGACGTCGGTGGAACTCGTTATCCGGGTTCGCAATCGCCGCTGATTCCGGGCCGCGTTGCCGGTCACAGGTGCATTTTTTATACTCCGCGCCGGGCCGGAGTAGCTCAGTTGGTAGAGCAGCGCATTCGTAATGCGAAGGTCGTAGGTTCGACTCCTATCTCCGGCACCATTTATCGCAGGCCTTCTGAGTCAACTAGTAGCCTTTCGCGACTTCGCCGATAGCAGAAACAGGGCCGACGTCGTGATCGATCCAGTCAACCGAGCGCCGTGCGGCTTCGCGATCAGCGATAAAAACTCTCCATGGCCGCCACGTATCCCTCAAATCGAGAGTAATCCGTCGCGACGAGATCCTGCCGCAGGTCCCGCATGCGGCCGCCCGCTGCCGTGACCGGGCCGAAATAGGCCAGTACGACATCGCGATCCAGTACGTCCCGCCGCTCGCCGAGGTGTAGCAGCAGCCCGTCGATTTCGCCGCGGCTCGTGAACGCAATCATGTCGACTCTGCCGGTGAGCAGCAGATCGGTGCCGATTTCCAGGCCGTCGGTTGCCCGAGCGGTGACGTAGGCGGGCACGCGCTGCGTGTCGAGCCCGATCTCCTCGAGCGCCGCGAGAAATTCCGGTATCACCAGCGGCTCCTCCATGCCGACGACTTCCGGCACGGGCGCCAGCACCTTACCGTCGGTCTCGCCCAGCGCGGCCAGTTCACTGACCATGCCCTTGGTGCTGGCGGTCGCTGGCACCAGGTCCGGTTCGATGCCGCCGGCCCGGAGTGCCCGCGCGTCGTTGCCAATGGCGGCGAATTTGACCTTGCTGAAGTCCGCAGCGTCGAGGCCGAGTGCGGCGACGCGCGCGAAGAATGCCTCGATGCCATTCCGGCTCGTGAACGCGATCCAGTCGTAGTCGTCGCGGTTGCGGAGCGCGGCATCGAATTCCGCGTAATCGGCCATTGGCTCGATGACGATCGTCGGCATCCAGATCGGGCGGGCTCCGCGCTCGATCATCAACTGACCGAGCCGGCCGGCGTAATTGCGCGGGGCCGTGTACAGGATCGTCTTGTTATAGAGCGGCAGGTCCTGCCGCGCGATCAGAGTTTTGGCGCCGGCCGCGTCGTCGGCCGAGCCGACGAGCGGCCCAATCAGCAGGCCGATGACGGCTGCGACGAAGATTCGGTGCACCGCTAAACCTGACTCAGCTCGTGGACCGCGTCGACCATCGCCTTGACGTTGTCGACCGGCGAGTAGCGCGGCACGCCGTGGCCGAGGTTGAAAACATGCCCCCGCGCGGCCTTGCCGGCGGCCAGCGTCTCGGCAACGCGCCGCCGGATCTCCGCTTTCGAGTCGTAAAGCACGTAGGGCTCGATATTGCCCTGGACCGAGACATTCTGCCCCAGTTGTGCAACCGCCTCGTTCAACCGCAGGCCGTAGTCGATGCTGATGACGTCCGCGCCGCAGTCCCGGATCGCGGCAAGCGAGCTGTGCGCGCCGAGGCCGAAATAAATCAGGGGTACGCCGGTGTCTTTCAGAGCAGCGAGAATTCGCCTGACATACGGCAAGTTCAGCGACTCGTAGTCGTCCGGGCCGAGCAGGCCTGCATTGGAATCGAACAGCATCAATGCGTTTGCGCCGGCCGCGGCCTGCGCCTTGAGGTAATTGGCGGTATGTTGCGAGACTTTGTCCATCAGCGTCGTAAACGCCGCCCGCTCGTCAAAGATCAGCCGCCGGTACGTGGAGAACGCGTGGCTCGGGCCGCCCTCGACCATGTACGCGCATACCGTGAACGGCGCGCCCGCGAAGCCGATCAGCGGCACTCGGTTCGCGAGCTCGCGAGCGCAGATTTTCTGCGCCTCGTAGACGAAGCTGAGGCCGTCGGCCGGATCGTCCGGCACGATCAGCCGGTCGGCATCCGCTGGCGTGCGAACGGGGTTCGCATACGATGGGCCTTTGTCGTCCGAGTAGCGCAGGTCCATGCCCATTGGTACCACGACCGTCGTGATGTCCGAGTAGAAAATCGCGGCGTCGACACCGAATATATCAACCGGCTGAATCGTGATTTCCGCCGCGATTTCGGGCGTGCGCACAGCCGTCAGGAAGTCGGTCTGCGCGAGCACCTTTTGATACTGCGGTAAATATCGGCCGGCCTGGCGCATCATCCAGACCGGCGTGTAGTCGACCGGCGCGCCCCGGCAGGCCTTCAGGAAGGTGTCGTTCATCTGGCTGCCGGCGGCTGCATCGTCGCCCATCAACGGCGCCACAGTCAGCGCGGCGCCGACGCCCTTGACGAACCGACGTCGTGCGAAATCCGTCGCGTCGCGTTCAGACATTGCGTCGCCCGGCGCCCGTCATTGGCTAAAAGTTCCAGACCGCCGACAGGCCCACTTCGCGACCGCGCGAGATACCAAGGCCGTTGCAGCGCTGGAACGGGCTCGGGAAGTTCGAGCCGGCGGCGGCGTTCCGGTAGGTGCAGGTGCTCGTGCCGGAGAAGTTGCCCGGCGACACCTCCTCGTCGGTCACGTTGTACGCAAATAGCGAGACGCTCCACGTGTCGTTGCCGAACTCGCCCATCAGGTTGAGCTGAGAGCTGTCCTCGACGTAAGCGCGGTTGGCCAGGTCGACGTACTGTTTGTCGCGCCACGATATGTCGGCGCGGGCCAGGAAGCGGTAATCCCCAAAGGCCTGCGTCTCATACTGTATGCCGCCGTTGACGGTCGTCTTCGGCACCCCCGGAGAGGTCTTGCCTTCGAGCGACTCGCCGTTGACGATGCGGCGGTCGGACGACGAGCCCGGCACGAAGTCGGTGTCGTACTCATGATCCGCGTAACCGATCGCGAGGTTCGCCGTGAGCTTTTCGCTGATATTGACCAACGCCTCGAACTCAAAGCCCTTGACCGTCGATTCCGAGACGTTCTGCGTGAACGCGACGGTCGACGCCGGCAGCTGCGCCGACTGCTGCTGATTCTCGACCTCCATAATGAACAGCGCCAGCGAGGTCCGCATGCGGTTGTCCAAGAACGCGTTCTTGGCGCCGATCTCGTAGTTATCCAGCTCCTCCGGTTTGACGTAAACGAAGTCCGCGAAATTGAACGGGAAACCCGACGGCTCTGTCGGGTTGAAGCGCGCGCTCTTCGTGCCCTCCGAGTACAGGACGTAGAAGATCTGCGACTCCGCCGGCATCCAGGTCAGCGTGGCACGTGGCAGGAACTCGGTCTCGCTCTCTTCCAAATCCTGCCCGATCTGGTCCGGGAAACTCTGTTGACGGCAGTCCGAACACTGCGGCTTCTCGATGGTCTCCTCCTGCAAGCGCGCCTCCAGCGACAGGTTCCAGGTGTCCAAAAAATCGAACTCGACCTGGCCGAATACCGCGATGTTCTCGAGCTTGTCCCGGCCGCGGTCTTCGATTCTGTTGACGCCCGTGATCGAGCCGGTCCAGGAGCTCAGTGGCACCAAGTTGTCGACGCGGAAATTGCGGTTCTCCTCCTCGAAATAATAGAAGCCGCCCAGCCAGCGCACGCTGCGATCCGACGGTGACACGATGCGGATCTGGTGCGACATGTTCTCGAACTCCTCGGCTGTCGCGATAAACGCAAACGACGACTTGCCGCCCGGATTCACGCCGTTGCCGGGGCCGAAGAACGGGTCAACGCCAAGGCCGTCGACGTTGCCGCGCGGAAAGAAGTCGTTGTTCGAGTCGAGATCCGACTCGAAATAGGCGCCGCGGTAGGACAACTCGTAGCCGTTCAGGTTCCAGGTGGCGATCAGGGACAGGAAATCGCGGGACTGCTCCTCGCCGCAATCGCTGGGCGTACCGCGACCGACCGCCCCGGGCGTGTCGACGATGCCGTCCTTCGTGCCCATTGTCGACGTACTGGAGTTGTCGAAGGTGGGCTGGCACTCGGTGACGCCGGCGACCGGCTCCATGACCGCGCCGGACGGCCAGATCGTGTTGTTGCCGACGGTGACCGTGCTGATCCCGTTGGCCAGCCATTCGTCCGGATGCGTGATATGTACGAAGGCCGTGTCGTCTTCGTCCTCGGTATGCGCGTAGCGGAGCTTGAAGGACAGGTCGTCGTTAGCCTGCCAGTACAAAACGCCGCCAATTTGCACGGTCTCCTCGCCGCCGACGCCGGTGCTGCCCGACGGTGTGTTCGCGAAGCTATCGGTATCGTCGATCATTACATTGACAGAGCCCCACAGCCGGTCTTGCACGATTGGAAAGTCGACGCGGCCGTCGATCGAATAGCGCGATGTATCACCGGTTGAATACTGCGAGTAGCGTGCACCGATCCTGCCAGAAATGTTCTCGACGATCGGGTCGCGCGTGATCAGATCAATCGCGCCGGTGTAGGTCGCGCGGCCGAACATCGTGCTCTGCGGTCCGCGGATGACCTCAGTGCGCTGGAGGTCCTGGAGCCGCAGACTGGCGAGCGAGCCGCTCAGGTAGATGCCGTCAACGAAGATCGACACACCGCGCAGCTGCTCGTTGGTCGTATTCGGCGACAGACCGCGCATGACGATTGTCGACGAACGGCGCCCGGACGGCGTGCGGATGTCGAGTGACGGCACCCAGCGGTCGATGTCGTCCAGCGACCGGATGCCGAGCCGGTTGGTGCGGTCGTTGTCGAGCACCGAGATCGACAGTGGCACGTCGAACAGCGACTGCTGGCGCACCTTGGCCGTGACCATGATCTCTTCGATGGCGAGTTCGTCGGCGGCCATGGCCGACTGACTGGCGAGTGCCACAGCGGCGACTGCCGCGCATCCGGCGATAAGAACAGAAATCGAGTGATGTCCAGACATGAGTCTTGCCCCCCCAGTCTAAGACGGAGATTGTTTACGGACGCCGCTAACGCCCTGCGCTTATCACTAATCATCTACGTAGCGCACTAGGTCACGTCAATACGTGAAAATGCCAAGCCAACTCCGGAAAACTACTTAACCGCCGACATTGTGTGCGACCGCACTACCCGCCGCGCCGATTAGCTGCGCCATCGGCCGCCTTCTTTTTGCCGCAGCGCGCGCGTATGATTTAGTAAAATTGACTGTTCCAGCAATGGGCAGATGAGCGCCGAGCTATACGTATTGACCGAGCAGGAAGAGCTGGCGCCGGACGGCGTGGGCAGCGTGACGATCGGCGTTGGCGAAGCGGATGAGGCACAACGGCAGATAGCGGACAGCCCGCCCGCCAAACTCGTATTTCGCGCGTTGTTCCAGGAGCCCGCGGACGCGACCACTTGGGAGACCCGAGTCCGGGAACGTCTGGAGAAATCGGGCGTTCGCTTCGGCAACGAGTTTTATTTTGTCAGCGAGTCGATGGTCGAGAGCCTGTGCGACGCGGCTGCTCATGCCGAAACGCATGAATGGTTGATTTACCCGGCCAGCGATGAATACGTCGAGCTCGCGACCCGCCTCGGTCGTGCGCGGCTGAAAGCCGCACAAGCATTCGAGCGCTGGTCACATTGTGGCCGGACATCGGTTGCCGAGATCAGGATCAATTCCTACGAGCAGCATATCGCGCGCAACGATCGGCGCATACAAGAACTGCGTGCGAGCTATGTGACGCCCCGGTTCTTCAATGAAGGCGAGAAGCGGAACACGCAGCTCAACTATGCGGTTTTTCGCCTCCGTGAAGAAATCCGCAAGTGGCGCAGCGACATCAGGCGACTCCGCGACGCGATCGCGGAAAATGATGTCGCGTTCGAGGAATGGCTTTCGGCCCAACGCCACGTCGAGGAACTCGAGCAGGAACTGGCAGCGATGTCGCCCGAATAAAACGCCGCCCTGCTGTTCGATCAGGTGTTTGCATGACCGGCTGAGTGCGGCGATACTTTTCTGATGCAATTCGCCCAGGCTTCGATCAGCGCACGCAAGTACCTCCGCCGGATGGCGGCAGTGGTGCTGTTCGCGGCGCTTCTCGGCCAGGCCGCATTGCTGGCCCACGCCGCGATCGATGTCCACGAAGCCGGCGAAGACTGCACGCTTTGCGCCGCCGGTGAGCGGCTCGACCACGGCGCGACTACTTCAGCCACCGGTGAGCCAAGCCTCGACAGCGATACATTGCCCGCCAATCGCAACTCTTCGCGGTTGTCGGTCCAGCCCGCAAGGTTGCCTCTGCCGCGCGGACCTCCAGCCCTTTCCTGAGCTCTGAAACATTATTCATCGCGCCACGATGGGCGCGTTTGTTCCGTATTCCGGGAGAGTCCCATGAAATACCCAATCGCGGCCGCGACGGCCGTGGCCTTTGGCATTGTTACGTCTGCGTCGGCCGCAGATATTGAAGAAATCACTGTTTTCACCAGCCCCCTCGGCGACAGCCTGCAACCGGCGCAAGTAATCGACGCGCAGGAATTGCTGCTGAGGCGTGCGCCGACGATCGGCGAAACGCTCGATGCCGAACTCGGCATCAACAGCAGCTATTTTGGGCCCGCGTCAAGTCGACCAATCATCCGCGGCCAGGCTGGCTCGCGGGTCAAGGTCCTGACGGATGCGGTGTCGACGCTGGATGTTGCCGATGTCAGTGCCGATCACGCGGTCACGGTGGAACCGGTGCTCGCCGATCGCATTGAAATCATTCGCGGGCCCTATACGCTGTTGTACGGCAGCCAGGCTGCCGGCGGCGTGGTGAACGTGCAGGACGGACGGGTGCCCAGAGCTTTACCGGAGGACCTGCTCGATGGCGCCGTCGAGTTGCGCGGTGATACGGCTAGCAGTGAAGAGGCGTTGGTTGGGCGGCTGGACGCGGGCCTGGGTCCTGTGGCCCTGCATCTGGACGGCTTTACGCGTGAAACCGACGACCTGGAAATTCCAGGCTTCGCCACTACCGACCCGGCCGAGCGGCCGGATGACGAACCCAAGGGCACCTTACGCAACAGCGCCAGTGAGACGGACAGTTTTGCCGGTGGATTGTCCTTGGTGTTCGACAGCGGTTTCGTTGGCGTCGCCGCCAGCAGGCTCGAGAGCACGTACGGGTTGCCCGGCCCCGAGGAAGAAGAGGGCGGCGAGGAAGAGCCTGCGCTGTTTCCCGGACCGTTCATCGACTTGGAACAGACCCGCGTCGACCTGCGCGGCGAGTACACCGGCGAGGGCCTGGTCGAGAAGCTGAAGCTGTCTTTCGGCATCAATGACTACGAACACGCTGAAATCGAGCCATCCGGTGAGCCGGCCACGCTGTTCGAGAATGATGCCTGGCAGGGCCGCGTCGAGCTGGTGCATCGGGAGCTGATCGGGCTGCGCGGCGTGGTCGGATTGCAGGTCGATGATCGCGACTTCTCCGCAGTCGGCGAGGAGGCCTTCGTCGAGCCGGTAAAAACGGAATCCTGGGGACTGTTCATCGTCGAGCAACTGGGTTTCGACTGGGGCCGGATCGAGCTGGGCCTGCGCGCGGATCCGCTGGAGCACAAACCCACCGCACCATTGAGCGACTATGATGAAACAGCGGTGTCGGCTGCCGCCGGTCTGGTGTTCGAGTTCGCCGAAGCGTTCGAACTGTATGGCAACATCGCGCGCACCGAGCGCCACCCGGCCGCCGAAGAGCTTTATTCAGACGGTGCACATCTGGCCACCGGTCAGTTTGAGATCGGCCTGTTGGCCGACCGGCCCGAGGCGAGCGGCAGCGCGGACAAGGAAACGTCAGTAAATCTGGACGTGGGTATCCGCCGGGTATCCGGCGTCTGGCAATTCGAGGCCGGCATCTTCTATAACGATGCTGACAAATTTATCTTCCAGGATTTGACCGGCGACATCGAAGACGACTTGCCCGTCGCGATTTACCGGCAAGCCGACGCGGAATTCTGGGGCCTGGAAGCCGAAGTGCGGCTGCAACCCGATGGTTTGCCGTTGAATCCGCGCTTCCGGATTTTTACCGACTTCGTCGAAGCGGAACTGTCCAACGGCAGCAAGCTGCCGCGCATTTCCCCGTTGCGCTTCGGCGGCTCTGCGGGAATTGGCAGCGATGTCTGGGGAATCGATCTGGATCTCGTCTATCACGACAAGCAGGATGACGTGTCGTCGTTCCAGACCGACAGCTACACGATGCTGAACCTCGGCGGCTGGTATCGACTCGAACTGGACGCGGTCGCAGTAGAACTGTTCGCACGCGGCACGAACCTGCTGGACGAAGAGGCGCGCAAGAGCACGTCGTTCCTGGCTGCTTTTGCACCGCTGCCCGGCGCGTCGTTGCATGCTGGCGCGCGTTTACGTTTCTGAGTTGGAAACCAGTCTTCACGTATAGCCGTCAGCATGTGCACTGCCTCGGTTCTATGACAAAAACGTAACAAAAGTGGATCCCTATGCGTGGGCCTATGTTGCCGATGCTCGCGCGCATTGATGCAGTTTCGCGCAGATGACGCGTGAGTTCGCCGGTGGGCGGACTCCGCGTCTTTTTTTTGATCTGGAGCATCAACAATAACCGGGAGCCAGCCGTGCGCATCAATTCACCGATTGGCATAACTCTCGCCGTCGCAATCGCCGCAAGCCCTGACATAAAGCCT
>JAAUXY010019653.1_pt1 | contig 13925 bp, 7 predicted proteins | sample 7278121 | NCBI WGS metagenome assembly JAAUXY01 (sample SAMN14350117, study PRJNA611818) | marine sediment metagenome | isolation source: surface marine sediment (1.8m) | place: French Polynesia: Moorea | collected 2018-08 | reverse complement strand
CTCTCGGTCGACCAAGTGGACGGCCTGGCGATCGACCCGGGCCTGCTGGTCGAGCGCGAAATCCGCTTCGTCAAGCTCGAGGCCGCGGTCCTGCTCGACGAAGGCGGGCCCGAGGTCTTCCGCAGCCTGAAGCGCGAACTGGACCGGCGCGCCATCGACGTCATCGTCGAGAAGATCGAGACCGAGGCCGACCTGATCGAACTGCTCGACCTCGGCATCGACTTCGGCCAGGGCTACCTCTTCGGCGAGCCGCGGCTGGCCAAGCCGGCCGGCTGATCACCGGGTCGGGTCCCCAGCGGCTTTTCCCCGAGGGTCGGCTGTGGCACAAGGGCGGCCGCACGGCGGCCCCGCACGCCCACAAGCCGGAACCTCGACCTATGACCGAAGCTCCCAGCGCCACTCCGCCGGTCCCGATCCACGACGGCATGGCCGCCCTGGCCGACAGCTACGACGCCTACATCCTCGACCTCTGGGGCGTGCTGCACAACGGCATCGCCGCCTACCCCCATGCCATCGACTGCCTCAAGGCGCTGAAGGCCCGGGGCAAGAAGCTGCTGGTGCTGTCCAACGCGCCGCGCCGGGCGGCCGGGATCCTTGAGCGCAACATCGAGCTGGGCCTGGTGCCTGAGCTCTACGACGCCCTGCATTCCTCGGGCGAGGAGACCTGGCTGCACCTCAAGGAGCGGCCCGACGCCTGGTACCGGGACCTCGGCGGCCGCGGCTTCCACCTCGGCCCGGCGCGCGATCGGGGGATCCGCGAGGGCCTGGAGGTGGCCTTCGTCGAGGATCTGGCCGAAGCCGACTTCATCCTCAACACCGGCGCGGACCGCGCCGAGGATCGGGTCGAGGACTTCGAGGACCTGCTCCAGGCGGCGCGGGCGCGCGGCCTGCCGATGGTCTGCGCCAACCCCGACCTTGTCGTGATGCGCGGCGCGGCCATGGAAATCTGCGCCGGCGCCATAGCCGCCCGCTACGAGGCGCTCGGCGCCGAGGTGCGCTACCACGGAAAGCCGCACGCCGACGTCTACCGCCGTGCCTTTGCCCTGCTCGGCGTCGGTGACCGCGCCCGCATCGCCGGGGTCGGCGACTCCTTCCGCACCGACATCGCCGGGGCCCGCGCCGCCGGCATCGACGGCATCTTCATCGCCGGCGGCATCCACATCGAGGAGCTGGCGCCCGACGCGGCGGGCCGACCCGACCCGGACCGCCTCGCGGTCATGGCCGCCGAAAGCGGCCACCACCCCGCCGCCGTGCTGCCGGTCTTCCGCTGGTAAGCCCCATCGACCGTGAGCGTTCCGTGACCGGCGCCCGGGGCCGGCATCCAAAAACCTTGCCTTTCGCGTAGAAGGATCGTCCTCTTGGCTTGGGGCGTGACGAGTCGCGCGCGTTGACGTCGGCACTATGGCAAAGAGTCATTCTAGAACCTTCGTCTGGGAGTTCGACGCGCCGCCCGAGGCGGTCTGGCCTTTCCTGGCCGATACCGCGCGCTTCAACGAGGCCGCCGGCCTGCCCAACCACGTCATCGAGGAGACGCCGCAGCCCGACGGCTCGGTCGACTTTTGCGGCCGGGCGCGCATGGGCCCCTTCGAGCTGGTCTGGCGCGAGCAGCCGACCAACTGGGTCGCCGAGCAGTGGTTCGAGCACTGCCGGAGCTTCGAGCGCGGGCCCCTGGCCCGGCTCTGCGCCGTCCTGCGCCTGATCCCGACGCCGGAGGGCTGCCGCGCCGAGTACAGCGTCGAGGCCTCGGCCAAGGGCCTGCTGGGCGAGGCGCTGCTGCGCCGCGGCCTCTTCCGCTCCACGGGCCGCAGCTTCGCCCGCCAGGCAGCCCATCTGGGCGAGTTCCTGAAGGGCCGGGAGGCCATGCCCTTCGACTACGCGGCGGCGCCGGTCACCGAGGCGGTGCGCGCGCGGGTCGACGCCATCGTCGGCCGGCTTGAAGAGAGCGAGCACGGCCGCGCCCACGGCCGCCGCCTGGCCGACTACGTGCTCGGCGCGCAGGAGGTCGACCTGATCCAGCTCCGGCCGCTGCGCCTGGCGCGGCTCTGGGGGCTCAGCGACCGGGTCTCGGTCGAGCTCTGCCTGGAGGCGACCCGGGCCGGCCTGCTGGAGCTGCGCTGGGACCTGCTCTGCCCGCGCTGCCGGGTCGCCAAGCTGGTGGTCGGCTCGCTCGACCAGCTGCCCGAGGGCGCACACTGCTCGACCTGCAATATCGACTACGGGCGCGACTTCTCGCGCAACGTCGAGCTCAGCTTCCACCCGGCCCCCGGGATCCGACCGCTCAACACCGGCGAGTACTGCCTCTTCGGCCCGATGTCGACGCCGCACATCCGGGTCCACGTGACCTTGGAGCCGGGCGAGAGCCGGGAGATCGCGGCCGAGCTGGCGCCCGGCGCCTACCGCCTGCGCACCCAGGAGCCGGGCCCGGAGCTGGACCTGGAGCGGCTGGCCAAGGGCTTCCCCGAGGTCGTCCTGGAGCCGGAGGCGATCACCGCCGGGGCCACCGCGCCGCCGGGCGAGCTGCGCCTCAGCAACCGCATGCCCTGGCGCCGGACCCTGGTGATCGAGGAGCGGGAATGGGTGCGCGACGCCCTGACCGCCGACCGGGCGAGCAGCCTGCAAGCCTTCCGCGACCTCTTCTCCGACCAGGTGCTGCGCCCGGGCGACGAGGTCGCGGTCAAGCGCATCGCCCTGATGTTCAGCGACCTGCGCGGCTCGACCGCGCTCTACCGCAGCATCGGCGACGCCCGCGCCTACCGCCTGGTTCGGGAGCATTTCGCGCTGCTGGCGGCCAAGGTCCGGGACCACGACGGGGCGATCATCAAGACCATCGGCGACGCGGTCATGGCCGCCTTCATCCGCCCGGCCGACGCCCTGGCCGCCGCGCTCGAGATCCAGAGGGAGGTCGAGGCTTTCAACGCCAACCGCCCGGAGACCCCGATCCGGGTCAAGCTGGGCCTGCACGAGGGGCCCTGCATCGCGGTCACCCTCAACGACCGCCTCGACTACTTCGGCTCGACGGTCAACCTGGCGGCCCGGCTGCAAGGCGAGAGCCAGGGCGGCGACATCGTGCTGTCGCGCTCCATGGCCGAGGACCCCGCGGTCGCGGACCTGATCTGCGACCTCTCGCCCTGCCAGGAGCAGGCCGCCCTCAAGGGCTTCGACACCCCGGTCGGCTTCCTCCGCCTGCGGCCTTGATCTCCGGGGGCCAAGGGGGCGGTCGTGGACTTGGACCAGGCTTCGGCGTATAATGCTGCGCTGCAACACAAGAACCGGACGACCGGGCATGGCCGATTTCGAGACGAGAAAACTGGACGACTGGCGCGCGCTCGCCGCCAAGGAGCTCAGAGACCGCAGCCCCGAGGACTTGACCTGGGAGACGCCCGAGGGGATCGCGGTCAAGCCGCTCTACACCGCCGAGGACCTGGAGGGGCTGGAGACCCTGGGCGGACTGCCGGGCTTTCCGCCCTTCCTGGGCGGGCCGCGGGCGACCATGTACGCCAACCGCCCCTGGACCATCCGCCAGTACGCCGGCTTCTCGACCGCCGAGGAGTCCAACGCCTTCTACCGCCAGGCCCTGGCCGGCGGCCAGCGCGGCCTCTCGGTCGCCTTCGACCTGGCGACGCACCGGGGCTACGACTCCGACCATCCCCGGGTCGAGGGCGACGTCGGCAAGGCCGGGGTGGCGATCGATTCCGTCGAGGACATGAAGATCCTCTTCGACGGCATCCCGCTCGACAAGATGAGCGTCTCGATGACCATGAACGGCGCCGTGCTGCCGGTGCTGGCCGGCTTCATCGTCGCCGGCGAGGAGCAGGGCGTCCCGATTTCAACGCTCTCGGGCACGATCCAGAACGACATCCTCAAGGAGTTCATGGTCCGCAACACCTACATCTACCCGCCGGCGCCCTCGATGCGGATCGTCGCCGACATCATCGAGTACACGGCCAAGGAGATGCCGAAGTTCAACTCGATTTCGATCTCCGGCTATCACATGCAGGAGGCCGGCGCGACCGCGGTCCAGGAACTCGCCTTCACCCTGGCCGACGGCCTGGAGTACGTCCGCGCCGCCCTGTCCAAGGGCCTGGACGTGGATGCCTTCGCCCCCAGGCTCAGCTTCTTCTTCGCCATCGGCATGAACTTCTTCATGGAGGTCGCCAAGCTGCGCGCGGCACGCTTCCTCTGGGCCCGGATCATGGGCCAGTTCGAGCCCGAGAACCCGATGAGCCTTGCGCTCAGGACCCATTGCCAGACCTCGGGCGTCAGCCTGACCGAGCAGGACCCCTACAACAACGTGGTGCGGACCGCGGTCGAGGCCCTGGCCGCGGCCCTGGGCGGCACCCAGTCGCTGCACACCAACTCCTTCGACGAGGCCATCGCCCTGCCGACGCCCATGTCGTCGCGGATCGCCCGCAACACCCAGCTGATCCTGCAGAACGAGACCGGGGTCACCAGGGTCGTCGACCCCCTGGCCGGCAGCTATTACGTCGAGAGCCTGACCGCCAGTCTGGTCGCCGAGGCGCAGAAGCTGATCGACGAGGTCGAGGCCCTGGGCGGCATGACCCGGGCGGTCGAGAGCGGCATGCCCAAGCTCAGGATCGAGGAATCCGCGGCGCGCCGCCAGGCCCGCATCGACCGCGGCGAGGAGGTCATCGTCGGGGTCAACAAGTTCCGCCCGGCGGAGGACGAGCCGATCGACATCCTGGACATCGACAACAGCAAGGTGCGCGCCCAGCAGGTCGCGCGCCTGGAGTCCATCCGTGGCAGCCGCGACGAGGCGGCCTGCGGCGCGGCCCTGGCGGCGCTGACCAAGGCCGCGGAGAGCGGCGAGGGCAACCTGCTGGCGCTCTCTGTGGCGGCCAGCCGGGCCCGGGCCACGGTCGGCGAGATCTCCGACGCGCTGGAGACCGTCTTCACCCGGCACCGGGCGGTGACCCACAGCATCTCCGGCGTCTACGGCGCCGCCTACGAGGGCGACGAGGGCTTCGAGCGGATCCGCGACGAGGTCGAGGCCTTCGCGACGGAGGAGGGCCGGCGGCCGCGCATGCTGGTGGTCAAACTGGGCCAGGACGGCCACGACCGCGGCGCCAAAGTGATCGCGACCGCCTTCGCCGACATCGGCTTCGACGTCGACGTCGGCCCGCTGTTCCAGACTCCCGAGGAGGGCGCCCGCCAGGCCATCGAGAACGACGTCCACGTTGTCGGCGTGTCCAGCCAGGCGGCCGGTCACAAGACCCTGGTGCCGCAGCTGATCGCCGCCCTGCGCAAGGGCGGGGCCAAGGAGATCCTGGTCGTCTGCGGCGGCGTGATCCCGCCGCAGGACTACGAGACCCTGCGCGACCAGGGGGTCAGCGCCATCTACGGTCCGGGCACCAACATTCCGCAGGCGGCCAACGAGATCCTCGGCCTGATCCGCGAGCAGCGCGAAGCCGCGGCCGCTTGAGCCGGCCCGGCTCCGCAGGTTGCGGCCGCCATCGGCCGGGGACGAGCGACGCCTAGAGTGGGATGATTTGAAGTCGAAGGGACTTCAAATCTGAATCCCGCTCTAATCCAACAGTTGAGAGCACGATTCAGATATGAGGTCGATTCGACCTCATATCATCGTGCTCTAGGCGGACTCCCCACAGCTGCTACTTGGGCGCTTCTTCGGCTCCGGGAGCATTGTTAAGAATTGCCGGCGTCGGAAGCGCCCGGCGAACCGCCTGCAAACAGATGTGCAAGGCTGGGCGGTTCGGCCTTTCTTTGCTTTGTCTGGCGACGTTGGGGTCTCATCCTTAACGAATTGCGGTCCCGCCAGAATCGGGGCCGGCTTTTGTTCACCATGGCACGATTTCTTGCTAGACGAAGGCCTTAGTGCAATTTACCGTCCTGATCTGTACCCCCGGTCCGCGGCGCGGAAGCCCCTTGAGCTGTTCCGGCAACCGCGTGCGGCGCCCTGACGCAGGATCGCCGTCATGCCCAAAGTCCTTGAGAAGTTCGGTGTGGAGGTCCTCGCCGGCCTGGCCCTTACGGTCGTCTGGCTGGCGGTGGCGATACCCTTCTTCTTCAATCCGGCAAGTCTCGAGGCCCTCTGGCAGGACCCCGTGGCGGTCGCCCTTTATCTCGGCGGGATCTTCGCGCCCATCGCCTGCCTTTGGCTGGGCGTGATCGGCTATGCCCAGCGCCGCCTGCACCGGCGCTTCGAGCTGCTGTCCTACGACGCCGAGCACGCGGAGGAGTGGGCCGGCAAGGCGGTGCGTTCGATGGAGCAGCAGGCGACCATGCTGCGCGACGCCTCGACCATGATGACCGACAACGCCGAGGTCCAATGCATCCGCCAGGCCGAGGCGCTGAAGGAGCAGGCGGCGATCCTGAAGGAGGCCGCAGAAGGGGTCGCCGGCGACATCCAGGGTCTCTGCGAGGTCTTCCGCGGCCAGACCCAGGAGCTGATGGGGGTCAGCACCCGCGCCGCCTCCCAGGCCAAGGAGCTGGAGCAGTCCCTCAAAGGCCAGCGCGAGGAGATCCTGGCGGGTCAGGGCGAGTTCGCCAAGGTCATGGAGGATTCCCGCAGCGCCGTCGAGGCGCAGGCGGCCACGCTGGCCGAGGCCCTCGGCAAGGTTCGCGGTGCCGGCGGCGATGCCAGCCAGTCCCTGGCCCAGCAGGTCGAAAGCATCAACGACAGCATCGCCCGGCTCAGCCTGGAGAGCGCCGAGGCGGTCGCCGCCTTCGACAAGCAGGCCGAGACGGTGCTGACCGCGGCGCAGAAGACCACGGAAGCCGGCCACGGTCTGCGCGGCGGCGTGGCCAAGGACCTGGAGGCGATCAAGGAGGTCGGCGAGGCGGCAATCACCCGGATCCAGTCCCTGAAGGACCAGATGTCGGAGCAGATCACCGTCCTGCAGGAGGTCACGGACCGTACCGCCGACCACGCCCGGGACGTCCGCGAGGTCCTGGACGAACAGGCCCAGACCCTGATGCGCGCGGCCGAGCGTTCCCAGGAGATGACCAAGTCTATGACCGGCGACCTGGAGGTCCAGGCCGAGCGGACCGAGGCGACCCTGGGCGCCGCGGCGGCGCGGGCGCGCTCGATGACCGAGACCTTCCGGGAGGAGGGCGAGTCCCTGGCCCGGGTCGGCGACGAGGTGATCGAGAAGCTGATCGATACCTCGCAGCTGATCGGCAGCCGCCTCTCGGAGGCGACTGACGCCGAGACCCGGCGCATCGCCGACGTGGTCAAGTACGCCGAGAAGGTGATGGCCTCGGCCGGGGAGACCCTGCAGCCGCAGATCGACGAGCTGACCGGCCGGGTCGACAAGGTGGCCGAGCGGGTCGCCCTGGCCGGCGAGGCGATCGAGCCGGAGCTGGCCCGCCTCTCGGAGCGCCTGGACCGGGCGATCGACGAGGCCGTCGCGCGCGCCGCCCAGGCCGGCGACAAGCTGCGACCGGAGATGGCCCAGCTCTCCGAGCAGCTCGACGGCCTGATCAACGAGGCGCTGGACCGCGCCAGCGAGGTCGGCGACAAGCTGCGGCCCGAGATGGCCCGCCTGTCGGACGAGCTGGATTCCCTGATCAACGGCACCCTGGACCGTGCCGGCCAGGTCGGCGACCGCCTGCGGCCGGAGCTCGGCCAGCTCTCCGAGGAGCTGAACGCGCTGGTCGCCGATGCCCTGGAGCGCGCCGGCCAGGTCGGCGACAAGCTGCGCCCCGAGCTGGGCCAGCTCTCCCGCGAGGTTGACGGCCTTATCGACGAGGCCCTGGCGCGCACCGGCCAGGTCTCGGAGCGGCTGCGCCCCGAGCTGGCGCAGCTCTCCGAGCAGCTCGACGGCCTGATCTCGGACGCCCTGACCCGCGCCGGCCAGGTTCCGGAGACCCTGCGCCCGGAGATGGCCCGCCTGTCGCAGGAGATCGACGCCATGGTCGGCGACGCGCTGGAGCGGACCGGGGCCGTGGGCGACAAGCTGCGTCCCGAGATCGCCCAGCTCTCCCAGGAGATCGACACCATGATGGGCGACGCGCTGGAGCGGGCGGGCGCGGTCGGAGACCGCCTGCGCCCGGAACTGGCCGAGCTCTCCAAGGAACTCGACGCCCTGGTCAACGACGCGCTGGAGCGGGCCGGGGCGGTCGGCGACGAGCTGCGGCCCGAGATGGTCCGCCTGTCGGAACAGCTCGACGCCCTGATCAAGGAGGCCCTCGAGCGCGCCGGGGCGGTCGGCGACAAGCTGCGGCCCGAGATGGCGCAGCTCTCCCTACAGATGGACGCCCTAATCACGGATTCCCTGAAACGGGCGGGCGAGATCGGCGACAAGCTCGGGCCCGAGATGGCCCAGCTGACCCGGCAGATGGACGCCCTGATCACCGAGTCCCTGGCACGCGCCGGCCAGGTGGGCGAGAAGCTGCGGCCCGAGATGGAGCAGGTCTCGGCGCAGCTCAACGCCCTGATGACCCAGTCCCTGGCCCGGGTCGAGGAGGTCGGCGAGAAGCTGCGGCCGGAGATGGACCGCCTGGGCAGCGATCTGGAGGCTTCGCTGTTGCGCGTCCAGCGCGCCGGCGAGACCCTGGAGCCGCAGGTCGAGGCCCTGTCGACCCGGATCGAGGGCGCGATCGGCCAGGCGCTGAAAGCCAGCGACGGCCTGCAGCCGCGGATCGACGCGCTGTCGAGCAAGATCGAGGAAGCGGCCTCGCGCGCGGTCGCGGCGGGCGCGGAGCTCGATCCCTTCGTCCAGCTCTTTTCGGAAAGGCTGGACCGGGCGGTCAGCCGTGCGGCCCGGACCACCGAGGTCTTCCAGCGCCATGCCGAGCAGCTGGGCACGGCCTACGAGCAGTCCCTCGGCCGCGCCGCCGGCGCCGCCGAAGCCCTCGACGGCAAGTGGCGGGACATCGCCGGCCAGATCACCGCGACCCTGGACCGCTGCGCCGAGCTTTCGGAGACCTTCGAGCAGCAGAGCACGTCGATCACCCAGGCGGCCGGGGCGGCCGGCGAGGAAGCGGCCAAGATGAAGGCCGCCGTGGTCGAGGAGATCGCCCAGATCGGCAAGCTTTTCGACGAGGCCCGGGACACCATCGCCAGGCTGGACAACGCGGTCGGCGAGGAAAGCAACCAGATCCGCGCCGCCGCGGAAGCCGCCCGCGCGACCTCACTGGAGGTCCGCGGCGAGCTCCAGGCCGAGGCCAAGGCCCTGGTCGAGGCCTCCAAGGAGGTCGTGCAGCGCCTGCACGAGGCCGGCGCCTCGGTTGGCCAGCGCGCCGATTCCCTGCGCGGGGCGGCCGACGACGCGCTGAGGCGCAGCGAGGAGCTTAGCAAGGCCTTGGAGGTCCGCAGCAAGGACGTCGGCCGCGCGGTCGAGCGGGTCGAGCGCAACGTCGCCAAGGTCGGCGAGGGCTTCCGCAGCCAGGCCCGCGAGCTGATCAAGGCCTCGGAGCAGGCGATCGTTCAGGCCCAGGCCATGCGCGAGCGCGAGGAGGTCGAGCAGCGCGGCGATTTCTTCCGCACCGCGACCTCGATGATCGAGGACCTGAACTCGGTCGCCGCCGACCTGCACCGCTACCTGGAGGACGAGCCCCCCGACACCCTGTGGAAGCGCTACCACAAGGGCGACCGCTCGATCTTCGCCCGGCGCCTGGCCCGGCGCAGCGACGACAACTCCCTGCCGATGATCGAGCGCCGTTTCGAGACCGACGAGCGCTTCCGCCGCCAGGCCGAGCGCTACATCCGGGACTTCGAGAGTCTGCTCGACCAGGCCAGCAACTGCGATCCGGAGAACGTGCTCTCGACGACCTTCCTGACCGCGGACGTCGGCAAGCTCTACCTCCTGCTGGCCCGCTCCCTGGGCCGGGCCGCGGAGTAGGCCGGCGGGCCTAGTTCTCGCTTGCGAAGATCGGTGTGCCACCCCCTCCCAACCCTCCCCCATCAAGGGGGAGGGCTCAAAAGGGGGCAGCGTCCTCGCTCGTCTCCCTCCCCCTCGATGGGGGAGGGTTGGGGTGGGGGTGGCACTCCAACATCTGCGAGTCAGTGCTCGGCACCCGCCGTCCAGAAAAGCGTAGCCCTGGCGGGCTCCTCGGATAGACTGCCGGGATGCGGCCGACCACCATCGACACCGGCGAGGTCCGCTTCGGCGAGCACCTGAAGACGCTCCTGTCCCTGCTGCCCTACCTCTGGCCCAAGGGCCGGGGCGACCTCAGGGCGCGGGTGCTGCTGGCCGCCGTCTTTCTGATCGCCGCCAAGGTCGCGACCGTCTACGTGCCGCTGCTGCTGGGCCGTGCCGTCGACGCCCTGAGCCCGGGAGAGGGCGCTTTGCTGGCCGCGATCCCCCTGGGCCTGCTGCTGGCCTACGGCGTGGTGCGGGTCCTGGCCCGCGCCTTCGGCGAGGTTCGCGACGCGGTCTTCGCCAAGGTCGCCCAGAGCGCGATCCGGCAGCTGGCGCTGAAGACCTTCCGGCATCTCCACGCCCTGGCCCTGCGCTTCCACCTGGAGCGCCAGACCGGCGGGCTGAACCGGGCCATCGACCGCGGCGCCAAGGGCATCGAGTTCCTGCTGCAGTTCATCTCCTTCAGCGTCCTGCCGACCCTGGTCGAGATCGCCCTGGTCGCGGGCATCCTCTGGGTGCTCTTCGATTGGCGCTTCTCGGCGATCACCCTGGCGACCGTGGTCGGCTACGTCTGGTTCACCTTCCGGGTCACGGAATGGCGAATCCGCCTGCGCCGCGAGATGAACGAGGCCGACAACGACGCCAACACCAAGGCCATCGACAGCCTGCTGAACTACGAGACGGTGAAGTACTTCGGCAACGAGGCGCACGAGGCGCGGCGTTTCGACCAGGCCCTCGCATACTACGAGGGCGCGGCGGTCAAGAGCCGGACCAGCCTCTCGATGCTGAACAGCGGTCAGACCGTGATCGTGACCCTGGGCATCACCGTGATGATGATCCTGGCGGCCCAGGGCGTGGTCGCCGGGACGATGACCGTCGGCGACTTCGTCATGGTCAACACCTACCTGCTGCAGCTGGCCATGCCGCTCGGTTTCCTCGGCACGGTCTATCGCGAGATCAAGCAGTCCCTGGTCGACCTGGAGGTCATGTTCGGCCTGCTCCGCTCGGCGCCCGAGGTCGAGGACCGGCCCGACGCGGTGCCGCTGGCGGCAAGCGGCGGCGCGGTGGCCTTCGAGGGCGTCTGCTTCGGCTACGACCCGCGGCGGCCGATTCTGCAGGACGTTTCCTTCGACGTCCCGGCCGGCCAGACCGTGGCCATCGTCGGCCCCTCGGGCGCCGGCAAGTCGACGATCAGCCGGATCCTGTTCCGCTTCTACGACGTCACCGACGGCCGGGTCCTGATCGACGGCCAGGACATCCGCGCCGTGACCCAGGCCTCCCTGCGCGCGGCGATCGGCATCGTTCCCCAGGACACCGTGCTGTTCAACGACACGATCTACTACAACATCGCCTACGGCCGGCCGAGCGCGAGCCGGGCCGAGGTCGAGGACGCGGCGCGCCTGGCCCAGATCCACGACTTCGTCCAGGGCCTGCCGGACGGCTACGACGCCATGGTCGGCGAGCGCGGCCTGAAGCTCTCGGGCGGCGAGAAGCAGCGGGTCGCCATCGCCCGGACCCTGCTCAAGAACCCCTGCATCTTCCTCTTCGACGAGGCGACCTCGTCGCTCGACACCAAGACCGAGCGCGAGATCCAGGACAGCCTGCGCGCGGTCTCCCGCGGCCGCTCGACCCTGGTCATTGCCCACCGGCTCTCGACCGTGGTCGAGGCCGACCAGATCCTGGTCCTGGAGGCCGGCCGCATCGTCGAGCGCGGCCGCCACGAGGAGCTCCTGGCCGCCCGCGGCGCCTACGCCGCCATGTGGGAGCGCCAGCAGAAGTCGGCGGCCGAGCGCCGGACCGAGGAGGCGCCGGAGGCGGCCGAGTGATCCGCGTCGCGGGCTAGCGCACTTCCCGATCAGACGCGTTCGCGTCTGGCCGGGAGTAGTGCGCTAAGACTCTGAAGCAAGGGCGTTACATCCGGCCAGATTGATCGCGAAGCGAATCAATCTGATCGGATAACGCCCTAGGTCCAGCCGATGCTCCGGTTGTGGGCCATCTGACGCTCCCACATTGCCTTGAGGACCGCCGGCAGCAGTTCTTTGGCCTTCTCTCCGTTCCGGGTGTGGCCTAAGTTCAAGCCTTCCAGGAAGGAAACGTGGATCGCACTCAAGACACTTGGATGCAGACGGTCCGCTTCCGAAGCCAGACCGAGGACGAAGGCATAGGTCCGCTCGAGGGCAGAGAAGTCGCCGCGGGCGATCGCTTGATTGGCGAGGATTTCAAGCTCCCCCAAACTCAGGTGGACTGAATCCCTGTCGTACTCGATCGCTTCCTCGAGCTCGGGGAACTCGGCCTTGATGCAACGCCAGACATCCTGGGCGGTCAGGAGGTCCCTGCGCACGACCCATCCATCGCCCTCCAGCACCTTCCGGCCGCAGCCTTTGCAGACTGTGCCCTCAGGACCCTGCCAGACACGGCTCGTGCCGCAGTCGAGACACTTCAGCATCTTCTGAAAGGTTGCGCGGCAGTTGAGGCATCGCCTTTCGAAGCGGGTGCCGCGTGCGTTCTTCTCGAGCTTTGCAAGACAGACCGGGCAAAGGCCGGGCTTCTTTCTTCTTGCTTTGTCGTCCTGACCACGCATAACCGAAGTCTCGCTCAGGCCCTACCGAGGCTGAAGTCTCAATCTGTCAGCCATGAGACGGGCCGCCTGTGCGCCGCGCCCTGTTTTAGGGCAATGATCGGCCTTCACCTAGCCGTTCTGCATAGCTAGTTTCGCCCCATGACCCCCAACCTCACCCATATCGCGCTGCACGTCCGGGACCTGGAGGCCTGCATCGGCTTCTACCGGGATTTCTGCGGGATGGAGATCGTGCACCAGCGCGAGGACGGCAGAACCCGGGTAGTCTGGCTGGCCGAGCCGGGGCGGGAGACGGAGTTCATCTTCGTGCTGCTGCCGGGCGGGCCGGGGCGCGACCAGGGCGAGGGCGACTACAGCCACTTCGGCTTCGCCCTGGACAGCAAGGCGGCGGTCGACGCGGTGGCCGAGAAGGCCGAGGCCGCCGGTTGCCTCGCCTGGCCGCCCAGGCAGGAGCCCTATCCCGTGGGTTACTACTGCGGGCTGAAGGACCCCGACGGCAACTTCGTCGAGTTCAGCTACGGCCAGCCGCTCGGCCCCGGCGCCGAGGGGCCAGGTGCGGAAGGGACCGCCGCGTGAGCACCGCCAAGCGCGCCCGCAAGCCGGCGGCCAAGAAGGAGCCCCTGGCCGCAGGCGTCCTGGCCGGCGACCGGCGGGCCTTGGCGCGGGCGATCACCCTGATCGAATCGACCCGGGCCGACCACCGGCGCGACGCGGCCAAGCTCCTCGAGGCGCTGCTGCCGCGGACCGGGCGCTCGATTCGCCTCGGCATTTCCGGGGTGCCGGGGGTCGGCAAGTCGACCTTCATCGAGGCCTTTGGCCTGAAGCTGATCGAGGCCGGGCACCGGGTCGCGGTCCTGGCGGTCGACCCCTCCTCGCAGCGCAGCGGCGGCTCGATCCTGGGCGACAAGACCCGGATGCCGGAGCTGGCCACCGCCGAGGCCGCCTTCATCCGGCCCTCGCCGACCCGCGGCACCCTGGGCGGGGTCGCCCGGCGCAGCCGGGAGGCCATGCTCGCGACCGAGGCCGCCGGCTTCGATGTGGTCATCGTCGAGACCGTCGGCGTCGGCCAGTCCGAGACCGCGGTCGCCGAGATGGTCGACCTCTTTCTGCTGCTGATCGCGCCGGGCGGCGGCGACGAGCTGCAGGGCATCAAGCGCGGGATCATGGAGATCGCCGACCTGATCGTGGTCAACAAGGCCGACGGCAAGCTCAAGGACGAGGCCGGCCGGACCGCCGCCGAGTACCAGAGCGCCCTGCAGCTGCTGCGGCCGCGCAGCCAGAACTGG
>JAAUXY010090219.1_pt1 | contig 13941 bp, 10 predicted proteins | sample 7278121 | NCBI WGS metagenome assembly JAAUXY01 (sample SAMN14350117, study PRJNA611818) | marine sediment metagenome | isolation source: surface marine sediment (1.8m) | place: French Polynesia: Moorea | collected 2018-08 | reverse complement strand
GGACGGGACCGCTGAACGCGCCACAGAGGTCGCCCTCCAGGACCGTGCCCGAACCGCTCGCCGGCTCACCTCTTACGGTTCCCTCCCAGGTATTCGATACCAGCTTCCACCCCACGGGAATGTCGGCGATGACCGAAAGCAGGACATCGGCTGTGCCGCCGAAGTCGGATCCGACCTTCAACTCATAGACCACGGTCTCGCCGACTGCCACCGTCGACGGCCCGGAGACGATGACGACCGTGCAGCCCGCGAGGAGGGCGGTCGCCAGCACCATGGCGAGGCCGCTGACGCGTTTCAGCAAGCGTCTGTTGGATGCGAGATCAACCTGGCTCATCGGGCCGAGAGGATCTCGAGCAGAGCATCTTCGGGTACGCCCAGGCCGGTCGACGTTCGCCGACCGAGCTCCTTGCCGCCGGAGCGGACGACCGCGGTCGGCACGGCCTGGACGCCCGCTTCGCGTGCTGCCGGGTCGTCCATGGTGTGGGGTAAGCCGTAGTAATCGAACGCGATGCTGCTTCCCTCGAGCGCCTGCTCGACCGCCATCAGCCACGGTAAGACGCGGCTGCAGGCCGAACACCAGGAGCCGAAGTAGACGGTGACCGTCACCGGGCGCTGCTCCTGGCGCAGGCGCGCGATGGTCTTTTCCGACGGCGGGTAGAGCCCGGCTCGGTATCGGTAGGAAGTATCGTGGGCGACGACTTCGGCGCTCGTGCGTCGGCCGAGAAGGTCGGGCTTGGGACCGAGCACCAGGCGGTTGCCGCCGTCGAGCGCCGCGCTCAGCTGGCTGCCCTCGACCTGAAACGGGCCGATTTCGGCGACGACCGCGCCGGGCAGCAGGCTCAAAGTACCGTCACCGTGATCGCGGATCGCCTCGGCATTCAGCCGCTCGACCCGCTGGCTACGGACGTTGATCAAGAGCGGCTGGGGGAGACCGGTGGCGCGCAGGAGATAAGCCCCCGGGCGCTCGGCGAAGAAGATCTCGCCGTCGTCGAGCACCTGCTCGTTGAACTGCGCCTGGAGTCGGCCGTAGGGGACGAGGCGACTGAAGGCCGGATCGTCCGCCTGGGCCAGCGTCGGCAGGCAGACGAGCGGCAGCAGCGCCAGGATCGGTAACAGCTTGGTCGAAGTCTCGGTCATCCAGATGATTCTAGCGGCATCACTCACACTCAGAGAATACTAGTTGACGCCGGGTTGATGCTCGGCGGAGCAGGCCATGAAAGCGCGGTGACCGAGGGGCGGTGACCGACGTGGTCGGTGACTGAGGGGCGGTGACCGAGGTGGCGGCGGTGACCGAGGTGGCTGGCACCGCTGGCGGCGACGGGGTCGATCCGCACCTTCTCGGGGGAACAACTGTGTTTTCTAACCTGCCGCCGAGGCGAATGCAACGCCCTTTCGGGGGGCCGGCCCTACCCGTTCGGGTGGTTTTCGATGCGGAGAGCTGACCGGTAAGCGCACGGTATTGTTCCATACAAAGTGCCGCTAACCCGAAACCGACGAGCAGTGGGTCTATTACAACAGATAACAGGTGCTCCTCACGCGGCCACCGTACCGGAAGCCTTGAAAAAGGCATCTCCGCACACCAATCCCGCAAGGCGCCTTTAAGAGGGGTCTCCACCACGGAAGACCCGAGCCGCCGAATTGATTCGGCCTGGCAACTCCGAGTCTAACTCATAAAAGACTCGTCGTACTTGCCACCTATCTATTTTTGATGACTGATACAAGGAGCATACTCATGCTACATGATCCGATGATCATTCAGGATTTCGGCACCTATAACGGCATGGTCTACAAACTCTACCGTGGCCGATTCACCGGCGAGACGCCGGGTCGGGGATTCTACGACGTGCCCTACGAGATCGTAGCGCCCGTCGATCCACCGCGGCGCGCCGACGGCAGCGACTGCGTGTTCATCGAGATACCGCATTTCGATGTCGGAACGTCGGGGCGCTCCGCGGCGCTGTTCGAGGAAGGTTTCACCCACGCCACGATAGGATATAGCCTGCTCGGGAAACGGGCTCTCGGTTCCACCGTGATCGCGAACCAGGGAATGCCCCTGCCCAATCCTCTCGATTTCTACTATTGGGAACAATTCACCGATCGCCAGATCCTGGTCGACTTCGTCAATTCTCTCAAAGAAGAGCCGCTGGGAATGCGTTTCGAATACTTCTATGGCTACGGAACCTCCGACGCGGCAAATGCCCTCAACCTGCTTTTGAAGGACGAGAACAATCTCGATCTATTCAATCTTTCATTCCCGGTGATCGCTACCAGCCGCCTGCGCGAGAACGAGCGCGGGGAAGACCAGGGGAAGGTGATGGTGATCAACGCCGAAGCGGATTTCGAGCCGGTCGACGGCGACCCGGCGGAGTCGCCGAACTATCGCTGGTATGACATCCCCGGCGGCTCGCACATCCCGGGGGTCCCCCTCACCACACCGATCTCCTGGGTACCCTTCCTGCACGCGCTCTTCGTAGCCGGCCACAAATGGGCCAAACACGGCATCGAGCCGCCGCCGAGCCAGCACCTCGAGGTGATCCGCGGTCAGATCCAGCGTGACGAGATGGGCAACGCCCTCGGCGGCATCCGTCACCCGGCTCTGGTGATGGAAGAGGCCCGGTTCATCGCCAGGGGCCCGATCGCCTGGATCTTCGGCACCTATGACTACGTCCGCGCGGTCGGTGAGCCCGGCTACAAGTACGACACCTACGAACGCTACGGACGTGCCTGGAAGGCCGCGGTGAGGGCACTCAAGGACAGCAAGCTCCTGCTCGGGGAAGACATGCTCCCCTACTTCGGGATCAAAGCGCCCTGGACCTACACCCAGATCTACAACCGGAAGGACTGGAGCGCGAGCGAAATGCCGGCACGATTCGACGTCCCGGCCCGGCCGATTCCCCTGCCACGGTGCCAGCCACCTCGGTCACCTCGCGATCGCCACTCGGCCCGAGAGCTCGCGCGACGGCGTCAGGCACTGCTAGCATCAACGGGGAACCCAGCTGCGGACCTTCAATAATGGATGTCAAAATCCTCATGACTCTTATAGCGTTCAGTGCCTCGATGGCCTGCTCGCCCGGTGACCCTGCCCTGGAAAGTGAGGAGCAAGCGACCTCACTAGCGCAAGCCGGCACAATGAATCGATTTCATCTCGATGCAGGCCGACCCAGCATCTCTCCAGACGGGGAATGGATCGCGTTTGTGCATAATGTCGATGGCTCAGACGAGAGTGCTGAGCTGTTCATCGCGCGCAGCGATGGTCGAAGTGCCCATCAGATCACGGACCTGACAGACATTGACAACATGAAAGCGCCGGTCTGGTCGCCCGACGGGCAATGGCTCGCTTTCCATGCTGAACGGGAGGGGGGTGCAGAGCTTTATCGAGTCAGGGTGGATGGATCTGATCTTGAACAGGTGACATCTCTTGGTGGTTATAATGTCGATCCTCACTGGACACGAGATGGCGAGGCCCTGTTCTTCAACCATATCGATTCCGAAAACCTGGTTCAAATCTATCGGCTGTCGCTTTCGACCGGACAGGCCGAGCACTATCACATTTCACAATCCAATGACTGGTTTCCTCGCCCGACACCAGACGGAAGGATCGTTTTTTCTTCTGACCGGGGTGACGAGGTCATGGGACTTGATATTTACATCATGAATCCGGACGGCACACAGATCGAACTGCTGGACTCCTCACCTGGATTTGACTGGGGCCCTGCGGTATCACCTGATGGGTCACGGATTGCCTTTACCTCTAACCGTCAAGACCGTGATCTTGACCAGGCTGGAAATCACGGCATTTATGTCATGAATGTCGATGGCTCTGATTTGAGACAGCTGACAGACCACCCTGGGCAGGAGCTCTTCCCTTTATGGTTTCCTGACGGGAACCGGCTGATCTTCAGCTCCGATTTGAGTGGTGGATCAACCGCTCACGTCGTCGATGTCGGCACGGGTCAGGTTCAGCGGATACCGATTTCGGAGTGATCCAAGAAAATAAAACTTCTGGTGTTCATGGACTTGACTCCTGCACGCATCCTGTTGCTGATGGTACTGCTCTGGTTCTCAAGCCCGTCTCACGGGCACGCGGAGCAAGAGCCAGGAGACCACCCTCAGGATTGGCCAACCGCCGCCGCCGCGGACGTCGGCATCGATCCGGAGCCGCTGGCGCGCCTGATCGCCGAATTGCCGGCCGAACGCAAACACGGGCTCCATAGTCTTCTGATCGTCCGCCGGGGGCGGCTGGTGTTCGAGGAGTACTGGAACGGCCACGATCGCGAGACCGCACACGATCTGAGGTCCGCCACCAAGAGCATCACGTCATTGCTCCTGGGAATCGCCCTTGACCGAGGCCTGGTCGGCGACGTCTCCGACCCGCTGTGGCCTTATCTCAGCGACGCCTATCCTGACCTCGAGCGGAGTAGCTCTGAGAAGGTCGAGATCACGCTGGCTCATCTGCTGACGATGAGCGGTGGCCTCGACTGCGACGACCGTGACCGAAAAACTAAAGGGCAAGAAGACCGGATGTATCGTCGTCGAGACTGGGTTCGATACTTCCTGGAGCTCGACGTCGTCCATCCTCCAGGTGAGGTCGGTCGCTACTGCACCGGGGGCGTCGTCGCCCTGGGCCGGGTGATCGCCGAGGCCAGCGGACTGGCGATTCCGGATTTTGCCCGGCAGCATCTCTTCAAACCCTTAGGCGTCCGCGGTGAGCGCTGGAGTCGATTCGATCGCGATCGGCAGACGGACACCGGCGGCCATCTCTATCTGCGCCCTCGGGACATGGCGAGGATCGGCCAACTCGTCCTGCAGGGCGGCAGTTGGAACGGCGCTCGGGTGGTCTCAGCCTCTTGGCTCGAGCGCGCGACTCGGGAGCACATCCGGCTCGATGGCGGCAGACCCTATGGTTACCTTTGGTGGTTGGCCGGCTTACAGCTTGGGGCGCGAAAGCATAAGGTGATCTTTGCCAGTGGCAATGGCGGGCAGCTGATCTATGTCGTTCCGTATCTCGAGCTGGTGGTGGTCTTCACCGGCGGCAACTACAACTCACCGAAAGCCGGGCTGCCGTTCGAGCTTCTCGGCAAGTACGTGGTACCTGCGGTCCTGGCAAATAGCTGACCCTAACTATCTGGATCTCATCCAGAAACGCTGGCAGGCCGGTCGCGCGGGTGGGCTGCGCGCGGCGCCGCGTAACTGGCTTGGTCCTCAGCTAGGTATTACTGATTTTATTAGGTTTATCGCTCTACGCTTCAAGCGCGCGAAGCTGCCTTCCGATCGTAGACGCCGCTGCCACTCATCAACCCCTCCACGCCGGAAGAAGACGCATACGTAGCTGCGGCCATAGATCGGTAAGGCGAGCCGCCAAGTGAAGGCCCTACACGAGTCACTGAACTCAATCTCCCCAAAGCGACGGCGAGCGGATCGAAAGGTAAACTCCATGAATGTCAAGTCGTCTCCCAGCGACCAGAATCTCGGTCGCAGAAAAACTACGACCTTTTCGACTGAATCAGGATACTCCACGAGACTTTCGAACTCTCCAGTCTCAAGAGCACAATGGTACTCAGAATAGCAGGCGGGCGCATCGTAGGAGACAGGAGGCTCGTAGCGTTGGTTGTGCACATACTCGGTGTATTTCTCGATCGGCTTGCGCGGGCGCCAGCGGACGGCTAGACGAAACCGAGAAACATGAAGTCTTTCCGTCTCGACCGCGTCGTCAGAGATGTATTGAAAGTCTTCAAGTGACAGTGAAGGATCAATTGAATGGATGTCCACCAGATCCTCCGGCTGTGGCTTTTCTAAAAAGACCCAGCGTTGGGTCTCCGCAACCGATGCTCGATACTCGTCGTTGATCGTCGTCCGGCGGGAGTGCTTCAAACATAATCGGCGGCTGCTGTACCTCGGTAGTCCAAACTCCCGGAGAACCAGCGGTCTCGACAGGGTGAGGACAAAAGGCATCACGATCAATATCAGCATGCCGCAGCTCAGTGCTGCGGTAACCAGCGAATTTTGAAATTCTTTATTTACGTAGTCTATTATCTGCCATAGGCCGAAGAACGTCACTAGTGCCGTCCCTACGACACTAACGCCAGAAAGCGCGCGTTTCAGATAGTACATCTCACCAGAACCTACGCTCTACTTAAGCAGTCCGCTAGCTAGCTAGATACTTCCGACTACCGATCGGCCGTGTTTAGCTCACATCTACCCTCCTGAGCAACCAGTAGGCTTGCGCAGGCGACAACTTTCTAATTGCTGCAGTGTATAGCTGCCATCTCGACACCAGTCGCACATAGGCTAACGAATCATCTATCAGTTTCTTCAGCAGAGGGTCCAGTTCCCTCTTGGTCCTGACAGCCCACTCTGCCAATAATCTATTTTCATACTCAGCGTTGGCCCAGAGGTCGAGCACCCTGTTTCCGGCCTCTTTCGCTGAATCTTCGAACTCAGCCCGAAGGCTGCCCTCATCGATAGTTCCTGCCCGCGGAGGCATTACTGTCGCAATCGCTGAAGCCAACGGGCCTGGTCTATTTCCTGGTCGCACTATCAACGAATGTAGAACACATCCGCGGAGCAAACGGGCCAAGTAGGCCCACTCGCCACCTGAAGCTACACTAGTGACCTGCGCTTCTGTGATCCCGTCGGGATTTCGATCCTGGCGGAAGAGGGCATTGTCCACATGTTCAAGGTCGTCTGGGTCTATGTGCTTGAGTACTTCATGCAATCGTCTCTTCAAATGGTCATCGACCCAGGTCGTAAGTGTAGAAAAGCACATGAATGGCGGGAGCTCTTCGATCGCCGTTTTTGACATGTATAAGCCAGCCCCTGAGATCACTTGTTGCACTTTGCGGTTGGAACCTCTACTTCCTTCAAGGCTCTCAATCTCTCTTACCATCATCTGACTTGGCGGCTCATCTGACGGCACTTGGGTGGCGCCAATTTCCCCGAGATCTCGCAAGAAGGCCCTGCCGTGCGAAGTTAAACTTGCAGTTCTCTGTGCAGGCTCTTCCTTGACTAGAGCTTGATTGTAAGCCTCCCGATCCACAAGCCAGTGAAGCCGGACAGCAAAATCATTTACTGGATCTTCTGGCTTCTCGTACTCGCCGTATCCACCGGAGAAGAAACTGTAGTGAAATAGCTTACTCCTCCTCGCATACCTGATCTTTTGCAGCAGAGCATCTACACCAGCGTCGTTGACTTCTACATCAGCGTCAAACCGAAGTATTGGATGCTCCCCACTGCGTCTTAGGCGAATCACTGCCTCAACAAATTTCGGCGAATCATAAGTGAAGTTCTTGTCTGGTCCGGCCAGATCCTGAAGAAGCTCGGGATTTTCTAAGTATAGTGAATGTATAAGGCTAATGAGGTGCGGAAGGCCGACAAACTGGAATCGTGGTGCGTCAATCTGACTAAAGCCTTTTTCAGGTTCCTCTTTGAGCTCTTGCACAGCCTCTTCAACTGCGAGTTTTAGGCAGTTGCGTGTTACCTGTTCAAACTCTAGTTCTCCGATTGAATACGCGAGTGGCGACGCGGTGTCAATAAAAGGTGCCCCGTTTTGAGGGGCTGCAGTATCATCTTTCCCTGGGGAAATATTGAAGTGCTCCAAGGTAAGCTGCAAGCCTGTGTCAACGTACACATAGACCAATCCGATGTTAGAGCATTTCAGGTACGCCTTGAAGTACGGAAGAACACTTCTTACCAGTCTGTGTGCACGACGTGGGGTATAACGTTCAGAGTGGTCTTTCATCCTCACTGCCACATGCGTGAATGCGATGGCCTTGTTTGACATTCTAAGTTCCTCTAGTGCGATAGATTTGCCGGGCCTTCTCCGGCTGTCCATCTCGACAATGAATCGGCGTTTTGGCCTCCCTGGTATAGCCGCAACGTCCGACCGCCAATCAACAAAAAATCCTCCGATCGCCTGGCTCCGCGCCATATCCCAGTCGGTGGTGCAAATTCATGACACGATCAACTGGAGCATAGATCCTCTAGCCAAGAAGATAGCACGAGTTGAGGGCGGAGGAAAGGGCCGTTCACCGCGACCCGTCGATTCTCGACCAGGCGCTGATGTCCACCGCGGCGGGCAGGCCGTCGCCGTCACCGTCGAGGGAATCGAAGGCCAGGCTTTCGGCCAAGTCGAGCGAGAAGGCGATCGAAGAGAAGGCATGGTCGCCGGCGGAGAAGGATTGGAGCCGGGAACGGCCCGCGGCAACGACCTACATCTTCATGACCAGGGCCGCCTTCGCTCGCGCGAACAGCTTGCGGCTGGCTTCGGGAGTCCGCCCCAGCCGCTCGCCGATTTCCCTGAAGGTCAGCTCCTCGAAGCTCCTCAGCAGGATGACTTCGCGGTGGACGTCGCTGACCCGATCGAGCGCCGCCTCCAGGCGTCGGATCTCGTCCCGGATCTGGATCCGGCTCACCTCCGTGTGCAGTTGTCTCGCGACCGGATCGAGATGCGAACGCAGCGTGTGGTCGCGGGCAGCGTCGCGCTTCTGGCGCCCCTGGAAATCTGCTTGGTCGCGGATCTCGTTGACAGCGATGGTTCCCAGCCAGGCCATCAGGGAACGGCTGCCCGAGCCTTCGAAGCGCTCCAGCTGCTCGAAAGCCTTGAGCAGAGTCGACTGGAGGATGTCCCGGGAATCGAGGCGGCGGCGCAGGCGGCGGCCGAGGCGGGCGCGGATCAGCAGATGCAGGCGGCCGGAGTAACGTTCGAACAGGGTGTTGATCGCCTCCGGCGAGCCGCGCCGGGCTTCTCGGAAGAGCACGGAGTCGCTGTCGGCAGCCATGGCCAGCTCAGTCCGCCAAGCCCAACTTCGCGAGCAGGGCCAGGTAGCGCGGGTCGTCCTCGAGGCCGGCCAGAAACGGATCGGTCTTCAGCCACCAGGCGAGCCCGCCGTCACGCTGCGCGTAGGCCCGGTCCAGCCACTCGAAGGCCAGCTCAGCCTCGCCGCGGTAGGCGTAGACCTCGGCGATCTGATAAGCCGCTTCGGCCCCGAAGCGTTCGATTAACTCGGCGAGAGTGGCGTCCGCTTCCAGGAGATGGCCCAGGTCGTAGTGGGCCAGCGCCAGGCCGAACAGGCGGTAGGCCGGACGCGGTTCCTTGCGCATCTCCCCGAGCGCTTCCTCCGGCCTGGATTGCAGGAGGAGCAGCGCCCCACGCGCGAAGTGAGCGAACGCCTGCTCCGGGGCGAGGGCCAGAGCCCGGTCGAGAGCGGCGGTCGCCTCGTCCGGCAAGCCGGCCAGCCCGGCCGGGCGAACGAGTCTCTGGTGCGCCAGGGGATTGAGCGGATCGAGCTCGATCGCCCGGCGATTCAATGCCAGTGCCTGGTCGACGTCGCCGATGGTGAGCGCCAGGATCGACGCGTCGAGGAGGACGGCGGCGTTGTGCGGTTCGAGCTCCAGGGCCCGCCCGAGGGACGCCTCCGCGGCGGACCAGTCCCAGTCGAAGCTCATCCGGACCCTGCCGAGGACCGCGTGGGCCGCGGCCGAGCCTTCATCCAGCTCGAGCGCCCGCTCCGCCGCCCGCCGCGCGTCGGTCATGCCCGCCGCCAGCGGCACGCTGCCAAAAGTACCCGCCAGGTGAAAATACAGGTCTGCCAACGCCGCCCAGGCTGGAGCGTAGTCGCCGTCCAGGGCCAAGGCCTGGTGAAAATAGCCGAGCGCCCGATTCAGATTCTCTTCGGTGAAGCGAGTGACGAAGTAGCGGCCCTGGAGATAGGCGGTGTAGGCGTCGGCGCTGGTACTGGCCGAGGCCTTCGCGTCGCCCAGGTCGAGAGCGACTTCGAGCGCCGCCGCCACCGAGCGAGCGATGTCGGCCTGCACCGCGAAGATGTCGTCGAGCCGGCGTTCGTAGGTCTGTGACCAGAGGTGAAAGCCGTCGTCGACGTCGACCAGCTGGGCGGTGATTCGTATCCGGCGATCCGCCTTGCGCACGCTGCCTTCGAGGATGGCGGAGACGTCGAGGCGGGAGCCGACCTCGGCGATCTTCGGCGTTTCTCCTTTGAAGGCGAAAGAAGACACGCGGGCGGCCACGCGAAGACCTTCGACCCGGGTCAAGACGCTCATCAGCTCCTCGGTCAGGCCGTCGGTGAAATACTCCTGGTCCTTGTTCGGGCTCAAGTCGGCGAAGGGGAGTACCGCGAGTGAAACCGGAGCCGCCCGCCGCGCGGAGTCGGCCGGTCTCGGCGACCCCGCGATCCGCTCGTCCCGTGGACTCCGTTCGAGGGGCACGGCCAGCCTCAAAGCCAAAGCCAGGGCTGACAAGGCCGCCGCCGGCGCCAGCCGCCGGCGCCAGGGCGAGCGCTCGAGACGATCCAGATCCGCGCCCAGGTCTCGCGCCGACGGGTAGCGCTGATCTCTCTCTTTGCGCAGACACTTGAGGATGATCCGGTCCAGCTGCCGGGGCACGCGGGGATTGACACTCGAAGGGGAGGGCGGCTCGCGCTCCAGGAGAGCGCCCAGAGCCTCGGCAGTGGTGTCACCCGCAAACGGCCGCCTGCCGGTCGCCAGCTCATAGAGGATCACCCCCAGCGAGAAGATGTCGGTACGGGCGTCCAGTGCCTCGCCGCGGGCCTGCTCCGGGGACATGTAGGCCACCGTCCCGAGAACGCGGCCCGCTTCCGTGACCATCAGATCGGTCGAGCCTTCGGCCACCCGGGAAGCGTGCGGACTCACGAGCTTGGCGAGGCCGAAGTCCAGCACTTTGGCGCTCCCGGTGGCGCCGATCATCACGTTGGCCGGCTTCAGATCTCGATGGATGATCCCCTGCTCGTGGGCCGCCTCGAGAGCGGCTGCCAGCTCGCGTGCGACGAGGAGAATCCTCGCCGGCTCGAGGCCTTCCGCCGGGGTCTGGGCTTCGAGAGTCTCGCCGCCGACCAGCTCCATGGTCAGAAAGTGGAGGTCTCCTGCCTGTTCGACCGAGAAGAGCGTGACGATGTTGGGGTGGTTGAGGGCGGCGACGATCCTCGCCTCGCGGCGGAAGCGCTCCAGACGATGCTCGTCCGAGGCCATCTCTGGCGGCAACACCTTGAGCGCCACCTGCCGGCCGAGCTTCGTATCGTCCGCGACGAAAACCTCTCCCATACCGCCGGCGCCGAGCCTGTTCACGATCCGGTAGTGGAGCAGGGTTTGATCGATGGCCAGGGAAGGCGGCGGGTCGATCAACTGGTCCAGACGATCGTACTTGCGGATCTGCTCGCGCAGCGGCTCCAGCAGCTCCGGCCGGTCCCGGCAGAGCTCCACCGGATCCAGCCGCTCGCCATGCGCCACATGCCGCTCCACCCAGCGCTCGAAGAGCGCCTCGATCGGCGTCGCCAGGGAGTGTCTCTCTCCGCTCATGGCCATACAGCATCTTAGCGCGTCGGTCGCCGCCACCGCGTCCGCTTTTCGTCGCCGATGCCGTTTCCGGGGAAAGGACCTCGGGAAACGGAGGACGCAACATGCCAAAGAACACTGCTCCCTGGATCATCCTGGCCGCGATCTACCTCTTCCCCGTCGCGGGCAATGCCGTGGACACCGACGCCGATCGTCCGCGGTCGCTTCAGACTCTCGGCGGAGTCCGCGAGCCATGGATACAGGCCGAGCTTGCCCCGGCCACTCGCCGAAGGCTCTCGGCGGCCTTCTCGACGGCACTGCTCCGGCTGCGTCGGCAGGCGTCCTGTCGTCAGCTGTTCGAGACCTTCGGCGTCGACGGTGTCGAAGTCCTGGCACGGACGTTCTACTACCGGGCCTCGGCTCGTGACGAGCAACTCGTCTGCCGCGGGGCCGCGGCCTTCACCTCGGTTCGAGGGCGGGTGACGCGGGTCTGTCGAAGCTTCCGCCTGCTGACGGAGGACCAGGCCGCGGTAGTGCTGATTCACGAGGCACTGCACCAGGCTGGGATGGACGAAAAGCCCCGAGATCCGGGAGCTCTGGACTCGGCACAGATCAACGATCTGGTAGCGGCGAGCTGCATGCTGTGAATCTGGCTCGGCTAATGTCATGACCAGGCGCCGGTGTCGCCGCTCTCGAAGCCGTCGGCGAAGATCAACTCGTCGCCGAGCACGATGGCGATGCCGTCGACGTCTTCGCCCTTGCACGCTCCACGAGAGAGCCAACAAGCCGATATCCTTGAGCCGGAATGCCACACGTTCAGTCGATTGTCGCCGTTTCTGCCATCTGCGGTGTCGCGTTTCTCGCGCTGGGCGTCTACCGGGTCTGGAGTGTCTGGACGGCGCCAGAGCAGAATCGGATCCAGCACGGACGCCTGCGGCTGCCGATCGCCAGAGGCAGGGACCGACCTTGGCAGATCGCGTTTGCTGCCGTGTACTTGCTGATCGGCGTGTTCCTTCTCGTCGGTGCCCGGCCTCGGGTCGTTCTTGTCCCAAAGGGCGTCCCCTCAGCGACGGACGGCCGGGACGAGGAGTGGGTGCAAGCTCTCGCGGCCCGGCGATGGCACAGCGGCCTGGTCGTGGGGGCGGTGCGCGGAGGAGAGCGGAACATCCTCTGCCTCGGGACGCTGGGCCTGGCGAGTCGCCAGCCACCCCGCGCCGATACGGTCTTTCCCATCGGCTCGATCACCAAGACATTCACCGGCATCTTGCTGGCGGATATGGTCGGGCGCGGCGAGATCGACCTGTCCGATCCGGTATCGCGTTACCTACCGCCAAGGGCGACGGCGCCTGAATGGCGAGGTCAGGAGATGACCCTGCTCGATCTGGCCACCCATACTTCGGGCCTACCCCGCATGCCTCCCTACATGGGACCTTCCGCGAGAAAGCTCCTCAACTGGCAGCTGCTGCGAGACCGCTATCGAGGGCACTCCCTGGACGAGCTCTTCGAGCATCTCGGCGAGATCACGCTTTCAGCCGATCCGGGTTCGTCGTTTGTGTACTCAAACCTCGGCATGGGCCTTCTCGGCCACGTTCTGGAACGAGCCGCGGGTGTCAGCTACGAGAACCTCATCCGCCGCCGGATCGCGGCACCGCTCGGAATGCCCAGTACCCGGATCGAGCTGACACCGAATCTCTCTTCACGCCTCGCCCCAGGATTCTTCGACGCTTGGCGCCTGGGTCGGGTGGGTGTGGAGTTCCCGGCTCCACGCTGGGAGTATCCGGTCCTCCAGGGCGCTGGGGCGTTTGTGTCGAGCGGCGAAGACCTCTTGCGGTTTCTTGAAGCGAACCTGAGGGCGCCCGCGACAAGGCTCGGTGACGCTATCCGCCAGTCCCACTCTCGCCGCCATGAGCGGGATGGCCAAGGTGGCGGCATCGGTCTCGGTTGGCATTTGACGCCCTTACCTGATGAGCAGGGCGAGCTGGTCTGGCACAGCGGAGCCACGAGCGGCTATACGAGTTTCCTGGGCTTCGTGCCCCGCCATGAGGTCGGAGTCTTCATCCTCAACAACACCGCGGAGCCAATCGATGCCTTGGCGAGACAAGTCCTCGACAAGCTAATCGAGAACAGCGAAGTTGACGATATCGACTTGGCGGAAATCACCGGCACGATCTCTCCGGCCTGGCGGCCGTAGCCGAGCACCCCGCCACTGAGCCAGCCACCTCGGTCACCTCCTCCGGACGTCTCCGGACCTGGGCCCCAAGGAGAAGGTGAGCTTCGACAACGTCAGGATCTCCTACGTGACACCGTAGCCCCGGAAGGTCGAGCCCTCGGCTCGGCTCTCGGCTCATCTCCGATGATCCGAAGTCACGCCTTCGGCTCGGCCTCCGGCCCATCTCCGCGAGCCTGGGAATAGCTCCCGGACCTTGAGAATCTCCCATGGCCGGGGCGTTGGATTTTCCCGCGGGCGCGCGCAAATCCCCCGAAGAGACGAAGCTCAGCTCAGGCGCCGCACAGCGCCGGAGTTGGTACGCTGATTGCTCAAGCAAATTTTGGGCGTTTAGCAGTCCGTTGCGCATAGATTCTCGCCGATTGAGAACGAAGGCTTAACCCGTCGGGGTAGTCGCGCGGAGCGCGATC
>JAAUXY010143764.1_pt1 | contig 13949 bp, 10 predicted proteins | sample 7278121 | NCBI WGS metagenome assembly JAAUXY01 (sample SAMN14350117, study PRJNA611818) | marine sediment metagenome | isolation source: surface marine sediment (1.8m) | place: French Polynesia: Moorea | collected 2018-08 | reverse complement strand
TGACATCTTCAGGTGTCCCTCTTTCTTCAAGTACCTTCCACAGATTAGGCGAAATTGTCTCATTATCTAATTCCGATGCGATTTCGAGGTTAAATGATTGCCGGGCGGCAGGTGTCTCAAAATGGCGGAATTTCTTGTCGATAAATGGGGAGTCAATCTGCAAAACGCACAACAGAAGGTAACATAGAAATAAAATGGCCGGCCCGAGAAGCCCGGTCAGGTAAATAATGACCTTGCCGGTCCATTTAGAAACTTTCTCAGAGGCCAATCCGGTTAGCAGAAATATAATAGCGACAAGTATCGTTACCAGCCAGATCCAATAATTTTTTAGGTGTATTGGCGCCTTACTGTACAGCCAAGCTTGCACTTCATCCCACGAATATCCGATTGCGAGGCTCACCAACGGCGATACGGCTGCCAAAATAACCAATGTTAACGGTATCAGGAGTGAAACCGTTAACACCTTTTCGTAAGCATCTCGCCGGCGCCAATCGAGTTTTTTTAAAAAGAGCCTGAAAAAAATCGGATAAGTGATGGTCAATACCAGAAAAATTCCCCAGGCCGTCAGAAAAATAATATTGTTGTAAAAAGAAACCACGTAATGCTTGAGTTCAAATATGATTTCTGTCAGAGGCACAGCTACAAGCATTAAATATGTAAGCAATACGCAAAAGTTGAGAATGATGCCGCGCAGCAACACGGTAGGTAGTCGAAACTTATCGATAAAACCGCCCGGGGCTAAATATCGGCTGCTATTGCGCAAGTGCCGCAACGTTGCTGATTCTTCAACACCGATTTGATGCTGGAAAGGCGACTTCTCTGCCTGCAGATCAATGTCGGTGTTCAAAATGGAACTTAAGCATGTTCCGATAAATCCCCCACCCGAGACCGTTGAAAGATAATCGACTGATTTCAAAATTCCATATTTTTCAAGCACCTGGATCACGCCCAGACTGAAAGACGCCGATCGGATACCACCGCCGGACAGGGCTAGTCCCACCAGACCTTGATTAGCCGAGGGAGCCCCTTTGAGGTTGGCAGTGTCATTGCCGCGATGCCGGCGGATCTTTTTGATCTCTTCGATCTCGCCTGGAAATACTTCTTCGATAAATTGTCTTTTACCATCTTGGACAGTCAATTAGATGATTCCTTTCAGTCTTCTAGTTCGATGATGCTTTCAAGATCGGATTGAATTAATTGGGTGTCTATTTTCTCGGGGCTCAAAAGTTGTGTTTTCGCCTGAAACGCTCGCATGCCGCCTTCTACCTGCTTTTTACGTTCCCTTTCATACCATCCTTCCTTCATTACATGCAGAATCGGAGCCTTTAAACGCTGCGAATCACGTTTAGCCTTGTATTCGATATTGATGGTTTTCAGATGGCGGTCAAGTCCTGATAAAAAATTTTTCTGAGTGTTCGGATCGATAGTTCTCGTAAATTCAACCCTGAAAATATAGCGACTTTTTTCCATATCGGCTTCAGCCTTAAAATGGTCTGGCGTTGCACCTGACTCTTGGGAAACGTTTTGAATAGCAATTATAATTTGATTCACACTGAGTTTCTCGCCGGTAATACTTGTCATGCCGCGGCCCTTGCGCAGGAATACGATTTCGGGGGTCTGGTTATAAAAGCCTTCAACCCTGATTACATCATTGATGTCATAGCGATAGAGTCCACCGGTGGTTGTAATAAATATGTAATAGTCTTTATGTTGTTCTATGTCTCCGGCTGTGAGAAAATTCCATTTTGAGGGGTCATCGCGTTGGCCTTCCAATTCCTCAACCTCAACGAATTCAAAAAAGTTTGTCGCAATTGTAAGAACGCCCTTGCTGCCTTCATCAGAGAGTGGGATAGAACCGCGTGCTTCACTGGATAAATATCCCCAATCACGCACCGGGATTTTACGTTTGCCGTCAGGATCGAACCAGGTTGGAAACTTTTCAAGGTAATGGCCGACCGTTCCGCCTTTCCAGCATCCGATCAGGCTCAGGGAAGGCCAGTAATCCGCAGGTTTTAAAACTCCGTCGCGGTGTTTACGAGCGTCTTCGAGTTCTCGTGAACGATTCGGATTGGGTCGTAGTTTTTTTTCAAGAATTTTGCGAATTTGGGGTTCAATATTAAAAGCCCCGGAAAGCGTGCCATCATTGATATCCTTAATGATGTCTTCACTGAATTCACTGGCCTTCTCACACATTTTGATAATTGAGGAAGGATTAGCGGTAGCCAGAAATCGGACATCATGTTCAAGAGATATTCGCATGATGACATAGTATTTGGCGCCGTAATCTTCAATTTCGAAAACGTCATACGGAATAGAATACGCTCTACGGATAATACCAGGCATATTCTTGTACATAAAACCGGATGTCGAACCATAGGCAAGGCCTGTGGGTGTGTAACCCTCAACGGCCGGGGATACTAATGACACCACCTTGATTTCAAATATATCCGGGTGGGCCTTTTGGGCATGATACGTCCAGGTGCGCATCTGATCGCTGTGTTCGCGGCCCTGGCAGGTGGGTGTTACCGGGACATATTTGGGATCACCGGTGGTGCCGCTGGTCTGCGCATACATCACAGGATCTTCAGCAGTAAATATCTTCTTTTCACCGGTGACAAGACGCTCCATGTCAGCCTTGATGTCTTCATAGGAGATGATCGGCACCTGTTTTTGAAAGTCCGCAATGGTCTTGATGGCCGAAAATCCATAGCGCCGACCGTATTCCGTATCGGCATTTTTTTGGATCATGCTCAAGATCTTATCGGTCTGAACTCCAACGGGATCTTTGGTGGCCGCTTCAAATCTTTGGGCTGATTTCTTTGTCATAAAATTAATTAAAAATCCTGTAAGGGACATCGGAAGTCCTCCTTACCCGTCTTTTTTGTAAACAAAGGTTCAAAAGGGGAAGCTAAAATCTAAAATTTATGCTTACCGGTGCTCCGTCTTTGGCCGGGATTACGCGCCAGCTGAGCCTTTTTTGAGCATGATGTCCTGAAAATTTTTCTTCATAATCTTCCAAATCTTTTATCGCACGCCCCGGCTGGCTGTAGATGGCAAATTCGCTAATCGCAATTCCGGAAAATGTTGAGATGAGCGCTTCCCTGCTATCGCCAAACGCCCACAGACTTTTAAACATTACCCAATTCTTCTACACAGGTCAGCTTAGTTTATTAGAATCTATATTCCTTAATACGCGCTTTTGCTGTTTTTTCGTCAAATAAATAACGGTTATTGTTTGTCGATATCTTCTTGCAGACATTTACTAGGGTATCACTTTGTTGTGAATCACGCCCATATAGTCGACATAAATTAAAACGTGATCTCCGGGTTGCAAATAGATGTTAGCGGATCGCGCATCATCGATATAGGCTTCAATCGCGTGACTGGCAATCGACTCACCCCAGCCTCCCAGCAGCCAAGCGAAGAAGCCTGAAATCCTTGGACCTGCCCCGACACCCCTAAAGATAGTCCCTTGAGGTGTACCCGACATAATGAGAACTCTATCACTTATAGATTCACCTTCCTCAATTAACGAAACCATCTGATCCTGGTGTTGCCAACTTGTGCCACGGCGAGCCCAGATCTCAGCTATGATTCGGTCGATATCCCAGATCATCACATTGAGCGATGAACGTTGCCGAAGGGCGTAGTTGACATAAAGGCGCAACTCGATTTTTGCAGCAAAGGCGCGGAAGTCGCGAGGAATAACGAAAAGATTGCCAACAGGCAGGTAGTTAGGAAAGCTCTTTCCTGTTGCGAAACCCTTTCCCGATTCGATGTTTCCTACATCTATGTGTCTAAGCAGCGTCGCCCGGTCTGTATAGTCATTACACAAAATTAGACCCATGTATTCTGGTTTGCCCTCTTTCGCGATCGGCTCCAGAGGCACCCAGGCGATCTCAACTTCATAGTCAAGCAATGCATTATCCACTGGCACAGGGTCATAGGGTCCAGTGGGTTTCACAAGTTTAGGAAAAAGAAAGGGGCCGTGTTCGACTGTGGCTTCGTCAGCGTGCTTAGGGAAGTTCGTTCCAGCAGCAATATGATGGTCTTTTAGATCCACGGGGATTATTAGTTTATCAGAGGGTACCTTTATTAGGGAGTTTGATGCTGCACCAGCAATCACTCTATATAGCGTATCGTATCCTTCAGCAAGAAATAGCTGAATTGGGTCATGTACCTCGCGATTCAAAAGAGCGGACAGATCGACGCCCTGCACCATGCCATCTTTATACTGATGAACAGCAATCACCCGTTTCTTGCCGAATAGTTCGATCCTTACAAATGTCAGCGCATCGTTTGGATAGGATATTGCCACCGTGCGAATCTTGCTTGGCTCAATTGTATCGTCGAAAGTCGCTTCCCCAATAGGGTTACAAGAGCCCAAAGGACAAACGAGAATTAGGAGAAGAATAAGGCGGCAACGAGGACTTCGCAACATTGAGTGTCTGTTTTTATTGAGTATGTAGGCCCTAAACATTTAAGTTGGTGATTATCTACCGCGAATACCTTTAAATGAGATGCTGTCTCTTTACAGGATCATCGGATGTCATTAAAAAATTGCTAATTTTTTATTAAATCATATGTCTGCCGTCTTTATAGCCGATCCGGTAATTTCTGGCGAGGACGCAACCCTAGATATACCCAGGAAATGACCTTCGCACCACCGCGCTGTACACCCAGTCGATCAGAGTCACAAAATCATATACCGGCATCTTGATCGCATCCTGGACGGCCCGGCCGTGGGTGGGAAAGAGCGTGCACTCTAAAAGCATGGCGCCCACCTCAGGGTGTTCTTCCACCAAATTACGTGCCAGCTGCATCAGCCCCTGTTCAAGTTGATAAACATTGTAATGCCCATCGCCCGCCAGGATCTTCTGCATCTCTGGTAGAACCTCTGCGCCACTGATTATTACCCGGGAAGGGTCCACGATCCCACAATTCTTAAGCACCGGAGCACCGTTGAGAACCTCGCCATTGGCTGTGAGTACACCAACCTTTTGCTCCGGCTTCAGAGAGTTAAGGATCAGCGGTACTTGCATCAAGCTCGAAAAAAAGCAGGGTACATTTAGCTCACTGACCACCTGCGGTAAGTAGTTGCCGAAAAAGCCGCAGGCGCCGATGATGGCCCGGCAGCCTTGCCGCTGCAAGTGCTTTCCGGCTTTAATCAGCTGGGATAATACCGTCGGATCCAGCTCGGGCGAGACGACACTTTCCACCGAGGCCGCTTCGATAGATGTGTACAGCACCGGGTATTTAAAAGAGGTGGCGTTTTCAACGCTGCCCGGGGGCATGGCATAACCGGCCTGGCCAAAAAGGATGATCCCGATGGCCACACCGCTGACAACCTGTCCATCGATACTGTGGACCTCTTCATCTTTCAAATGGCTCGTGTAGGTGTACATATTGTCCTCCTTTATGTCAGCTTGAGCCGCGCCAGGGTCTCAGGAAGGGGCACACCGGCTGAATCCCAGCCGCGATCTTGATAATATTCTTCAAGCATCGTCTCCAGATCAACTACCTGACCTTTGGCCGGCCCCTCGGGCAAGGGCTCTTTGAGCATCCGCTGCGGCAAATTATCGTCTGCTCGGGTAAAACCGGCCGCAATTAAAAACGATCTTTCCAAATTATAGATCCGCTCACCGGCTTCAAGCAGCCCGACCGGATCATAGTCGATTCCGGTGGCAGCTCGCATGGCTTCGCTCATGCGGTCAAGCTCCAGGCCTTCATCATGTTTCATCAAATGCCGCATGGCCACAAAGGCGCACACCCCGACCGAGTCGACCACGGCATAGATATCCTGCATCTGCTTGCAATAACGCGCCTTATCCTTCTCAACGAGGGGATCGAGTCGAAAATCAAAATAACCAAACTCAAGATAAATCATATCCCCTTTCATATGAGAAGCGCCAATGTTTGAGGTTGCATAGAGAATACCCATGCCCTTGGCCCCTCGTGGATCGTAGCCGGGAAACTCCAATTTTTTAGCGGTTATGGAATACTCCGGGTGGTCGTATTTCTGGGCCAATCGATAGCTGCCCTCGGCGAGTTGATCGCCGAAGCCTTCCCGCCGGCCCGTCATTTCAGTCAGCGCCACCATGGCCTCGGCATCGCCGAAATTCAGCGATCTGCCAACGTCGGCTTCGGGTAACAGACCCTGCTCGAACAGCTCCATGGCGCAGCCGATGGTCATACCCATCGAGATGGTATCCAGCCCCAGCTCATTGCAATGGTAGTTGGCCTTGATGATCGCCTCCAGCTCGTCCACACCGCAAGAAGAACCCAGGGAAGCCAGGGTTTCATACTCCGGTCCTTCGCCCTGCCCCTGCCAGCGTGGATGATCCATTTTGGTGATGCGACCGCAGGCAATCGGGCAGCCCCAGCAGGCACCGGGACGAACCAGATATTTCTCGGTCAGCACCTGGCCGGAGATACTCTCCGCCCCCTTAAACACACCGGTCTGAAAGTTGCGCGTGGGACAGATGCCGACCCCGGAAGTCACCGGCGGCATGTAAGCGGTTCCGTAATCTCTCAGAACCAGTTTGCCGGCGGCGGCGGTCGCCTTGACCTCATCCCGAATTTTGCGCGCGAGCGCTTTGACGCGGTCCGGTTCGGCCAGGCTTATCTTTTGGGATCCCTTCACCACCACGGCTTTAAGTTTTTTGGCGCCCATCACAGCGCCCACCCCGGCTCTGCCGGCGGCTCGGTGTTTGTCGTTCATGATCGCAGCGATACGAACCTGGTTTTCACCGGCCGGTCCGATGATGGCTGTTTTGGCTGATTCGGCGGTCTCATCCCGCAGGATTTGATCGGCTTCCGGCACGAGCCGGCCCCAGAGATGATCGGCCGGCCTCAGTTCAGCCTGTCCATCTTCACAATACAGGTAGACCGGCTGCGCCGCTTGGCCCTCGATGATGATCATGTCGAAACCTGCTTTTTTCATCTCGGTTGGGAAATAGCCACCGGAATTTGAACAGGTCAGGGCGCCGGTCAACGGGCTTTTGGTGATCACCATGTAGCGGGCGCCGGTGGGGATAGGGGTGCCGGTCAGCGGCCCATTTGCCATGATCAGCTTATTTTCAGCAGAAAGGGGATCGACCTGGGGATCGACCTCATCCATTAGATAGCGAACGGCCAATCCCCGGCCACCGAGATAGTCTTGCAGCTTGCTCCGGGGAATCTCCTCCACCGCAACAGAACCGGCGGTCAGGTTAACCCGCAGTAATTGCCCTCTCCAGGCGTGCATGTCATTCACCTCCTTGTTCCGGGGTTGGATTTAATGCCGGCCGCGTAACAAGGCACCGGGCGCCACCGAGACCCCTTCATCAAAACGAGACAGGCGTAGGGGATTTTCTTCGTGCTTCATGCGGCCGGTGATCATGTCCGCCGTCCAACGGCCTGCGGCCGGTGAGAGCATGACCCCGGGCCAGTAGGCACAGTTGAGAAAAAAGCCGGGGACCGTTTCAACCGGCCCGAGGATGGGCTGGTCATCCGGTGCATGGACATACTGGCCGGCGTGAACAACAAGGTCGGGTTTTTTGAAATCGCCCATGATGTCATTCCAGAAGGGTGACAGAACCCCAACTTTGTCAAAAGTATAAGCCGGAAACTCATAATCACCCAGGGGTTTGCGCATCGGCTCGGTTTTGGGCTCTGCGGGATCATGCCAACCCATTAGGGCGCCGCCGGTTTCCGGCCGCCAGTATGAGTCGTTGTCGATATCAATGGTCAAGGGTGCATCCTGCGGTATGCGTGGATGGGGCGCTACAAATAGCCTTTGCCGCCTGACTTGGAAAACCGGCAATTCAACTCCGGCCATCTCGGCGATCTTTATGGCAAATGGGCCGGCGGCGTTGACGATGGTTCGGGTAGAAATCGTTCCTCTGTTGGTCACCACGGCGCTGACGCCCTGCGGATCGAGCAAAATATCTTGCGCCTCGGTCTCGAGGAAAAATTGCGCCTGTTGTGAGCCCTTCGCCAAGCCTTGGGTGGCTTCATGGGCCGAAAACCAACCGTCTTTAGCTCGAAAGGCGCCGGCAATCACATCGGCCGAAACCCAGGGGTAGTGCGCCCGGACATCATCACCGGTCCAGAACTCGGAATCGGTAACACCGACTGCGTGGTAGCCTTCAACCGTCTTTTTAACTTCTTCGAATTTGCTTTGATCTTTGCTGATAAAAAGGTATCCGCCGTGACGCAGGTTTATGTGATAGTCCGGAATGCCGACCACCTCGGCAAAGTTTTCCCAGACCTCGATGGATTCCTTGGCCAAAGCCGCCATGGCCGGTTCTGTAAACTGGGCCCGAAACGATTCGATCGATGCCGCCGTTGTCAGTGTTGACAATCCATCGCGTATCTCAACCAGAATGGTTTCCAAGCCCGCTTTTGATAGCCAGAATGCCGTTGCCACCCCAACGATCCCACCACCGATGACAACGGCGTCCGCCGTGCGATCAGCTGTATCCGGTACATAAATCTTACCCATACCCTCCTCCCCCCTTTTTTGATAGTTTCAGTTCGGCTTTATTAACTGTTCTAAAAATTATCTCAATAATTCATCAGGTTGAGCCCGTTACCCGTTGGCCCGTTAGCCGGTTAAAAAGATAGAGTAAGACATCTTTCCTTTTTTTACGGGCTTAATCCGCCTGAGGCGGACTCAACCGGCTAAACCCAGAAAGCTAGTCGAGTGGCAGTCGCCGAAAGAAATCAGGATTATCCGGATTATAATAATGATCTACCGGGCCGTTTTCCTGGTAATGCTGGTGCCAACGCTTTAAGGCTTCCCGATCCAACTTGACTCCCAGACCGGGGCCTTCGGGCACATCCACCACATTGTTTTTGGGTTTAAAGGGGCCGCCCTGGATGACATCGCCGATCTGCCAACGCTTTAAGGATTGACTAGGCTCGTAGATCCATTGCATGGCTGCGCTGACATGCAAATACGCTGCCGTACAGACGCCCGCATCACCGCTATAGCACCAAAAACCGACACCCATGGCCTCACAGGCGCCGATGAAGCGAATGGCCCGATTGATCCCCCCCAGCACCGCAAAATTGGTCACAAAGGTATCCGGAACCCCCAGCGCTACCGCCCGTCGAATGTCGGGCACGTGCGAGGAAAACGGGATGCTCGAATGCTGGCGCAGCACTGCCATTTCTTCAAAGGTGGCCACGGGATCCTCATAGTTACGGATGTTGTAAGGTTCGATCTCGCGCAAAATCTGCCGGGCGGTGGATAAAGACCAGGCCATGTTTGAATCCAGACGGAGCATCACTTCGGGGCCGAGTTTTTCACGCAGGCATTTGACCGTGGCCACTTCAAGATGGGGATTACCGAGCGTCAATTTGCCTTCAAACATGGTGGAGCCGTGCTCTTCCTGCATCTTCACACAGTAATCGGCAACTGCTTCCGGGGAAACTTCCCCGCCGCGTCCATCTTTTTCCACCCGAAAACAAAAATATTCGGTAAATGGAATTTTCTTGCGCACAGCGCCGCCCAGCAATTCATACAGCGGTTTATTCCATACCTTACCCCGGATATCCCACAAGGCGATCTCAATGCCGCCGAATGCCTTGACCACAGATGCGTCGTCGGTATTCTGAACCACACACCACTCCGGCAGGCAGCGCATCTCACAGGCGGCGATATCGATGGGGTCATAGCCGATCAACCGTGGCGCCATGTCATTGTTGATCACTTCGGCACAGTCTCCCGACGGGGATTCCCCCAAGCCGACAATGCCTTCATCGGTTTCAACTTCGATAATGGTTTTGGTCGTCCCCGGATAGGTCCCCACCGACCAATAAAAAGGCGCCTCAAGAGGGATGTTGACCGGGGTTGCACGAATATTGGTTATTTTCATTTGGGATCCTCCTTTTTTTCTCGCGGTCCAAATTCAATCATGACCTGAAATCTCCCGTTTAACGGGATCCCACATCCCATTATCACGGTGGGAGCGGCATCTCGCCGCGATATGTTGCGTCCCTTTTCTAGACATCACCCAAATCTAAACGCTCCAGTGTTTCGGGAGTGGGGATCCCGTTTTGATCCCAGCCCCTGGCACGGTAGTATTCATCCAGCAGAATATCAAGCTCTTTTCGGCTAAGGTAATGACCTTCATTGGGGCCGCTGGGGGTGGGCTCCGTGTAAAACCTGGCCGGTGGATAATCCAGACGGCGCCCGAAATCTTCAACTTCACGCGCACTAAATAACCGCGTCAGGTTCCATATCCGTTCGGAGACCGTTAGCAGCTCCTGCCAGGTTTTCTTTTTGCCGGTGATCAAATAAAAAAGAGTTTCGTAATTTTCCTGCTCGAAGCCCAGCTCCATGTACTGCAATCGGCAGATTCCAAGGACATCAAACAGCGGGCGGGTGTGCTGGCTATCGATCACATATTGAGCACAATCCGGTTTGACATTGGCCTTGGGCATTTTTTCCGAATCGCCGCCGCTGCTGATCAGGTCATGAACACTGGTCCAGGCGCCGGCCACATCGTACCCCAGCACCCAAGCGCGGTTGTGGTGGGCACCGATATCGGCCGTCATATAGGCCAACATCATCGACGGCGCATTGCGGGTTTCATAGCCGGTCCATTCGAGACCCTTGACATGGATCGCAAATGCATCTGATCCTTTTCCAATCTTTTCGGATGCGACCTTAACCCCCTCGGCCAGCAGATCGCCAATACCTTCGCGCTGGGTGATCTGATGGAGCAAAAATTCTACGGAGGCCAGATCAGAAAACTGAATATCGCGACCCACCTCAGAGGAGCTTAGAATTTTCTTTTCGAAGCATTCGATGGCCCAGGAGATGACCACGCCGGCGGAAATGGTATCGAGGCCCAGCTCATCACACAGATAATTGGCATAAGCCACCTCTGAGATGGTTTGCAGCAGGCAGTTGCCACCGAATAGCGCGATGGTCTCATACTCCGGCCCTTCCACATAGGCATTGCCCAGATCGGTCTTGGTGTGACCGTACTTGCCGCAGGGCGTGGGGCAGCAAAAACACCCTTTGTCGGTAATTTTAAGCTGTTCGAGAATGGCTTTGCCGTTGATATCCTGGTAGTGGTCGGCATAGGAGGTCTGAAAATTCCGGGTCGGAAAAACACCGACCTCGTTGGTCCAGTTGGTGATACCGGCCGTGCCTTCGGGTGTCCATTCTTTAAATCCGGGTTTGGCAAATACCTTCTGATAGGCATCCTTGCCGGCGGCATAGGCCCCTTCAACATCATGCAGCGGAAGGCTGCCGGTGCCTCTGACGGCGATGGCTTTGATATTTTTGGATCCCAGCACGGCACCCACACCGGTACGCCCGGCCTGTCGGCCGAAATCGTGAGAAATACACGCGAACCGCACCCGGTTTTCGCCGGCCGGCCCGATGGTCATGATTTGAAAATCTTCTCCCAGGTCTTTTTTAAGCTGCTCTTCACACGACAGGGCGCCCATCCCCCAGTAGCCATCGGCCGGACGAATTTCTACCCGCTCATCATCGATAAACAGATAGCTGGGGATTTCTGATCTGCCCGTCAGCACCAGCACATCATATCCGGCGTACTTTAAAGCCGGGCCGAAATGGCCGCCCATGTTGCTGTCGGCATACCCGCCGGTGGCCGGCGATTTAGTGGCAAAATGGACTTTCCCGCTGGCTGGTAGGAAGTATCCTGAAAGGGGTCCGGTGGCGGCCAGAAACATGTTTTTGGGACCATAGGGGTCCGTATTCGGCGGCAGCTCATCATAAAGCATTTTGGCCAAAAAACCCCGGCCACCGATATAGTCATCAACCAGATCGTCGGGCAATGGTGTTTTTTTAACTTCTCCTCGGCTCAAATCCACTCTTAAAATTGCTCCGGCATATCCGTTACGCATCGTGCCATACCTCCTTCTTAGCATCTTTGGGAAATTCTATCTTCCCTCCCCTGGCGGGAGGGATTGAGGGAGGGGGATAAAATGAAAAAGGAACCAATGTCTTTTTTATTCACCCTCCCCTTTATCCCCTCCCATCAAGGGAGGGGAATGATTAATTGTACAGATTTTCAATCTGCTTATAACCTATTTTAAAGACACGGGTTGCTCATTCTGTTGATTGTCTGTTAAGAGCAAAGCCTCCCGGGGACAAATCTCGGCACATTCTCCGCATAGGGTGCATTTGATGGGAACTTCCATTTGCCTGTGCTCAAAGAGAACGTCATGCGGGCAGTCTTCTACACATTGCATGCATCCGGTACATTCTTCCGCATCGATAATAAAGGCATCGTTCTTGAGTTCGATGGCCTCCACCGGGCAGACCTCGGCACATATGCCGCATTGATCGCATAAATGAATGCGGTAGTCACCCGGAGCAGGGAACCGCCCCTCAATCCTCAGAGCTGCTTTGGCCGGGTTGACCTCGCGAAAATTTTCCAGGGCACAAACCACCCGGCAAACCCCACAGCCGGAACAGTTTTCATGAATTGCTCTAAGCTCCATTGCCATTCTCTACTCCTTTGCTTTGCTTGTTGTCTGTTTGTATTTATCTCAGGGCATCGATGAACCGTTTCAAATCTTTATCGGTATCAGCCGGCAGGTCCGGTTCGCTAAACTCGGCCAATACCTGTTTAACCTTCTTATTCGCTGTTTCCAAAATTTGTTGTGAACCGTTCGCAAACCACGTGTCGAAGTTGTCACGATTGGATAGCATTGGTTGATAAAACTCGTTGCGGAAATGTTCAAAGGTATGATCCTGGTCCAGAAAATGGCCGCCGGGACCGACCGCTTTGATCACATCAAGGGCCAATGTGTCGGCGCTCACCGCATAGGCATTTTTGATGCGTTTGACCATACCGCAGATTTCATCATCGATAACGAATTTTTCATAGGACATACAGCTATAGGATTCCAGGATGCCGGCGCTGTGCAGTACAAAATTAACGCCACTGACCTGGGCCATCAGCAAACTCATCATCGATTCATAAGCCGCCTGGGCATCCGGGACCTTGGCATCGCTGACAGCGCCACCGCCTCTGACGGGCAGATTATAATAACGTGCCATTTGAGCGGTTGCCGCCGCATTGATGGCCATTTCCGGTGAGCCGATACTCAAAGCACCCGATCGCATTTCGGTATTGGAAGATGAGCCCGAAAAAACCACTGGCGCCCCTTCCCGTACCAGCTGGGTTAAAACAATCCCGGCCAGGATTTCAGCGTTTTGCAGCGCCAAGGTACCGGCCAGGGTGGTGGGCCCGGTGGCACCGGCAATCACCAGCGATGAAATCAACTGGGGCTGTCCGGCACGGGCATATGCGATAATTGCCCCCAGCATACGCTCGTCATATACCAGCGGCGTCAGTGAAGTCAGAATACTGATCATGCGCGGTTTTTCGGCCAGCTGGTCTTCGCTGCCAAACAGAATGGACGCCATTTTGATGCTGTCCTTAGCGCTCTGCGCTCCCATGGCGCTGCCCATAAAGGGTTTTTCAGAATATTTCATGGCGGCATAAATCATCTTGGCATGCCGGATGTCATGGGGCACATCGTTGGGCTCGATGACCATGCCGCTGCAGATATCCTGGTAAGGGCTGGATTGGGTGAGTTTAACGAAATTTTCATAATCCAGCAGGCAGCCTTCCCGCCTGCCGACGTCCAGATCGGTGACAAACGGTGCACCATAACCCGGAATATAGGCCATATGATCGCCCCCCAGCACCACATCGAGATCGGAATTGCGCGCATAAAGGGTAAATTCAGCTGGCGCCTTTTTGATCTGCGTCTCAACCAGTTGCGCTGGGAAAAATACCCGTTCACCATCGACCCGAGCGCCGCCCTTTTTCAAAATCTCCAGCGCCGGCGGGTAACGAAAGTCAATGCCGACCGTTTCCAGGATCTTCAATGAGGTTTGATGAATTTGCGCCACCTCCTGTTCGGTCAGAAACATATAAGGCTGCATTTTAAAATCTCCCTTCATCTGGATG
>JAAUXY010205042.1_pt1 | contig 13951 bp, 9 predicted proteins | sample 7278121 | NCBI WGS metagenome assembly JAAUXY01 (sample SAMN14350117, study PRJNA611818) | marine sediment metagenome | isolation source: surface marine sediment (1.8m) | place: French Polynesia: Moorea | collected 2018-08 | reverse complement strand
GTTCATCCCGCACCTGTGCTATCACCCGGATTACGACGCGAACGGCAGCTGCAAGATGTGCACGTGCAAGATCGACGGCCGCCAGGTATCGAGCTGCACGACCAGGGCCGCTGACGGCCAGGTCATCGAGAGCAATACCGAGGAGCTCAATTCCGAGCGCCGTGCGATAGCGCAAATGCTGTTCGTCGAGGGCAATCATCACTGTCCGTCGTGCGAGCACAGCGGCAATTGCACGCTGCAATCCATGGCTTACCGGCTGGGCATGACCGCACTCATCTTTCCCGACTTCACGGCAGGCCGTCCAACCGACGCGAGTCATCCTGACCTGCTCATCAACCGCGACCGCTGCATTTACTGCGAGCTTTGCGTGCGCGCCTCGCGCGACGCCGACGGCAAGGACATTTTCTGTATATCGGGTCGTTCCGAAAACAAGCATCTTGCGATCAACTCCGATAGCGGACTGCTGAAGGATTCAGGTATCAGCCTCGACGACGCGGCCGCTAACGTGTGCCCGGTAGGCTGCATCATTCGCAAAGGCGAAGCATTCAAGAAACCCATCGGCCAGCGTGACTATGACAAGCGACAGGTCCATCACAATCGCCTGAAACAACCGTCGCTGCCGGAATTGCAGCGCAAGCCGGGGCAGAAACTGACGCTGGGTACCTGCTCGCTGGCAGGCTGCTTCGGCTGCCATATGTCGTTCCTCGACATCGACGAGCGGATCCTCGAGCTCGTCGAACACGTCGAGTTTGCGAGATCGCCGATCAACGATTACAAGGAACTGTCGGAGGAAATCGATATCGGCCTGATCGAGGGCGGCGTCTGCAACACCGAGAACATCGAGACGCTCAGGGAATTCCGCGACAAGTGCAAAGTATTGATTGCGGTGGGTGCCTGCGCGATGTCCGGCGGCGTGCCGGCGCTACGCAACGGCATCGACGTTCGGGAACTGCTGGAGGAGTCGTACATAGACGGTGTCGGCGTCGAGAACGGTCAGATACCGACGGATCCGGAGCTGGCGTTCATTCTCGAGGAAGTCAGCCCCATTCACGAAGTGGTCAAGGTAGACTTCTTCCTGCCGGGCTGCCCGCCGCCGGCCGATGCCTTCTGGCAGATTTTGACCGACATCATCGACGGGCGGCAACCGGACCTGCCCTACGACCTGCTGCAATTTGACTGATAGAGACCGATCAATGACTACGACGATGGAAACCGCCGCGAATCGCGAGCAACTGAATCGCTACGTAATCGAACCCGTATCACGTGTCGAAGGGCATGGCAAAGTCACGCTGCTTGCCGACGACGACAACAATATCCACGAGGTGCGTCTCCACATCGTGGAGTTCCGCGGCTTCGAACGATTCATCCAGGGCCGGCCGTACTGGGATGTCCCGGTTGTCGTGCAGCGTCTCTGCGGTATCTGTCCGGTCAGCCATCACCTCGCGGCCGGAAAGGCGATCGACAAAATAGCGGGTGCCTCGAAACTGACGTCGACGGCAAAGAAGCTTCGCGAACTCGTACACTTTGGACAAATCCTGCAAAGCCACGCGCTGCACTTCTTTCACCTCGCATCGCCGGACCTGTTGTTCGGGTTCGAAAGCGACGTGGAGAGACGCAATATCATCGGCGTAATCGAGGCGCACCCCGATACAGCCGTGCAGGGCGTCAAGCTGCGCAAGTACGGGCAGGAGGTCATCAAGGCAATCTGCGGCAAGCGCATCCACGGCACCGGCGCCGTTCCGGGCGGTATGAACAAAGCACTGAGTCGCGCGGAACGGGACGCACTGCGCGCCGATATCGATCAAATCATCGACTGGTCGCGCGCTTCGGTCGAACTGGCTCGCAACTGCTTCCTCGGCAACCAGCCGTTCAACGACGCCTTCGGCACGATGCCGACGAATTATCTGAGCCTGGTGCAGCCCGACGGGGCGCTGGAACTCTACGACGGCAAATTGCGCGCCAAGGCGCTGGACGGCTCGCTGATCTTCGACCAGGTCAGCGATCAGGTCTACCGGGATCACATTCGGGAAGAGGTTCGTAACTGGAGCTACATGAAGTTCCCGTACATCGCCGACCTCGGCACGGACAACGGCTGGTACCGGGTCGGTCCGCTGGCGCGCATCAACAACTGTGACTACATCAACACGCCGCTCGCCGAAGCAGAGCGCCAGGCCTTCATGTCGTTCGGTGAAGGCGGCCTCGTGCACGCATCGCTCGGATACCACTGGGCACGCATGATCGAGCTGCTGCATTGCGCCGAAAAGATCCGCGAGTTGCTGGACGATCCGGAGATCATGGACACGGACCTGCTCGTCAAGGGTGAGCGATCGAATATCGGGATTGGTGTCATCGAAGCAACACGTGGCACCCTGTTTCATCATTACGAAGTTGACGACGACGACCTGATTCGCAAAGCAAACCTGATCGTCTCGACGACCAATAACAACCAGGCAATGAATGAATCGATCCGCAAAGTCGCACGCGACCATCTGAACGGCCAGGAGATTACCGAACCCCTGCTGAACAACATCGAAGTCGCGATACGCGCCTACGATCCGTGCCTTTCCTGCGCCACCCACGCCGTCGGCAAGATGCCGCTCAGCGTCGAGCTGCGACACGTCGAGGGCCCGCTGATTCACAAGCTGCAGCGCGATTCGAACGGTGAATGCTACTGATCCTGCGCTCGTCGTCCTTGCCTGGGGCAACGAAAGCAGGGCCGACGACGGCGTAGGACCGCTGCTGGCGCGCCGTATCGTGGCGCTGCAACAGCCGCGCGTCGTCGTCATAGAGGACCTGCAGCTGCACATCGAGCACGTCATGGACCTGGTCGCCGATGTGCCCGTTTTGTTCATCGACGCCAGTGTCGGCATTGCAGACGGATTCTCGATCGAACGTATTGCGCCCCTCGCCGACCACTCGGTCACCACCCACTCGATTTCGCCTCAGGCACTGCTGCAGCTATACGAGTCGACGCTCGGACAACCGGCGCCCGACGCGTTTCTGTTGCAGGTCGCGGGCCGCAATTTCGAGCTCGGCGACACGATCAGCGAGGCGACTACCGCAAACGCCGACGCGGCGTGGCGTTTCCTGGAGACGGTGTTCGCATCACCAGCGGAGACCTGGACATCCGTCCTTAACCAGAACGTCAAGATTAAGTAATACCAGCGTCAAGCGGCTGCAAGATTGCCGCCGTAAGCTGCGCCCGAAGTCCGACTCGAACACCCGCCCCGCGACCTGTAACGGGAGTCCCGACCATGCGCAGACGATACACGCTGGCCCTGCTTTCCATACTGACCATCACGCTGCTGCTCGTCGCAGCGCCTACCACGTATGCCAACGCGCTTTACGACGACGATGGCGAGAATCGGGAATGCACTACCACTCGGTCAGACCGCGGTGAAGTAACTCGGTGAATCGCGGGCCGTCGATGAAGGCCCAGGCCCACTTTTCGTGATAATCCGCGAGCGGGTCTGCGGCCTTTATCTCATCCAGGCTCTTGCCCTCATCGATGAGTGCAATCATGCGCGTTCGTGCGTCGCGCAGCATTGCGATCTTTTCGGCGATGTCCTGCTTGCTTCCAGCCGGCCCGTGTCCCGAGATGATCCGCGTATTTTCGTCGGCAGCACCGTGCAGCCACTCGAGCGTGTCGATGTAACCGTCGACCGAACCGCCTGAATCGACATCGATGTAGGGGTAAAGGCCGTTGAACAACAGGTCACCGGCGTGCATGACGTTGATCTCCTTGAAGAAGACGATCGCATCGCCATCGGTGTGAGCTCGGCCCGGGTGCACGACCTTGATCGTGTGGCCGTTGAAGTGAAACACGACCGACTTGCCGAAGGTTACGACAGGCAGCGCTTCCGGAGGCGCCTGGTTCTCACCCTCGGCCGCCATCCGCTTGCGCACGTTGTTGTGGGCTACCACGACGCCGCCTGCGGCTGCCATCTGCGCGTTGCCGCCCGTGTGGTCGCCGTGCCAGTGCGTATTGACCACGAAGCTCACCGGCTGGTCGGTGATCTCGGCGATTGCCGCGAGGATTTTGTCCGCAAGCGGCGCGAACTGGTCGTCAATGACGAACACCCCGTCGTCACCGACCGAGACCCCGATGTTTCCTCCGAGTCCCTCGAGCATGTAGATGCCGTCTCCGAGGTCGGTCGTCTTGATCTCGACGGAGTCGAAGTCGGGCATCTGCGCTTGCGCGCCGGCCAGGGCCAGCAGCGCGACCCCCGCGGTCAGAATCGCTCGTTTCTGCATGTTTTCTTACCCCCTGCTCGTTGTTTCCGGGGATTGTCGGCCAATTCCTTCGGCGCCGCCAGCCTCACGGGCATTGGCGGGCTCGCGCCCATCGGCGTTGTTTTTTGTGAAATTAACAGTGTGAAATTCTTTTTGTGAAGTTTCATCTTATTCTTTAGTAGTGTGAGGAACAGCTAAATACGAAGACCACAGAAAGACCGAGGAGAGAACGAGATGGCACAACCGTTACAGACGTCCGCTTCACGGTACGGGAGCACGGTCAATTCAGCCGTATTTGATCACACCGTGCGCCTGCTGGACGAGGCAATCCCGCTCGAGGGCGCGAGCCACGCCGATGTGGTCGAGTACACCGTCGAAATCCCCATGCGCTACGCCGAGTGCGTGGCACGGCTCGCCGACGGCCGCAAAGTCGGCCTTAAAGATCCCTCGCGCTTTGCCGGCTGGTCGAGCCACGAGCCGCGGCGCTCGCTGCTGTTCATCAGCGGCGATTCGCACCTCGAAGTCGAGGTCGGGCGGCGCCCCGCGTTGCAAGCGCCGGGCAATATTCGCAACGTGTCGTTCCTCGAGGCCGCGCGCCGCCAGTTGACGGCCGTTCGCAAATTCATCGGCATCGACGGCGAACTGGTACTGATTCCCGCCGTCGGCTAATCGAGGTGATACCATACGCGCGCAGTGAATACCGCGCGCAGCAACACCCTCTGGCTCCTCTGCGGATGGGCCCTCCTCTTTCTGCTTGGTATCTGGGCTTACTGGCCCGGACTCGGCGGCCCGTTCGTTTTCGATGACTTTGCCACGATCGCCGACCTCGGCGATCTCGGCGGCGTCAGCGACTGGAACACGTTCAAGGCATTCGTATTCGGCGGTCATGCCGGGCCGACGGGTCGACCACTTGCTCTTCTGACCTTCCTGATCGATGCGAACAACTGGCCTGCGGACGCCTGGCCGTTCAAGCGCACCAATCTCGTCATTCACTTGCTCAATGCCGGGCTCCTCGGGCTGTTATCGGCAAAACTGCTGCGGATCCTCGACATTGACGCTCGACAGGCTCGCGCGGCCGCATTGATTGCCGCAGGCGCGTGGCTGCTACACCCCTTCCTCGTATCGACAACGCTGTATGCCGTGCAGCGCATGGCGCAACTATCGACGCTGTTCGTTTTCGCCGGTCTGCTCGGATACCTGCACGGCCGAATGCTCGTTGCCTCGGCGCCGCGCCGCGGCTACACGATAATGAGCGCTTCCCTCGTGCTGGGCACGGTGCTAGCAACGCTTGGGAAGGAAAACGGGATCCTTCTGCCGCTGCTCGCGGGTGTCGCCGAAATCACGATCATCGCCAGCCGCAAACGCACGGCTGGCAGCCTCAATCGCTACTGGTCGCTCTTGTTCCTGGTGCTGCCTGTTGTCGTCATCTCGCTTTATCTCGGCGAACGCCTGTTTCGTCCTGACTTTTTTGAGGTTGCAGCAAAACGCGACTTCAGCATTTACGAACGCCTCCTGACCCAGTCGCGCGTGCTGGTGGACTACCTCAGGCACTGGTTCGTGCCGGAGCTTTACACGACCGGTGTCTTCCAGGATCACTTCGTGAAGTCCACCGGGCTGTTGTCACCCATGACCACCCTGCTCGGCTTTTTGTTCCATGCTTCGGTCATCGGCTTGCTCGTCGCCCGGCGCCGGCAGTGGCCGTTGCTCGCGTTTGCCGGGCTGTTTTTCTATGCAGCCCAGCTGCTCGAGTCGTCGGTACTGAACCTCGAGATGTACTTTGAGCATCGCAACTACCTGGCCGCCGCATTCCTGCTGCTGCCGCCTGTCGTGCTGCTGCATTCAAGGGCCAGCCAAGGGGTATGCCTCGCTGTTTCGGCCGCTGCATTGCTGACGCTGGCCGGTTTCACGCGCTATTCCGCCGCCACCTGGTCCGAGTATCCACGCATGGTCGAGGCATCCGCATTCAAAGCGCCAACCTCCGCGCGCGCGCAACAGCAATATGCGCTGCAATTGTTCAACGACGGCCAGGCAGATGCGGCATTAGAGGTCCTCGACCGGGCTATGGCAAACATACCGAACCGGCCCGAGCTGCTGCTTACGCGTCTCCTGATGAATTGCCAAACGGGACGACTGGCAGCAGCGGAATTCGAAAGCGCCGCCGAGACGCTCGTCGCGCTGCCCTACGATGCGCGGACGCTCGATTTCTACCAGCAGTTTTCGCGGTCCATCGCACTTGGACACTGTGAGGAAATTTCGCCGAGCAACCTCGCATCGCTGTTCTCGCGAATGCTCGAGCAACCGTTTAATGCGGATTCATCGAGTCCCTCGTATTCGCAACTGCAGTTCCTGCTCGGACTGTCGCACGCACAGCTGGGCGCTGTCGAAGAGTCGGTCGCGGCGTTCGAGCGCTCGCTCGACTCCAGACCGGGTCCCGGCCACGCGATGATGATGGCGGCCGTGCTCGCCGACAACAAGCTGTTCGACGCCGCGTTGCACCTGTCAGGTATTGCGCGTCAACACGCGCAAGAACAGTCTGCCGGCGTTCTTCAGGGCACTCGCGTGACGCTTGCCGATATTTCAGACTTCGAGAGCAAGGTGCGTGCGGCTATGCAACCATCGCCGTCAGAGTAGCGGCTCGATACTCTCCTCGAAGGTCGCCCAGAGCGCCGGGAATTTCTTCCGATAACGAGCTGCGCGATCTTCTTCCTGCTGCGTCAGGCGCCCCATCGCCAGCAGCAGGCGGCGATTCTCCTCCAGCAGCGCGATCGACTCCGCGAAATTCGTCAGGCGCTCACGCGCAACGATCGCATCCTGATGCTCGCCGAGTTCGTCCTGCATTGTGCTCAGCGCTGCGATCGGTTTGCGCCACTTCCTCGGCCTCGCGACGCGGAAAAACTCGAGCAGGTAGCGAAGCCGCTTGGCGAGCAGGCGCAGTCGGTGCAATTTGGCGGCCGGCGAGGTCTCCGTAATCTCGTCAGCCTTCCGCTGCATCTTGGCGAACACCTTGTGCACGAGTTTGTCCTCGCATCGCGCAATGCTGCGCCGGGCGTTTTTCTCTCGCTTGCCTGTCGCCTGAGCTTCGAGAAACCGCTCGTACTCGTCGATGAGCGCACGGTAGCGATCACTGGAAAGAGCCGCGACAAGATCAACCTGCGCGCCCAGCGTCGTGCGCCGCAGGTGGGATTCGAATGGCGCCAGTATCTCGACAGGATCTCCATGCAGCCCGGCGCGGTAGTGTTCTATGGCGGCCTCGCAAACGTCGGCGTCGCGAACGTGGCCCAGTTGTTTCAATAACCAACGGAGTTCCGCATTCAGGTGGTCGCGTTCCGCCGCAGGCAGCGCTTTACGAAATTCCTTTAGCACGGTGCGAGCACGCCGTATCGCGACGCGCATTTTGTGCACGCCCTCGGGATCGAGTCCTTCCCAGGCTCTCGGGAACTGCAATTTCAGCGCGGCAAGTTGCTGTTCGAGGTAATAGTAGACGAGATCCGTGATCGGTTGCCGCGGGCGCGGTGGTTCGCGTCCTGGTTCCCCCGCCGCCGTTTTCAGTCCGGCCGCCTGGATGCCGCGTTCGAATTTGCTGAACTGCGAAGGGATGAGTCCGTGGCGTTCGCGCAGGACTTCCGCAAGTGACGCCGCCGTGGCAACATCGCTGGTCTCGAACTCGATCTCCATGAATTGCAGCTGGCCGGGGGCACTTTTGTTCGCCTTGCGCTTCGCCTGGATTAGCGTGCGATCGAAATCCAGCTCGAGGCGCGACCCGGGCGCGCCCGGAACGCGAATGTCGTAGACGGTCCGCTCGCTTCGAACGCGGAAGAGCTCGCGTCGTCGAGCGTTGCTTGCCAGTTCGGCGAGTCGCTCCTGCACTGGCCCTCTCGGCAACCGGCCTTTCTTCTTCGCTTTCTTTTTCGGCAGGACCTGTTCGAGCTCTTCGCGGCTGAAAACTGCCCCGTCGCGAGAGCCGAGGGATTTGAGCATGAGCTTTTGTTCGCCACCGGTCTTGCGGCAACGATAGGCCCAGCCAGCGCGCAGTATGCTCCAGTCCGACGTGTCGAAGTAGCGATCGACATGCGTTGCCGTGTGGCCCTGGTCGACCGTGTAGCCGAGGCGACTGAGAGATGCCAGCACGTCCTCGAACTGGGACGTTTCGCGGATCAGGAATTTGGCCTCGATCTCCGCGGACGGTCTGGCGCCAGGTGTCACGGCTGTGTCCACGTCCTTATTCTACCGCACGCAGGCAGCGCACGGGTTCGTGGAAACTACAAACGTGTCGTGCGCGCGGCCAGTCCCTTCAGACCTTCCACGAACAGCCAAAGAAATACGAGCGGGAGAATGATCGTTTGCAGTACGAATATTACGATCAGGTTAACGATGTGCTCACTGGCGTTTGAGGCGCTGTCCCGCAGGCGGTCGATTCGTTCGGCAACGTTCAGCGATTCCATCGATTCGTCAATCATATTGCCCAGGCGATCGAGCAGCGACTCTTCCGTGCCGACCTGACGGGGCTCGTCCTGGCTCATTGCCTCGATCTCGCTGCTGGTCGTCTTCAATGCTGCGGTCGCCGCATCCTGTTCGGCGGCAAGAAACGTGTCGAACACGAGATTGGTGCCGACTACGAGTACGGGGATCGCGAAGCGCAGGAACAGGGCGATCAGGAACACCCGCGCGGCGGTCGTCGGCAGTCTGCTCTGCGGTGGTTGCGGCCACCACTGCACGGCGATGAGTACAACTCCGGCGACCGCGAGCAGGCCCGAGAGGCCCCACCACCCGGTAATGTCGAGCAGCACGTTCTGCAATCCCAGCGAGGTCGTTGCGACAAGCATGACCGAAGAGAATTGCTCAACGAGGTCATTGATCGGATCGAGAATCTGGCCAACCGTGAAGTTCACACCGACGCCGCCGGGTTCGACCGCAACTTCGGTACCCTGTGCCACGGAGATCACGCCGTTCAGGGTGCGTGCGACGGCGAACGTCACCAGCGCGCGCTTGAATGCCGCGTCCGCGTGCTCTGCGGACAGATCGTCCGCAAGCCCGCTGAATGCGAGTGCCGCAGCGACAATGGCAATGATGGTCCAGGCGAGTTTGCGCTTATCCTTCATGCCCGCCGAGCATAGCATCGACGGGCTCGAAACGGGCCTGGAAGAAACGCAGCTTTTCGGGCTCATAGACGAAACGCAGCCCCGAAATCCGGTCGCGCTGCCGGTAGAGACGGATAATCCCGTCGGCCACGGAGCGCATGTGGTCCAGCGTATAGACGCGGCGCGGAATCGTCAGGCGAACCAGCTCGAGCGCAGGCCGGTAATTCTCACCGGTCTCGGGGTTGCGGTCCTTCGAGACGTTGCCTCGCTCCATCGCCCGCACCCCGGTCTCGACGTAGATTTCGGCGGCCAGGCGCTGTGCCGGGAACTCGTCCTGGTCGATGTGCGGCAGGAAACGCCGTGCGTCGATGAACACGGCGTGTCCACCGGTCGGTTGAACGATAGGCACACCCGCTTCGCGCAGCATGTCGCCGAGCGCACGCGTTTGCCGTACGCGCGACCGAATATAGCGGTCATTCAGCATCTCCTGCACACCGAGCGCCATCGCCGCAACATCGGCCGTGGCAAGACCGCCGTCGCTGATGTTGCCCTCGTAGATGCGCAGCAGCCTTCGCGCTTTGGATGCCCATTCATCGTTTTCGCGAAACGTCTGTACGCCACCGATGTTAATCAGGAAATCCTTCTTGCCGCTGACCGTGCAACCATCGCAATAGAGCATCATCTCGCGAAGTATGTCGCGCACCTTCACGTCGTAATAGCGCTCGTCGCGTTCCTGGATCATGCACGCATTCTCGACGCAGCGCGTAGCGTCGAAGAACACCGGAATACCGTGCTTACCGGCCCACGCGTACACGGCTTTCATATTGTCCATGTTGACCGGCTGGCCACCCGCCATGTTGACGGCGTGTTCGAAAGACACATAGGCAATCGCGTCCGCGCCATGTTCCGCACGCAGCGCCTCGAGCTTGTCGAGGTCGATATTGCCCTTCCACGGATAGTCGCTGGTCGAGTCATGCGCTTCATCGACGATGACGTCGCGGAAGACGCCGCCCGCAAGTTCCTGGTGCAGCTTGGTCGTTGTGAAATACATGTTGCCCGGTACGAATTGTCCCGGCCGGATCATGACCTCGCTCAGGATCTGCTCGGCAGCGCGCCCCTGGTGCGTCGGGATGATGTGTTTGTGCCCAGTGATGTCGCCGAGCGCCTCTACGAACTGCTCGTAAGCATCGGTGATGGTCGTCGCCGCCCGGGCAGCGTCGTACGCCGCCCATTGGTCCGTGCTCATCGCCGAGGTGCCCGAGTCGGTCAGCAAGTCGATCTCGACGTCGGCGGAACGCAGCAGGAACGTATTGTAACCGGCTTCGCGAATCGCGCGCTGGCGCTCTTCGCGCGTGAGCACACCGACCTTTTCTATCGTGTGGATCTCGTACGGGAAAGTATCGAAGTCGAACGACTCGAGATTGCCAAATACGCCGTGATAACGCATCTCGTCGCGCCATTCACCCTCGGTCTGCGACTGCAGCGGCTCGACCCGATCGCGTTGCCGGTAAAGACTGATGATCGCGTCCGCAACCTGGTCGAGCTGGCGGTTCGTCATGGCGAGCCGCGGTATCTGTACCGGCACCAGCCGGTCGCTGTTGACTCGGCCGGGCGCAAACGCCCGGACGCCGGATGTCTGGTAGAGCGCAGCCGAGAACAGGTCCTGGGTGTTGTCGGCAACGCCGGGGAAGAAGTCGTCGGTTCTGACGTACGCGCCGTCGCAGCCGCGCTCGAGGGGCACACCGCCATCGCTGCAGCGCGCCGTGAAGCGTTCGGTCTGGTGCATGACCCAGTGCACCTCGGCCTCGTCGCACATTCCCTCCAGACCGTGCGAGAGCGATTCCATCGTTCGCCCAGCCATGCCACCGTAGGTGTGCAAGCCCTCGTAAACGACCACGCGGTTCATGAGAATCTCGTAGTCCTCGGGGTTGTCGGTCGTGATGATGCCGCCGGTGTTGCACTTCGGGTCCTGCGCGCCGTCGATCATGAACAGCGTCGCCGTCTTGGCGATCTGTTGCACGATATCGGCAATGCGTCGATCGGCGCAGCCGGGCTCGTGCTGCTGGATATACCAGGCGTTTTCGACGACGCGCGAGCCGTCCACGAGCAGTCGTTTGCCATAACGCCGCGCCAGCGACCTTACCGCGCTCAGGTTGGCGAGACTGATGGGATGCTGGCCGTCGGCAAAGGCCTCGACGGCGCACAACGCGATGCTCCCGGACTCGAGGGCGTTTTCGAGCACGTCGAGATCGACGTTGCCCGTGAAAACCTCGTTGTCGGCGCCGCGCACATCGGCAATGCCGGTTTCGGGCGAGCTGATGAGGTCGATCCTCGAGCGTGGATTGTTTGCAGCGACCGAGGCGCCCTCGGGAACCATCGTGTTGACGACGAGCTTCATGCAGCCGTAGAGATTGTGGGCGGGGCAGACGTAAGAGTGCCCGAACACGCTCGCAACGACCTCCTGCAGCCGCTCGAAGTTACGCGCACCGGCATACGCTTCGTCGCCGAGGAACTGCGCTGCGCGCTGCTCCTGGCTCATCGCGTTGACCGCGCGTGAGCACATGTCGAAGGTCACCTGGTCGGGCGTCAGGTTGAACACATTGAAGTCGGCGTCCGCAAGCTGCGTCTTGCGTTCCTCGGGCGTGAAGAATGTCAGCAGCCTTACCGTGTGAATCTTGTGAGGTTCATGGTCAGGCGAACGCCGCTTCATGTGTTTCTCCCGGGCTACTCCTTCAGTTTGGCCTGTGCTGCAGCGAGCCTCGCGATCGGCACGCGCGGAGACGAGCACGACACGTAGTTGAGACCTGTCCTGTGGCAGAAGTCGATCGAGGTCGGGTGACCACCCTGCTCACCGCAGATTCCGATCTTCAGGTCCTTGCGTTCCTTGCGGCCACGTTTGACGGCCATCTTCATCAGGCGGCCAACGCCTTCGACGTCAAGAACTTCGAAGGGGTTGTCCTGCAGGATGCCGGTCTCGTTGTACATCGGCAGGAACTTGTTCTCGGCGTCTTCACGCGAGAACGAGAACACGGCCTGCGTCAGGTCGTTGGTGCCGAACGAGAAGAACTCGACGCTCGCGGCGAGCTGCTTGGCGCGCGTGCACGCGCGAACGGTCTCGACCATCGTACCGAACTTGAATTTGAGCTCCTGGCCGCTGGCCTCTTCGACTTTCGCCTTTAGCTCTTCGACACTGCGACTGACCCTGGCCAGCTCTTGCGACGTAATGACCTGCGGCACCATGATCTCCGGGTTGGCCTTGATCCCCTTCGCAGCGCATTCGGCAGCCGCTTCGAGAATGGCCTGGATCTGCATGGAGTAGATCTCGGGATAGGTGATGCCGAGGCGCACACCGCGGTGGCCGAGCATCGGGTTGATCTCCTGCAGTTCACGGACCTTCCTCAGCATGCGTTCCTTCTTGATCAGCGCATCGGTAATGTGCTCTTCGCTGAGCTCCTCGAAGGCCTCCGGCAGGTGCATGCCCTCGTGAATCGAGGCAATTGCCGTTTGCCGGCCGCGAACGACGTCGCGATATACCTGGAGGTTCTTGATCTCGTCAAGCAGCTGCTGTTCCGTCGGCAGGAACTCGTGCATCGGCGGGTCCAGCAGGCGAACCGTAACGGGATCCGGCGCCATCGTCGTGAACAGCTCGACGAAATCGCCGCGCTGGATCGGCAGCAGGCGGTCCAGGGCCTCGACCCGGTCTGCCTCGTTGTTCGCGAGGATCATGTCTATGACGATCGGCAAGCGGTCGCTCGCATTGAACATGCGTTCGGTACGGCAAAGGCCGATGCCCATGGCGCCGTATTCGCGCGCCGACTTGGCGGCATCGGGCGTATCGGCATTCGCCATTACCTTGAGATCGGCAATATCGTCCGCCCAGCCCAGCACTTCCTCGAGTTCCTCGGAGAACTGAGCGGGTATCGTCTCGATCGCGCCCGGGTAGACCATTCCGGTCCCGCCATCGAGCGTAATGACGTCGCCTTCGTGGATGATCTGCTCGCCGATGACGGCCTGGCGCAATTTAACGTCGACGAGGATGCCTTCGGCACCGGCAACGCAGGGCTTGCCCATCCCGCGGGCAACGACGGCCGCGTGCGAGGTCTTGCCGCCGCGACTCGTCAGGACGCCTTCCGCGGCGAAGAAGCCGTGAATGTCCTCGGGCCGCGTTTCCTCGCGAACCAGGATGACTTTTTCACCGGTATTGCCGAGTTTCTCAGCCAGGTCGGCATCGAATACGCACTTGCCGGATGCGGCACCCGGTGATGCGGGCAGACCCGTTGCGACGGCTTCGACGGTGCTGTCGGGATCGAGGCTCGGATGCAGCAACTGCTCGAGCAGCTCGGGGTTGATACGCAGCAGCGCCTGTTCCTTGTTGATCAGGCCTTCGCGCAGCATCTCGACCGACGTCTTGACGGTAGCCGTGGCATTCATCTTGCCATTGCGCGTTTGCAGGCAATACAGCGTGCCCTTCTCGATCGTGAACTCGTAGTCCTGAACCTCCTGGTAATGCGACTCCAGCTTGTTGCGCAGCTCGACGAGGTCGGCGTACTGCGGCGGCATCTCGTCCTTGAGCTGGTCGATCGGTTTCGGTGTGCGAATACCGGCCACCACGTCTTCGCCCTGGGCATTCGTCAGGTATT
>JAAUXY010103184.1_pt1 | contig 13958 bp, 12 predicted proteins | sample 7278121 | NCBI WGS metagenome assembly JAAUXY01 (sample SAMN14350117, study PRJNA611818) | marine sediment metagenome | isolation source: surface marine sediment (1.8m) | place: French Polynesia: Moorea | collected 2018-08 | reverse complement strand
GGTGACTTGCTCGAAATCGGCTTCTGCAACCGGCTCCTGCAGCGCCTCCGGCGCCGCGGCCAGCGCGATCAGCGCCTGCTTGAGGAAGGTCGAGCCGAGGAAATCCGGCGGTTGTGGATAGGCCAGCCGGCCGGGGTTCTCCGCCGCCCAGCTCGCAAACTCGGTGATCCGCCGCGGCGGCTCCGGCACCCGGTCGGCGTCGTACATGAACACCACCTGGGCCATGCCCCAGGGCGCTTCCAGGCCGTCGACCGGGACGGTGAAGTCGCGGGTGATCGACGGCTTGTTCTCAACGTCGACCAGTCGGTAGTTGGGCAGGCGGTCGGCGAACGGCCCGTACAGCAGCCCCTCGCGCTTCATCGCGGCGAAGTTCTCGCCGTTGATCCACACCAGGTCGACGGTCCCGCCGGCCTCCCGCCCGGCCGCCTTCTCGGCCAGCACTTGGGTGACCACCTGGGCGGTGTCGCTGACCTTCACGTGGCGCAGGGTGATGCCGTAGCGCTCGGCAACCCGGCCGGCGATCCACATGATGTGGTCGTTGATCGCCTCGTCGCCGCCCCAGGCGTGCCAATAGACCTCCTGGCCGCGCGCCTCGGCGACCACCGCGTCCCAGGGCTCGTCCGCCGCCGCGGACGGCCCCGGCGCGCCGGCCAGCGCGCCAACCAAGGCAAGCACTGCAGCAAGAAGACGGCACCCCATGAACGACGCGGCCTCACCACCCGATGTCAGCGCGCCGGACTATAGGCAGCCGATCCGGGGACGGAAAGCGCGGGGCGCGTTCACGCTCGCTCAGAAGCGCGCGAGGTTGCAGCCTGGCGCATGACAATGCCGAAGCTCCTGCATGCCCGTGGCCGGAAATGAAAGATAGCGCCTTCCGAAAGTTCGCCGGCTAACGCTTCTCGATCCGCTCCATGGTGCCGAGAACGAGGCGTTCGCTGAAGCCGAACGCGAAACACAGGGCCCAAGTCGCACCAAGGCCGACATCAATATTAAACAGACCGGCATGCATGACGAACACCGCGAACAGGCCGGACGCGCCGCCGATCAGCGGCCGCGCCACGGTGACCCAGATGCTGGTGAACTGATCCGGGATCCGCTCCTTGGAGGCAAAGCTCATCAACCCGCTGAGACACGCGCCAATCGCGCCGAGCAGGCATCCGCCGGCAATGTGGCGCGCCGACAATGGCTTCGTCGACAGCTCGATATCGCTTGCCGTCCATCCGATGATCGCCCACAGGAACAAAACCACAAGAGCGGCCAAGGCGAAGGACAGCACGGCCATCCGACTACGCACCATGTCGCGTCGGAAATACCGATGATCGTTTTCTTCGTCGCGGATCTTGGTTGCTTCGACGAGCCGTATGCGAGACACCGGTGCCTCTTCTTCCGTCTGTCCTTCTGCCGGCGTTGGTTTGGCTGCCCTGAGGACCTCTTCGACCGCCAGCTTGCGCCAGCCCTGCAGCCTTTCCTCGACTTCGTGCTTGAGTGTGACCAGGCGTGTCTGAGCCTCGGCCTCCTTCAGAAGATAGATTTCCTGGCGAAGGGCAGCGTTCAGGAACGTCCAGCCGCCTTCCACGTCGGACATCTTCAGCGCAGATTTCGCCTGAACGAAATAGGAGCGAACCTGGTCGATATGGGGTTGTTTGTCCGGGTCTGCCTCGTCTTCATGGCGTTTCAGCCGGCCCTTCAGTGCCTGTATCTGCACACGCAGGCGGCTCCTACTCGGCTGGGCCAACAATCGGAGCCAGATTCCGAACCGCTTTAGCCGAGCCCAGTTCCTCGTCGCCCAGTCCGTCAGTAATTTGGTGGCGCCGTTCTCCCGTACCATGGCCATCCCCCTTTCCAGGCCGAGCTGCACTTGATCATAGCAAGGCGCAAGCTCCCAGCAACCAGGGCTAGCTGCAGGTTGACCGTCGAGCGGTCTGCCGGGGCAGGTTGGAGCGGGGCCGAGCCGAAAAGGGCAACGACCTCGGGCGGAAGAATGGTGCCGCAGAGTGGACTCGAACCACCGACCTACTGATTACGAATCAGTTGCTCTACCAACTGAGCTACTGCGGCGCCGGCCGGGCGTTGCGGGGCCGCACACTACGGCTGGCCGCACCTTCGGGCAAGCGGGATTTCAAACCGTCTCCAAGGCCCCCGAACGCGCCCGAATAGCGCAGTATACGCGAGTTCCGCGCGTCCTATGCGCGCCCGGCACCTGTGGCCCGCGGGTCATACCGCGCGGCCGTCTGCAGCGGCGACGGGAGTTCCATGGTTTCCACCTTTGAGCGGAGCCGCTAAGGTGCCGCTCCGCATGGCAGGGTACGAAACCCGACGTCACAGGACGAAAGAAAAGGGAACTGCGCTAATGCCGGACGGAACCCCCGGGCTTGCGAATCTCTATGCCGATCCAGCACCGCCCGAGGGCGCGGGCCGTACCAAGTATCGGCCGAAGAACAAGCGCAAGATCCTCTGCGTGTTTCCCGAGTACGCGCCGTCCTTCGGCACGTTCCAGCATTCCTACAAGCTGCTGCCCGACGTGAACGGGTTCATGCCGCCGCAAGGGCTGTTGCTGATCGCGGCCTATCTGCCGGAAAGCTGGGAGGTCAAGTTCGTCGACGAGAACCGGCGCAAGGCGACCGAGCAGGAGTTCGCCTGGGCCGACGCCGTGCTGATCAGCGGCATGCACGTGCAGCGCGGCTTCATCAACGACATCAACCGCCGCGCTCATCTGCACCGCAAGCTGACGGTGCTGGGCGGACCGTCGGTGTCGGCCGCACCCGAGTACTACCCGGAGGTCGATCTGCTGCACATCGGCGAGCTGGGCGACGCGACCGATGCGGTGATCGCGCATATCGACGAGACCCTGGCGCTGCCCGACCGGCAGGTGATGTACGCCACCGGCGAGCGCGTGCCGCTGACCGAGTTTCCGGCGCCCGCCTATCACTACATCGACGTCGCAAACTACTTTCTCGGCTCGATCCAGTTCTCCTCGGGATGCCCGTATCGCTGCGAGTTCTGTGACATTCCCGCACTGTACGGGCGCAATCCGCGCCTCAAATCCCCGGAACAGATCTGCCGCGAGCTGGACGCAATCCTGGCCGCCGGCGCACGCAGTGCCGTCTACTTCGTCGACGACAATTTCGTCGGCAACAAGAAGGCGGCGCACGACCTGCTGCCGCACCTGATCGCGTGGCAAAAGCGGAACGGCTATCCGCTCAGCTTCGCCTGCGAGGCCACGCTCAACATGGCGCAGATGCCCGAGCTTCTGGAGATGATGCGCGAGGCCGCCTTCCACACCGTGTTCGTCGGGATCGAAACCCCCGAAGAGGACGCGCTGGACGCGATGCTGAAGAAGCAGAACCTGCGCCTGCCCATCCTCGAAGCGGTTGAAACCTTTAACAAATACGGCCTGGAAGTGGTGTCAGGCATCATCATGGGCTTGGACACCGACCATGAGAAGACCGGCGAAACCATCCTCAAGTTCGTCGACGCCTCGAACATTCCGCTGCTGACCATCAATCTGCTCTACGCGCTGCCCAAGACCGCACTGTACGACCGGCTGCAGAAGGACGGCCGGTTGTGGAGCGATGACGAGGCGGCCAACCGCGTTTCGAACGTGAAGTTCAAGATGTCCTACGAGGACGTCACCAGGATGTGGTTCGACACCATCACCGCCGCCTATACGCCCGAACGGCTGCTCAAGCGCTATCGGTATCAGTGCGAGCACACCTTTGCGAAACGCCGGCGGGGCGTGCAGAAGGTCAGTCGCAAGAAGTTCTGGTTCGGCATGCGCAGCATGGCGCGCGTGCTGTGGAACGTCGGCGTCAGGGCATATTACCGGCGGGCCTTCTGGGAACTGGTCTGGCCGTACATCAAGCAGGGCAAGATCGATTGGGCGATGCACGTCGCGATCGTCTCGCACCATCTGATCAAGTTCACCGACGAGATCCGCGACGGCAAGTGGGAGGCCTGCTTCTATGCGGATCCCGCTCAGAGCGCGACGCCGCTGCCAGACGCCAAGTCGAGACCGCGGCAGTTCGTGACAGATTCGCGCGGCCCCTGTGCCCCCTCATCGCAAGCGGCGGCGGCGCCGAGCCAGGGCGTGGCCGCTCTCTAGTCCACCAGTGAGATAAAGAGCTTTAGGTCGCGTTAGTGGCTGCTCATGCCGTCTGCGGCTCGGCCACGACCGGCGTCGTATCGCTCTCCTTGATCGGGCCGACCGGCAGATTGGGCCGAATGCCCTCGGCCCGCGCCCACCACTGCTCGGCCGCGACCAGATTGCCGTGCTCCGCCTTCTCCACCGCCGCCATCAGCCGGCACGCGCGGGCCGGCGCCTCGACATCGTCCGCGACCAGCGGCTCCAGGTAGTGACGCACCTGGCCCCACAGGCGGGCGTGCAGCGAGGCTTCGGCCTGAGCCATGCGGCTTTCCGGATGGTCGGGGTTCGCCCGGCACAGGGTCTGCACCCGCTTTAGCTGCTCCAGCGACGTCGTCTCCGGCTTGAGGTCGATGAACGCACGGGCGAGGTCTTCGTGCGGGATGGTCTCCCATGCCCGAATCGCCATCTTCTCCGCCTTTCGGGTCTTGCCGGCCTTGCCGAGCAGGCGGATCCAGGCGGCGGTGGCCTTGACCGAGTCCGGAGCCAGCTTGACCGCAGCCTCGGCCCGCGCCAGCGCGGTCTTGACGTCGCCCGTCGCCTCGGCGGCCGCAGCCTGTTCGCCGGTCACTTGCGCGCGCTTGACCTTCGCCTCCTCCGCCGGCAGCGCTTTCAACCGCACCGCCCGCTGCAAGCGGTCGGCGGCTGCGTCCCAATCCTCGCGCTGCAAGTAGAGATCGGCCAGCGCGGCCTGCACCCAGGGAACGTCCGGGCGCAAGGAGTCCGCCTTCTTGGCCAGGCGCAGCGCCTCCTCGACGTCGCCGGCGCGCAATGCCTGGTTCAACAATCCGCGCACGCCGAGCAACGCGGCATCCTTGTTCTCGGTCATGCTGTTGAAGTAGCGGCTCGCGGCTGCCTCGTCGCCGCTCAGCTGCGCCGACTGGGCAAGCAGCAACTGGGTCAGCGGCGGATCCTTCAGCAGGCCGTTGGCCCGTCTGGCCTGGCGCCGCGCCTCGTCCGGATCGCCTGCCGCCAAGGCCACCATCCCGCGGGTCACCGCCTGGTAGCCGCGCTTCTGGCGACTATCGCGACGGTAGCGCAGCAAACCGCCGGGCGCCGTCAGGACAGCGCGCACCAGCCGGTAGAGCGCGATCGACACGCCGACCAGGGCCGCCAGCGCCAGCACCAGGATGCCCACTGACGTGTCGACCCGGAAGCCGCGCCAATCGATGCTGACCTGACCCGGGTGATTGGCAAGGAACACCGCCGCCCACACCAGCAACCCGACGACGACGAAGTAAACGATGACGCGCCACAGCATCATCATTGGACTTGGTCCCCGCCCGGACCGGCCTGTGCGGCCTGGCGCGATGCGCCGAGCGCCTGGATCGACGCTGCACTCAGCGCGTCCAAGGCCGCCTCGGCGGCCAACCGCGCCTTGGCTTGCTCGAGCCATGCGGCCGCGGCTTTGGCCGGCTCACCTTCCAGCGCGTCCAACTCACTGACGGCGCCTTCGAGGTCGCCTTTCTCCAGCCGGGCCGACGCCCGGGCGACCGTCGCCGTGGCGCCGCTGCCGCCGACATCACCAGCGCTCGGGCGAACCGTCACCAGGCGGTAGACCCGCGCCGTGACCTTGGCCAGCAGGTCATCGCCCTCCGGCGTCACCGCCGCGCGGGTGATGTCGCCCGCCACCTGTTCATAGCTGGCTGCGAGCATCGCCCGGGTCGGCACGCCACGCGCCGCGTGCGCCTCAAGGGTCGCCAGCGCATCGGCCGGGAGCGACCCCGAGCCCAGCGAGCTTACCGCGGCCAGCTCCTGTGTATACGGGTCCGATTCCGCCAACGCGGCGCGCAGCTGTCCCACGGCGAGAACGACCGCTGCCGCGCCAGCCGACTGGCTCACCGCACCCTGCGCCGCGTTCTCCAGCGCATCCAGCTTCTTCTCCAGAGCGCCCAGCTCGATGGCCATCAGGTCGCGTTGTTCGGCCACCGCCGCGGATGTGTCGGCGGCCCGCTTGTCGAGCGCCGCAATCTCCGCTGAAAGCTCCGCCGCGGCCGCTTCGATCGCCGGGGCGGCATCGGCCACCACGCTGCTCGAGAGCTGGCCTTCGGCGGCCTCCAGCTTGCCGGCGAGTTCGTTGATCCGGCCATCCATGTCGCTCAAGGCCTGGATGTCGACCATCGGAATGTTGGCCGACAGCTCGTCAATCGCGGCGTTCAAGCTGTCCACCCGCTGGGCCAGGTTGGAAACCGTCCCGCCTTGCCGTTCCACCGCGCTGCGCAGCTGCGCCACCTCGCCGTCACCGGCACCGCTTTGATCGCCGAGCGTGGCCTCCAATCCGGCCACCCGGCCTTCCAGCTCGCTGACCCGCGAGATTGTGGTGTCTTCGCTGGCGCTGCCGAGATGGGCCGCCACGAACGCACCCCAGACATCGACCGACAGATAAGCGACCAGCAACACGATGGCGACGACCAGCGAAGAGGCGCCCAACGCGCCGGCATATCCGACGCCCGGCGCGGCCGGGGTCGGTTCGGCTTCAAATCTTGGCGGGATCGGCGGCGCGGCGTATTCGGGTTCCGCGCGCCGCTCAGGCTCCGGCTTGAACTCGAAAGCACCGGTTTCCGGCGCGGCCACATAGTCCGAGGGCTCCTGCGGCGCCTCCACCGGCTCGGCCGTGGCTTCGATCTCGATCACCTCGGGCGGCCTTTGCGGCGGTTCGACCATCTCGATCCCATGCTCCGCAGCAGCGGCTCGGATCGCGTCCAGCCGGCCCGGCGGAATATGCCCGCGCTGCTTCCAGCCTTGCACGGTTGTGAAGGAGATACCCAGCTTGGTCGCCATCGGTCGAATACCGCCGAAGGCTTGAATCAACTCGGCAACGTACTCGGCTTCGCTTCGCTCATCGCCCCACGCGATCGGGGAGCCTTCGTCGCTTGTCGTCATCCTCCGCCCCGGTCACCACTTATTGATTCCTACTCCCGCGGGCCGGAGTTTGGCACGTTCCTGGGAGCATCGACAACAGGGCCGCCTGGTTTGGCGTCGATGCCGTCAGCACGCGTCCCCAGTGCGTCGGACCGACGGATTCCTCCACTGCGGGACTCAGGCACAATGCCGTCATGACGCCCAGCGGCGACAGCGCCTGGGCCTGGTCCGCAAGGCGCATAAAGGCGCGCGCCGTGCGCGGCGAGAAGAACACGGCGCCGGCCACCTGGTGCGCAGCGAGCGCCCGGATCGCGTTCTCCTCAAGTCGCTCGACCAGCCGCGACCGGTAGATCACGTGTCGGCGCAGCTCCAAGTCATGCGCGGCCAATGATCGCATCAGGTCGCCGGCCGTGGCTGATCCGGCGGCGTGCACCATACAACCGTGTTCCGGCGCGCACTGCGCCGCGATCAGCCGCGCCAAGTCGGTCACATCGCCGGCCGCCGAATGCACGTCGGCAAAACCGAGGCCACGCGCCGTCTCCGCGGTGGCGTCACCCACCGCGAACACGGTGAGATGAGGCGGTGCGCCCAGCTTGGCGCTCGCCCTGGCTCCGTTCGCGCTGGTCAGGACCAACGCCTGCGCGACCGACAGGTCTTCGTGAAACCGCGCCGGTTGTTCCGCCTCAAAAACGATCTCCATGACCGGCGCCAGCAGCGCGTGATAGCCCCGTTGCGCGAGCGCTTCGGCCAACCGCTGCGCATCGTGCTGCGGGCGGGTGACCAAAATGGTGGCGCCGGGAACGAGCGGGATCACGGCTGCTTCAGGGCAGCGAACACCGCGGGCGATGCTTGCTGCCGGAGCTCGCGTCCGGCGGATGCGCCCATCGCGGCGGCATCGCGCGCCGGCCCGGTTCGCTGCGCGCGCCACAGCGCCGAGCCGTTCGGATCGGCAACCAGCACATCGAGCGTCAGCGCGCGGTCCGGCCCGGGGCGTGCGTGCGCGCCGATCGGCGTATGGCAGGTGCCGTCAAGCGCGGCCAGGGCGGCGCGCTCTGCCGTCACCTGGACGCGGGTCTGCGAGTCTTCCAGGGCCGCGACCACCGCTGCCGTCTCCGCGTCGCCGGCGCGCACCTCGATCGCGATCACCCCCTGGCAAGCGGCCGGGAGCATGGTTTCGGGCTCCAGGATCTCGGTCGCCACTTCCTCCTGGCCAAGCCGCCGCAATCCGGCCAGTGCGAGCAGAGTGGCGTCGACCTCGCCGCGCTCCAGCTTGGCCAGCCGGGTTCCCACGTTGCCGCGCAGCGGAACCACCCGCAGATCCGGACGCATCGACAGGACCTGCGCCTGGCGCCGCAATGAGGCGGTACCGACCACCGCGCCGGCCGGAAGCGCGGCGAACTTAGCTGCCGTCAACGAGACGAACACGTCGCGGGGGTCCACCCGCGGCAGCACCGCGGCGATTTCAAGATCGTCCGGCTGCCAGGTTTCCATGTCCTTCAGCGAATGCACCGCCAAGTCGATCTCGTGACGGCGCAAGGCCTGCTGGATCTCCTTGGCGAACAGGCCCTTGCCGCCGATCTCGGCCAGCGTGCGGTCCTGCACCCGGTCGCCGGTGGTCCGAATCGTCACCACCTCCAACGCGCCCGGCGCGCCGAGCTGGGGGTGTTGTCCGGCCAGCCGCGCGCGCACTTCTTCGGCCTGGGCCAGTGCCAGGGGCGAACCGCGCGTCCCAATGCGCAAAACCTGATCGGAGGTCGACATGGCGGCACCCTACTCAACCGTCCGGCCCTCAACCAGAGGACTCTCAGGCCGCCGGCGGCGGCACGTGCCGTCAGCATCCCATGTCGGCGCTGTGCAGGCTCCTGGCGTGTTTTCGGGGCTTGCAGTACGGTCCTGCTGCGTGACGACCCGGCCGTGCGGACGCAGCGGTCGGGGGAACGGGCGATGAAGGGCGAAACCATGCGGATCGATCGGGCTTGCCGCTTCGGGAACCGGGCAGACCGGAGATGATCGTACTTGGTCTGGAAACGAGCTGTGACGAGACCGCGGCCGCGGTCTTGCGCGGGCGTGCTGACGGCGGCGCGGACGTGCTCGCCCATATCGTCCTGTCTCAGCTTGCCGAGCACCAGGACTATGCCGGCGTGGTTCCCGAGATCGCCGCCCGCGCGCATCTGCAGAACCTTGACCCGGTGATCCGCCGGACCATGCAGGAGGCCGGCGTCGCCCTGACCGAGCTTGACGGCATCGCGGCCACCGGCGGGCCGGGCCTGATCGGCGGTCTGCTGGTCGGGGTGATGACGGCAAAGGGCATGGCGGCCGCGCTCGACCGCCCGTTCCTCGCAATCAATCATCTGGAAGCCCACGCCCTGCTGCCACGGCTGACTGACGGCGTGCAGTACCCCTATCTGCTGCTCTTGGTGTCGGGCGGACACTGTCTGCTGGCCGAGGTGGAGGGGCTGGGGCGCTGCCGCGTGCTGGGCAGCACCATCGACGATGCGGTCGGCGAGGCCTTCGACAAGGTGGCCAAGATGCTTGGGCTCGGCTATCCGGGCGGCCCCGCGGTGGAGCGCCATGCGGCCGACGGCGATGCCGAGCGCTTCGCTTTCCCCCGCCCCATGGCCAAGCGCGCCGGCTGTGACTTTTCCTTCGCCGGCCTGAAGACCGCCGTCCGCACCGCGATCGAGAATCTGCCGCCGGGACCGGTGTCACAGCGCGATATCGCCGACCTGTGCGCCTCGTTCCAAGCCGCGGTCGGCGACGTGCTGGTCGATCGCTGTCGTAACGCTTTGTTAACGTGCCGAGATCGCTCAACTGCGAATCGAGTTAAGGGGTCGTTAACTGACTCCAAGGTGGTGACGGCACTGGTCGTGGCCGGTGGCGTCGCCGCCAACAGCACCCTTCGCAACCGATTGGAATCGCTGTCGGGAGAGTGTGAGCTGCCGCTTGTGGCCCCGCCGCCCGAGCTGTGTACGGACAACGCGGTCATGGTCGCCTGGGCCGGCTTGGAACGGTTCCGTCACGGCGACCGCACGCCGCTCGACTTCCGTCCCCGGCCGCGTTGGCCGCTGGACACCCTCGCTCCGCCGGCCCGCATCCCGGAGGCTGCCGCATGAAGACGCCGCCCAAACCGACCGTACCGTTGCCGCCTCATCTCGAGCCGGCCATGCCGAGCCAGGCACCGCCCGCTGCCGCCGAGACGACCAAGCCCGCCAGCCTGGTGAACCTGGAGGTGCAGAACCTGTTCCCCACTCCGGTCGCGGTCGGACTGCTGGCCGAGGCGCCGCAGATCAACGCCGCGCTGCGGGCCGCGATCCTGGAGCGGGAGAAGACCCAGGCCTCCACCCAGCATTCGAATTTGGGCGGATGGCAGTCGACCTGGGACATGCTGGACTGGGGCGGGCCGGCGATCCGTCAGGTGGTCGAGACGGCCAAGCACCTGGCGTCCAAGTTGACGGCAGACCGTCAGGGCCAGCCGGTTCCGATTCAGTGGAAAGTGAATTGCTGGGCCAACGTGAACCGTTCGAGTCACGGCAACGAGTTCCACAGTCACCCGGGCGCCTACTGGTCGGGCACCTATTACGTCGATGACGGCGGCATCGCCGGTAATCCTGAGCTCGGCGGCGAGTTCGAGGTGCAGGATCCGCGCGGCGTGGCGCCGGTCATGTACGCGCCGCTGCTCACCTTCGCCACCCCGGGCGGCCTGACCCTCGGCTCGTCCGAGCTGGTCAGTCCGCGCGCCGGCATGATGGTGCTGTTCCCGAGTTGGCTGATTCATGCGGTCCGGCCCTATCGCGGGGCGGCGACCCGGATATCCATTGCCTTCAACCTGAGCCTCTGACGGTCGGCGCCCGTCATGATCAAGCCCGCCATGACCAAGCCCGTCACTGTGATCGGCGCTGGAGCCTGGGGCACGGCGCTTGCCGCTCAAGCTGCATCCTGCGGGCACCCGGTGGCGCTGTGGGCGCGCGAGCCGGGACTGGTCCACACCATGACGAGCACGCGCCAGAACCCGATCTATCTGCCGCGGGTGACCCTGCCCGACCGGATCACGCCGACCGCAGACCTGGCGGAGGCTGCCGGGCACGCGACCGACGGCGCCATCCTGATGGTGGTGCCGGCCCAATTCGTTCGCTCCGTTGCCGAGGCCCTGTCCCCGCACGTGCGGCCCAAGACGCCGATCATCATTTGCGCCAAGGGCATCGAGGCGGGCACCGGCAAGCTGATGACCGAGGTCCTGCACGACACCATCCCGCAAGCTCTGCCGGCGGTGCTGTCGGGGCCGAGCTTTGCCGTCGAGGTGGCGGCCGGCCTGCCGACCGCGGTGGTCCTGGCCTGCCGTTATGAGCCGCTCGATCAGCATTTGGCGGCGCTGCTGTCGACCGACCGTTTCCGGGTCTACCGCTCGGCCGACCTGATCGGCGTGCAGATTGGCGGCGCGCTGAAGAACGTGGCCGCCATCGCCTGCGGGATCGTGGTCGGGCTGGGCCTGGGCGAAAACGCCAAGGCCGCGCTGATCGCCCGCGCGCTGGCCGAGTTCGCGCGCTACGGCAAGCTGCGCGGGGCCAGGCCGGAGACCTTCATGGGCTTATCCGGGCTCGGCGATCTGGTTCTGACCTGCAACAGCGAGCAATCGCGAAACATGTCGCTCGGCCTGGCGATCGGACGCGGGTTCTCACTGGCCGAAGCGGACGCCCAGCGCACCGGAGTGGTCGAGGGCGTGGCGACCGCCCAAGCGGTCCACCGGGAAGCCGAGCGCATGGGCATCGACCTGCCGATCTGCGAAGCGGTCTACCAGGTTGCGCACGAAGGCGCCGACCTCAGCGCCACCATCGAGGCTCTGTTGGCCCGCCCCGTCGGCCCGGAGGCGGTGAACTGAAGGGCGGTTTACTGATCGCCTGCCGCGCGCCATTCTGTCGGCCCTCCCGCGACAGGACTCCCGCGCATGATTTTCGCCTTCTGGATGATCGACAAGCCCGGCATGCTGGACACCCGCAATCGCATCCGGCCGGAGCACAAGGCACATCTCGCCTCGGTCGAGCCGCAGATTCATCTTGCCGGCCCGTTGATGGACGAGACCGGTCAGCACATGACCGGTTCCCTGCTGGTCATCGATTTCCCCGATCGCGCGGCGGCCGAAGCCTGGCTCACCGCCGAACCGTTCCACCAGGCCGGCGTCTACCAGCGCATCGAGATCATCCCGATGCAGCCGCTCTGGCCGCGCGCGACCTATGACCCGCAAAGCCTGGTCCAGGGCGCGGCGGCCCAATGACGGCGTATTGGCTGCTCAAGTCCGAGCCGGGGACCTGGTCGTGGGATGATCAGGTGCGCGATGGCGTGGCCGAGTGGGACGGCGTGCGCAACCACCAGGCCAACAACAACATGAAGGCGATGAAGCTCGGCGACCGCGCCTTCTTCTACCATTCGGTCGACGAGAAGCGGGTGGTCGGCATCGTGGAGGTGGTCCGAGAATGGTACCTCGACCCCTCCGACGCCAGCGGCCGCTTCGGCATGGTCGACGTGAAGGCGCTGACGCCGGTCGAAAAGCCGGTGACCTTGGCCGAGATCAAGGCCGAGCCGCGTCTGCAGAACCTGGCCCTGGTCCGCCAGTCGCGGCTATCGGTGGTCCCGGTCGCGGCCGAGGAGTGGCAGGTGATCTGCGCCATGGCCGGGGTGGATGCCTAGCGACGGCCGCACCCGTCACGCCGAGCGGCTCTGCGCGCTGGACGACATCCCCGACGGTGAGGGCAAGGGATTCACTCGGCCCGGGCTCGGTGACCGCGGCGACTTCTTCGTGGTACGTCGGGGCGCAGCCGTTTACGGCTACCTGAACCGCTGCCCGCACGCCGAGCTGCCGCTCGACTTCGTGCCCGACCAGTTCATCGACCGGCGCACCGGACATATCCTGTGTGCCGTGCACGGCGCCACGTTTCGGGTGGCCGACGGGTCCTGCCTGTCCGGGCCGTGTCCCGGCACCGCGCTCGACCCGGTTTCCATAGAGCTGCGCGGGCGCTCGGTCTTTCTGACCGATGCCCGCGCCTCTGGGTGTCAACTGCAAGCGCGCTCGGAGTCCGGCGGCGATCCGATGGAGGACCGCCCAAACCGGGGCAGTTCTTAGCTCGCCTGACGAAGACCGGAGAGGAAGCCGTCTACCTGGCCGCGCAGGCTTTCGGACTGCCGGGCCAGTTCGTCGGAGGCGGACAGCACCTCGCTCGCCGATTTGCCAGTTTCGGCCGCCGCCTCGCTCACCGAGCCGATGTTCTGGTTCACCTCGGTGGTCCCGACGGCCGCCTGTTGCACATTACGCGCGATCTCTTGCGTGGCCGCACCCTGCTCCTGCACCGCGGCGGCGATCGCCGAGGCGATTTCGTTCAGTTCTGCAATGGTCTTCGAAATGCTCTCGATCGCCTTGACGGCCTCGCCGGTCGCGCCCTGCATGTTGGCGATCTGGTTGGAGATCTGTTCGGTCGCTTTGGCCGTCTGCGTGGCCAGCGACTTCACCTCAGAAGCAACCACGGCAAAGCCCTTGCCGGCCTCGCCGGCGCGCGCCGCCTCGATGGTCGCGTTCAGCGCCAGCAAGTTGGTCTGGTTCGCAATGTCGCTGATCATCCTGACCACCTCGCCGACCTCGCTCGCCACACCGGCCAGGCTCTGCACCGTCTCGTTGGTGCGTTCGGCCTCTTTGGAAGCGTTCTCGGAGGTGGCATTCGAGCGTGAGACCTGGGCATTGATCTCATTGATCGAGGCCGCCAGCTCTTCGGCGGCCGACGCCACGGTCTCCACATTGGAGGACGCGCTCTGCGAGGCCTGGGCCACGCGCTCGGCCTGAGCGCCGGTCTCCTCTGCGGTCGAGGCGAGCGCTTCCGAAGAGGTGCGCAGTTGGGTCGAGGCCGACGCGACGATCTCCACCACGTCCTTGACCTCGTCATCGAATTTGTCGGCCAGCGTGTTCAGCTTT
>JAAUXY010070316.1_pt1 | contig 13963 bp, 12 predicted proteins | sample 7278121 | NCBI WGS metagenome assembly JAAUXY01 (sample SAMN14350117, study PRJNA611818) | marine sediment metagenome | isolation source: surface marine sediment (1.8m) | place: French Polynesia: Moorea | collected 2018-08 | reverse complement strand
TCGAAGCAGTCGGTCGGCTTTGCAGGGTCGCCGTCCATGAAGAACGTGTCACCCTGGCAGCCTGTTGGCAGGCTGTCGTCCCAGCTATCGGTCCAGGTCACCTGGACGGCATCGCCGAGATCAAAGATGCCGTTGCCGTTGTGATCGATGTCTTCCGGACCCGGGAAGTTCTCGAGGGGATAATTATCGACATCGGCGTAGGTTTCCTGACCGTCGCCGTTGACGTCGTCAATTACCTTGTCGTCAAGGTCCAGGTTTCCGTCCCCGTCCCAGTCGATGTCGCCAATGCCGTTCGGGAAGTCGCCTGCCGGAAAGCTGTCGATGTCGCCATCCGCGTACAGTGCTACCTGTACGCGGGGCACGCCGGGCTCCCACTCCTCGGCTGCGGCCAACCGCGGATCGTCTTCGGCACGCGTTGTAGCGCTGAACACGATGCCGGATATACCGCCGTTCTCCCCGACAAACGTCGGCGGGAATGCGCTGAAATCGAAGTTCAGGTAGTCGGCCTTGCCGAAGTGCATGACGCTGGTCTGCCCGAGAAAGCCCTGGAAACCGGCTGTCAGCACGGGGCCAAGCTCGGTGCGCGACAGATTGTCTGTCGTATTGGAATTGACCAGCGGATCGCCTACGGTGCAACCGAAGTCGGGATCGTCCGGGTTCGTCGACTGAGCCGTAGTACAAACCTGCGGCATCGGTGTTAGTTCACCGTACCCGGGAAACTCGCCCGCGTTCGTGTCGACGAAGCCGCCCTCATCCGTCACGAAGGTCGCGCCCGTCGCTTTCTTGTTCGGGAAGCTAACCTCGGCGACGAGCCAGTGGAAGAACGGGAAGATCTCGTCAAATGGCGCGAGACCCTCTCCGTCAGTCGGGAAGTTCTGGTAAATCGTGCCATCCCGCCAGCGCAGCGAAACGTCCTGACTTTCCGGGCCAATGCCTGCTTCACCGGCATCCCAGAAGCCGTCCTGGTCAACGTCATTGAAGATGCCGGCATTGAGGCGCGTGAACCAGTTGAAGACAGGTACGTTGCCGAACGCGCAGTTGGGGGTAACGGGATTGCCAGTCGCGTCCAGGCCGTTGCAGTGGCCGCCGGTGTCATTTACGGAGAAACCCATCGTCGCAATGACGACATCCATGTTTGCATCGAAAACCTTGAGCGCGTAGTCGCCCGGCGGTATGTCCGCTACCGTGAAGCTGCTGTCACCGGCGCACGGCGCTGCGTACACTCCCTTACCACGACCGATGCTTGTATCGTTGATGCCGATCCAGCAATCGGGGAATGCACGACCGCTGAAGAATTCGAACTTCGGCGGACGCGAATTGTGCATATCCGTAATAGTGCCGCTGAGCGTCGCAGTCTGCTGTCCCGCTTCGGGCGGCTGCAGCGGCGGGAATCCACCAGGCTCACCCAATACCCAATCAGCGCTGGATTTGACAAAGCCGATAAAGACGTGCGGGCCGGGCAGACCGAACTCTACGAAGAACGGCGGCTCATTAGCCTTGACCCAGGCGTCGATCGTTTTTGTACCTTCTATCGTCGACGTCTGTTGCCAGCCGGACGCGGTTGGCGGAATCGCAACAATACCGTACTTACCCGGCGCCAGATTGTCGATCAGCAGGAATCCGTTTTCGTCGGGTGCAAGAGTTCCATCACCCAGCGTGGCAATGCTGCCGTCGGGATTGTAGGTGGTTCCCAGAGGATTGCCGAAGGCGTCCTGAATGACCTGGCCACCTGCGATGCCATAGCGACCGGCAGGCTCTTCAACGATGATGCTGAACTGCGTCCAGTCGATGTGGCCGGGCTCACCTACCGCTGGATTCGTTTCCTCCGGAAGATCCGGGGCGGCATTGATCGGGTAGTTATCATGGAACAGATACACCGCGATTCGCGCCGTCGGTATCGGATGAGCCTGCACGACTACGTCCACCGGCTGGTTTGCGCCAGCCTCGTCGATGACGACCGGAGCGCCACTCATGCTGTAGCCCGAGAACGGCAGGATGGAGATGTAGTAGCGATCTCTCTCACCCGCTGTCGGATCGGGAATGCCCGTGATTGTCACGGAGTTGGAAGTAAGGTCGCTGTTCCCGCTCAGGCCCTGAGCACTGCCACCGGGTGCGGCTTCAGACCGCGCGATCGGGTGGTAGCTTTTGTGAAAGCTTAACGACAGTAGTTCATTGGGCTGCGTTCCGGGATTAAACGGGTCGACATCAAACGTCTTGTCTTCCTGCAATAGCCACTTGAAGCCGTTGACCGGATTGCCAGCTTTGTCGACCACATTAATCTGGACTTCGGCTGCTTGTGCGGCGACTACACTGACGATACTCGTCAGCAACAACAGAATACGGGCAATACCCAATCGTCGATTCAGTTTCATTTCCGACACCCCCGGTCAGCGGACCGTCTGCAAGCGCCAGCCGAGATACCTCTGCGAGCGCCCGAAGCCAGTCGGGTTGAGTTGATGGATGAGCGTTGCAAGGCAGATGGTGATGACCACGAGGCGTCAACGTCGATGTCCCAGCCGCCAAAAGATCTTTTCGCCCAGCTTCTGGATTTGTCCAGCCCTGTTTGATTCATTGCTTGCGTCCTCTCCACGCATCTGCGGATTGAGCGATAGTTCGGAACCAACGATAGAAAGCCGGAGAGGAATAGTCGCTGCGGTTTAACGCGCGAATCGACGCGGGAAGCTCCCTAATGGACGGTAGGAAAAAGCGACACGGGCAGCCGGATCTACGTAGGACTACGGGTTTTCCACTGCGCATTGCACCCAAAAAATAGGGTCTTTCCCTAAGCCCATGGGCGGTATTGGCCCCTTGGGAGCGACAGCTACGATAGCCTATACTTTGCCACTCTCGCTACGCGCGCAGGGGGATTGCACGTCGGAGACGACAGCTTATGTCAAATTTTCATGCAATTAAAGGGATGACAATCTTGCGCGAGCCTCCATACAGACTGATGATCGTCGACGATCACACCATCATGCGGGACGGCTTGCAGGCCTTGTTGTCCGCTGACTCGGACTACGAAGTTGTGGGTACGGTGGCCGATGGTAAAACCGCCATTCGACGCGTTGCAGACCTCAAGCCCGATATCATCCTGATGGATTTGACGATGCCGGGCACGAGCGGCATCGAAGCGATCTCCCATATCAAACGCCAGCATCCGAAAGTAAAGATCATCGCGCTGACGTTCCACAAAGAAGACAAGTACATTCACGCGACGCTGGAAGCTGGTGCTGACGGATACGTGCTCAAGGACGATAGCCGGAATGAACTTTTTTCGGCGTTGACATGCGTCCTCCGCGGCAAAAGCTACCTCAGCCCGACAATTTGCGATCGCGTCGTCGCAGGATATCTTGCAGGCGGTGATGGTAAGGCGGACGAGCCGTCCTGGGAAATCCTGACAAGTCGAGAACGCCAGGTCATCAAGCTCATTGCCGAGGGCCACAAGACTCGCGAAATCGCCGAGTACTTGTCACTGAGCCCGAAAACCGTCGAGAAACACCGCACGAATCTGATGCGTAAACTAGACCTCCACAGCGTATCCGCCGTTACGGTCTACGCAATTCAGAACGGTCTAGTCTCTCAGTAAATTCAACGAGGCTCGCGGCCAATAAGCCCGGATAGCCGTACCGTCACCAGGTGCTGAATCGAGAGAGAACTCGCCACCGGTCGTCTTCACCCTTTCTTCCATGCTTCGAAGCCCGAGACCGGAATGACCATTGCCGGAATTGCTGTCCAACTCCGACGGAATGCCCACACCGTCGTCATCTATCAACAATTCGAGGCCCTGCCCGATCGTTGACAGGGACACGCAAGCATTATCAGCATCCGCATGCTTTGCGACATTGTTGAGCGCCTCCTGCGCAACGCGATAAACGGCGATTTCGATGGCTTCGGGCACCGGCATTTCCCTGACACCGGCGTCGCACTTGTACGCTACCAGCAGGCCGTCCGACTGCACCTGGCTACAAAGGGCATCCATCGCCGCGCAGAGCCCGAAGTCCTGCAAGGTTGCCGGTGACAGATTTCTGGAAATGCGCCGCACTTCGTCAATGAGGGCCCTGATTTGCTCTACAACAGGTTTCAGCCCTGCTGCGCGCTCGGCGTGCCCACCGTTGTTTAGCGCATTGAGTTGTGCCTCGATGTTGAACTTAACCACGCCGAGAGACTGCGCCACGCTATCGTGTAGCTCCGCAGCTATGCGCTTGCGTTCGATTTCCTGTGCAAGTATGACGTTGTGACCAAACCGATTTATTCCTTCCGATGACGCAAGGGCGCCGCCAGTATCAATCGACTCTGCCTGGTTAAGCAGCATATCTTCCAGCGCCAGTTGTCGGGCGCGCAGTTCTTCGTGTTCGCGGCGGTGAGCGGTGATATCAGTTATTGTCAGCAACGCGCGTCTGCGGCGACGCTCCGGGCCGGACTGGCGGGCGTTCGGCGGCTTTGCAAGATTCATCCGGATCAAGCGATTCAGAACTGCGTCATGAACTTCCCATTCAATGTTCTCGAGGGCTTCGAGTTGCTGCCACGCCTGCTCCCAGTACTCATTGAACTCACATTCACCGTCACACTTGCTGTGCCATTGTCTGTGTAGTTCGGCGCGGTTACCGGAAGACAAATCCGGAAAGCATGACCCCGCGAGCCGGCGATTGACACTGAGAATACGACAGTTTTCGTCAAGCAAAATGATGACCTGGGGCGCAGCCTGCAGCGCGCCAGAACCAAACTCGATTCTATCGGAGGAATTCACAGTCGCCGGCTTGTTATCGTCTACTTTTTTATGCGGCTGTCGTACCTTGCCAACGCAAGAATACCATGGTCTGCTTGTATCGATTGCTACTTTTGCAGATCGAGCACGCGACTGTAAATTTTCCCGACGCTTACAACTCCAGCTCTATACCAGCCATCTTCCTGCGCATCTCCTCGGTTGCCTCGCGCGCATCGGACAGGTTGGCAATGGCAGTTGGCGTGATCAAGACAAGTAGTTCCGTCCGAGTCGTCGTTGTTGTAGAACTCGAAAACACGCGACCGAGTCCAGGGATACTCCTCAGCACCGGTACTCCAGCTTCAGATTCCGAATCGTTGTCTTTGATCAATCCGCCGAGAACAACGGTCTCGCCGCTTTTCACCGCGACGCTCGTTGTAATACGCCTCTGAATGATTGTCGGGGAGTCGATAGCCGAAGTCGTGGTCAAATCAACGTCATTTACGTCCTGGGTAATGTCGAGCATGACCATTCCGCCAGGATTGACCCGCGGTGTTACTTCGAGCATCACGCCCGTATCCCGATACTGAATGGTGCTTGTTACCAGCGGATCCGCGCCCGATGTTGACAGGCTGGTCGTTTCGGATGTGCGAACCGGCACCTGATCGCCTACCTTGATCGTCGCCGTGCGATTATCGAGAACCATCAGCGACGGCGACGAGACAACATCGAGCCTGGAATCTGATGCCAGAAGATTCAGAACTGCACGAACGTTGTCGGCGGAATCCGTGACCGTGTAACGGAAGCTGGGATCAACCGTAAGTGGGAACAGCTCGCCTGCACCATTCTTATCTGAGCCGAGACCGTTTTTGAAGAACCACTGCAAACCGTAGCTCAGCTCATCCGTCAACGTCACCTCGATGATAGTTGCTTCGACGAGGACCTGAAGGGGAAGAACGTCAAGGCGTCGAATCGCAGCCTGGACCTTCAGGTAGTCGGCCCTCGACGCCATGATCAGCAGCGCGTTGTTTTCCGCATCGGCAATTATCCGAATATCGCTGTCGGTCGCCGACTCTGCCGGCGCAGCAGGTCGCGATGCGGCAGCCTGCCTGGCAGCCGACGTCGCTGTAATTGCCGCGTTCATCGGGCTCGGCGATCGCGCTCCACTACCCACGCCTCCGGGTCCGCTGCGGCTGCCCGATTCGCTGCGAAACAGATCATTCAACAAGGCAGCCAGATTTTCGGCTCGTCCGTTTTGTACGGGGTAGACATACATGGTGGTACCTGCCTGCTCGTCGGCCCTGTCCAGGCGCTGTATCCAGGTCTTGGCATCTTCCAGGTAGCGTTTTTGCTTGCTCACGACCACCAGCGCGTTCAGCCGGCTGATCGTTACGAATTGCATCATGTCCTTTAGTGGACCCTCGGCATCAGTACCCAGGATGACCTGTAGTTCCTCCCGGATGCTTGATGCCTCCGCATTGCGCAATCGGAAAAGACCGACAGACTTGCCTTGCATCTGGTCAACATCGAATACACTGGCCGTCGCTTGCGCCTGTTCCAACTCGGACCGCGTGCCGGCGATTATGAGCAGGTTGCGCGCGGCGTCGGCTGCGACAACGCTGCTGTCCGGCAGCAGCGATTCGAACACCGACTGCATTGCCGCAACGCCTATGTAACGTAGCGGCACGACTAGTACCTGGTAGCCGCGATCCGGCGCAAGACCGATCTGAGGAGCAAGACTGCTGCCGAACGCTTTCGATTCCGGCACGACGGAGTAAATGCCATCCGATTGTGATAGAACAGCACCGTTCATGCGCAGCAAGGTCTCTAGCGTCGGGATGATCGCGTCCCTGCCAACAGGCCTGCTGGTCGAGAGCGATACTTTGCCCTGGACTGTCGGATCAATCGCGTAGTTCACTCCGAGCATTTCGCCGAGGATTGTCTTGACTACTTCGCGGATATCCGAATCTTCGAAATTCAGTACGACGTCGCCCGTTGAAGTTGGCGACGCCTTGGCGTTTCGACGAGCTGCGGCAGTGTTGATGAAGCTCCCCGTGCCAAGAGTCATCTCGTACTCGGGGGTATTGCCAGCCTCTGAACCGGGCGGTTGGGTGGTCGCGGTTTCAGCGACACTTCCACTAACCAGCACCTGTGCATCGCCAGCACGGACAACATCGCTTTCTCGCAAAACCGGTGTGGATTCAGCCGCATTGTTTGCCGGCGGAAGCTCGGCGCAGCCCGTGACAAGAAGCAGCCACGCGATGGCGATTGCGTTGTTTTGTCGAATCCTGCGCATTCGGTACGAAGTCCGTAAATACCCGTAGTCCGGGGCGAGCTATGAGTGCTGCACAAGATCATATTCCCGCGGTGTGGCAGCAGGAATACACCCTAGAACCTATTCAGGATGAGGGTAAGCCCCTATTCTCTATGGCGGGTAATACCCCGGTTGTCAGTTACCCTGTGAATCGGCGTTCTCTTTCAACGCGAGAGTGACGGTCTCTCCGCCGTTCGAAAACCTGACCCCCGCACTGTCGATCGCCGATACCCGCCACCCGTCGAGTTCCGTGTCTACCTGCAGGCGAGTCGTCTTACGTTCACGCACGCTTTCAACGTGCGCAAAGGACTGATCTCCGACGAGAAAAACACCCGTCAGTTTCCATTTGCCACTCAACTGGACGCCCTGTACCGATTTCTTCGAACTTGAATTTTCCTTTGGTAGCCTACGGTCCTCGATAAACAACGGACGCTCGATTACCTCGCGGAACTTTACGATTGGCGGAACAGACAGCGCGTTGCCAGCTGCATAGGGCTTGATGAGTTGCGAGCTGAAACGCTTCTCCGCATCGTCGCGCGTCTGAACATCATTGCCATTCAGCAGTATGACTTCGGCGACCAACAGCACCCCGAACGCTGCACACAATCCCGACAGAAGTCTCTGCAGCGGCGTCAAAGTGGGCGGGAGTTGCATCATGTGCCCTCCCTCAGGAATCCGATCGCATCAAACTGGAGTTCCAGCTCCAGCGACGGTGCGCCTCTTTGCGCACGTACTGCAACCGGCCTGGCACTGATTGACAGATTGTCAATGAATAACATCGGCCGCCCTGTCTCGAGCGCATACAGGAGTTGCCAGGCTGATTCGTGCGCGGCCTTGACGTGCAGCTTCAGGGTCACCGCGGACTCTGCCGTGGCGTCGTTTCCTGTCAGTATCTGCGAGCTGACGAGCTCGCCGCCATGACGCTTGAGAATCTTCTCGACATGCTGCTGCATCATCGCCGATGCGATCGCGGTGGTTTCCCCGGAAAGATAATAGTTTATTGACGGACTCTGACGTCGAACACGCTCAAGCTGCTGCCGCATCGCATCCTGCTGCCCCGCAAGGCGGCGAGATGCGGCAAGGCGTACTTGCATCCGACTGATTTGATCGCTCTGTGCCGAGTACGCCGCGTGCCACGGCAGGTACACACTGATGAGCAACCCGGCGAGGATTGCGATCAGCAGGGAAACGGCGGCCACGCGCGACTGAAACTCGGTCAATCGACCCACTATTCATCCTCCCAGATTTCAAGCGTTGCCTCGATAACGAATCGATCACGACCGGACCGTGGACTCTTTGTTAACGGCGAAGCAAATTCAGCGGCCGCAAGATAGTCGGAATCCTCGATCAGGCTGATCAGAGCAGAGGCATTCGCGGATTCGCCGTGAATACGCAGCGTCAACCCAGAAACTTCCAATCTCACCAGCCACGTGTCGTCCGGTAGTACCTGCGTTAATTCATCGAGCACCTGAACCTTTAGCGGAGATCCGACGCGTTTCTCGTAAAAGAACCGATTCTGCGCCGCTACCGTTCTGACCTCGTTCCGAATCCTGTCGGCTTCCTGCGCTTGCGGGTCAATCGTTTCGAGCTCGCCTGCCAGCGACCGGATCTGTTGTTGCTGGTCCAGCAAAGGCAGCGCAACCGCGGCAATGCTCAGCGCTGCAATGAGGACCGTCAGAACGCCGGTAATCTGTCCTGTCGGTTTCATTCTGGCACGCAGCGACTGCGGCAGAAGGTTCTGATCGGGCCAGGGCGATGGCCCCTGTTCAACCGGGTCATCGAAACGAATACAGGAGACGTCAAGTCTAGCGCTATCCAGTGTCTTGCGGAGATCGTCGACAATCGACCGGGGCGAGGCAACAAGCTCAACACCAATAAAACCTCTACGGGACCGGCGATCTGAAATCCGGAAGTCGTAGTAAACCTTGTCTGGCGTGAACGGCGTCAGTCGATCGAGCTCGTAGCCCAGCACGTCGGCGAGCCGCTCCTCCGCGTCCGCGGGCAGGTATGCCATCCTGCGCAACGCACAGCCCGGCCGAAGCTCGATGACGGTCTTTTCAACATCGTCAACAGCATCGACGTTATCGAGCCCGCCGAGAATGTTTGTCGTCGTACCATCGCTGTCCTTGATGCGCAACCTCACCTGCTCAGGATCGACAGTCAACACAAGCGTTCGGTGCCTGTTAACGAAGCGCTCTACCGACGCCTCTGGCACGCACGAGCGCAGCTCCCGGAGCCACCAGTCGACAAAGCGGCGAAACGGTCTCGCAATTAACCGGGCGGGCTGTGCGAGCGACTGCTGAACGTCGACGAAGTTCACGGAGACTTCTCCGGTGAGCGCCACGCCAGCACGGTGTACGGTCTCCCGCTGCCGTATTCCATACGGATTGTCGCAGCGGTGCGATACGCAATACCGTCCGCGGCCACCGCCTCGACGAGAACATCAAATGTGGAGCCGCCGGCGGCATTTCTCAGGTATTCCAGACCACTTGTCGCATTCATCGCAAGCGGCGGCGCCGCAAGCGGCTTGATACCCGCTTCTCCCGAAAAGACCGTAACCGCCGGTTCGAGACGGCTGTAAATCTCGTCCGTCATACCAAGTACCAGCCTCAGCTCGTCGACTGACTGAAACGGGCCGTTGCCAGGTTCGTAGTCACGTCCGGCCAGCCGGTAGTCGTTCGCCTCAGCACCGTTGAGCCGGCGCATCTGGTCGACGTCACGCCAATCGAGAATTGCACCAACAACGTAGGCAGCGTCGTTTGCCTCCATTCCGGCCTGAGTAATCAGGTTCGTCAGCAATGCTGGCGGAGCGGTATTCAAGTCGATACGCCCGGCAACATCCAGCGTCGCAATTCGAAGCTGGACACCGTCGACGTCGATTTCACGCACGCTGCCGTCTGCCGGCCACCTGACGGCAACGGGGTACATGAGGTTCAACGCCGCGAGTTCGACGCCGGCGTCGGCTGCCCATTGCGCGCGCGACTGTGACAGGACGTTGGCAACTGCGCGACTGTCTGAACGCACGGTCTGCGCCAGGCCAGTTGCCACCAACGCCACGAGTGCCATTACCCACAACACGGAGACCAGCGCGATACCTCGCTGGGCTTTGGAGGAGTTTCCATGAATGTGTCCTGATGCTGGCATTGTCGCGCTACACTCCCACATCCCTGACGACTGCATGGGCCGGCGTCGTCATGATGAGATCGACAGGGTCCCGACTTGCCGCGTCCGTCCCGAAAATTCGGAGACGAACGAGATCGGGAAGGCGATCCGTATACAGCCACTCGTCATGCCACTGGCCTGAGGGTCGTCGCTGTGCGTCGAAGTAGGCGAACTCTGCCCTGCCGAATCCGTCAAGAATACGAAACGAGCCATCGGCCGATACACGAATGAACGAGGCGCCACGTCGGTACGGTTCGTAGGAGATGACGATGCGACCATTCGAACCGTTGATGTCCGGATCGTTCTCAATCTCGATCCGGATTCTGTGCAGCGCGCGCACGCCTAGCATTTCTGGGGGCACTGCGATAAATGAGACCCGGCGCTGACTTGCTTCAAATTCGACTGTCCTTCCGCCGTCCGGATCGACTGCGACGACGGGGCGCGCGTGTCGGAACTGTCGGCTTAGTGCGCGGTACATCAAATGGATGGATTCCGCGCGGTAGACCCCTGCTTCGATTGCAATAGTCGCGTCAGCGCTGAAGCGGATGCTGTTACCCAATAACGCTGCAACCAGCGCCATTATCGTCATCGCAACGAGCAGTTCGACGAGCGAAAACCCGTGCTGCGTGGAACCAGTCCGCGCCGTCACGCTCATCGGGCTCTTCCCGTCGTCAGCCTGATCGTGCTGAGCAGAACCTCTCGCGGACTATGGCCGCCGGCGTCCCAGGTCACGCTCACGGAGATCGTGACCGGCGCAAACTGACTCGCATATCCAGACATAGCGTAGTCATCGGCCGGCGATACCCAGGTTTGCCACTGGAACCGACCGTCGACTTGGCCGCTACGGGTCGACAGACTGTTTGCGACCATTGCCGCAGATTCCGCCAGCCTCGACTCCGCGATCATCATTGCGGCTCGATAATCCGCAGCGAGCTCTGCCTTGCTTGCAGAGCTGCCGATGATGTTCAACACCGTGACGTATGACAGTGAAAGAATTGCAAGAGACACGAGCACTTCGAGCAATGTAAATCCCCGATTGCAGGCTACCGATCGCATCTCAACCTATCCTCACTCGACCGGTCAGCCAGTCAATACTTATTTCGTACTGGCGGCCGCCTGACTTAACGAGGACGCTGCCGCCGGAGGCCGAGCCGTCAGGGTAGAACCGGACAGTGTAGAGATCCTGGATATAAGGTCCGTCGCCTTGGACAAACGTCGAATCCGGCCAATCGACGTCCAGATGTAGAGTACTGGCCCGATAGGACTCGGTGCGTGCGTCGATCGTGAACTCCGTGACTCGAGCCTCGCGCACCGCGAGTTCGCGACAGCTGCGCAGGGTCGCAGCAATACCCTGGGCACTGCCGCGCAGCTGCAACATGTCGAAAGCGGTCGCAAAGCGCGGCGTCGCGACCGCAACCACGCCAGCCATGATCACGACAACGACGATCAGTTCCAGCAATGAAAATCCGCTTTGCCGCATGCTACTCCCAGCTCGAGATGTCGCGCCCTTCGCCATCGCCGCCCGGCATGTTGTCGGCGCCGAGACTGTAGAGATCGAAGGGACCGTTATCGCCCGGATATCGGTAGTGGTATTCGTTACCCCACGGGTCTCGGCGAACCGTTTTTTTCCGTAGGTATGGACCATTCCACTGATCTATGCCGGCTGGCGCTCTAACGAGTGCATCGAGGCCTTGTTCGGTGGTCGGATAGCCGCCGGTCTCGAGCCGGTACACGTCAAGCGCACTGCTCAGCTCCGCGATCTGCAAGAGCGCCGTCTTCGATTTCGAATCGCCCAGGTGCTTCATAACGCTTGGTCCGACCAGGCTCGCAAGAAGTCCGAGGATGACCAGGACGACCAGCAATTCGATCAGCGTGAAAGCGCGGGCTTGCCGGTGTGTTGTGCTGGAAACGGATCCGGTGTTCATTGGAGTTTCTCCTGAGTGCCTACATCGGCAGATCGTTGACACTGATGATGCCAACGAGAACAGACATGATGATTCCGGCGATCAGCACGCCGAGACCGACAATCATTACGGGTTCAAACAAAGCCAGCGCCCGCCGGACCGACACATCGGCCTCGCGATCATAGATATCTGCTACACGGAGCATCATCTCTTCGATACGGCCGGACTCTTCGCCGACCTTGATCATCTGAATGGCTAGCGGCGGAAATACCCTCGACGCCGTCAGGGTATCGGACAGCGAGCCACCTTCCTTGAGAGTGCTGGCGGTCTGCCGGACCGCGCTGCGCAGCGGCCGATTCGTGAGTGTATCAACGGCAATTTCAAGCCCCTGCAAGACGGCGACACCGCTATTGAGCAGCGTGCCCAAGGTACGGCTGAACCTGGCCGTCTCGACTATAAGCACCAGTTCACCGGCAACGGGAAGTTTCAGGATCAATCGGTCTGCACGCTCTCTGAAAGCGGGGTTCCTGAATGCATTTCGCAAAGCGGCGACGGTACCGATCGCACCAAGGAGCAATAGCCAACCGAATTTTGCGAACAGGTTCGACGATGCGAGCACGGCTCTTGTCGCCAGCGGCAGCGCGTCGCCCATGTCTTCAAACATCGGCCGAAACTGGGGTATCACCAACGTAAGCAACACGATTACCGAGATACCTGCAACAACGAGGAGGATGCCCGGATAGATGAGGGCCGACCGGACTCGCTCCCTCAATTCGTGCGTACGTTCCAGGTATGTAACGAGACGTTGCAGCCCATCCCCGAGCTCTCCGCCGGTCTCGGCTGCGAATACCATGTTCGAGTAGAAGTCAGAGAATATTTCGCTACGGTCCCGCAATGCTGCCGTGAACGATGAACCGCCTCGAAGGTCCGACTGCAGCTCGCGGACTAGGCTCCTAGTTTCAGCGTCGCGATCGACTTCGAGCATGATATCCAATGCGCGATCAACCGGAGTTCCGGCAGCGAGTAGCGTCGCCAGGGAACGCGTGAAGGCGAGTACGTCAACGTGTTGTGATCGACGTCTAACAAGCCGCGAAAAAGCGGATCGCCGGCGAGGAAAGCTGCGAGATTCCTCTGCAACAATCGGAATTCTTCCGTTCTCCTGCAATCGCCGGATTACGGCAGCTGTGTCAGCTGCGACCATCTGACCTTCGTCCGGCTTGCCATCACGTGTTACAGCGCGGTACCTGAACGTAGGCATGTCTACTGCACCTCCTGGATAACGCGCAGCACTTCTTCTATCGACGTCTGGCCATCTAGTGCCTTACGGCAGCCATCGAGATAGATCGTCTTCATGCCCTGTTGAATTCCGCAACGCTCGATGTCGCTTGCACTGCTTTTGGCAGTGATTTGCTGGCGCACGGCTTCGGTCATGGGCAACAGCTCGACGATGGCCGTTCGACCACGATATCCGGTTCCGTTGCAATCTTCGCAACCAACTGCCCTGTACAGGCGCAATTCTTCGGAGGTACATACGTCACCGAGGCGCAGCTCGGCCGCGACGCTGTCCGCGGGCTCGTACGGTTCGCGGCACTGATAGCAGAGTCGTCGAACCAGTCTCTGACTCAGAACGGTGATTACCGTGGATGTGACGAGGTAGTCCTCAATTCCCATTTCGAGTAACCGGGTAACGGAACTCGCCGCGTTGTTGGTGTGCAGCGTCGATAATACGAGGTGACCGGTGAGCGCTGATTGCACGCAGATCTTCGCGGTTTCGGTGTCGCGCATTTCGCCAACGAGAATGACGTCGGGATCCTGACGCACGATCGACCGAAGTACGCTCTCAAACGTCAGGCCGATCCCCGGCTTTACCTGTATCTGATT
>JAAUXY010000931.1_pt1 | contig 13964 bp, 10 predicted proteins | sample 7278121 | NCBI WGS metagenome assembly JAAUXY01 (sample SAMN14350117, study PRJNA611818) | marine sediment metagenome | isolation source: surface marine sediment (1.8m) | place: French Polynesia: Moorea | collected 2018-08 | reverse complement strand
CACGGTATCCGCCGGGTCTTCCGGTAGACGGTACAAGCGCGTCGCCAGCGGCACGTTGTCCTCGAGATCTTCGAGGTTCGCAATGTCATCTGCCGCCGCGCGCGCCTCATAGCGTTCCGCGTAGCCCGCGGTGAACGCCTCTGCATATTTGAGATGCAGGCGCCGGCCGTGTGCTTCGCCAAAGTGCTGAATGAGCGCTGCGCTCAGCTCCGAATGCCAGTCGCGGATCAGCTGGCTGATGCGCGCCTCGAGCGCCTTCCGCTCGACATGGGGTCGACTGCCGGGGCGGATGCGCAGATTGAACTGCACCCGCACGAGGATCGACTCGGACAGCAGAATGTCGTGATCGGCGTCCTCCGCGTCGAACGTCTCGACCAGGAGATCGCGAAGCTTGAGGCGTACCGCGGTGCTGAAGAGATCGCGCGGCATGTAAACCAGGGTGGTAGCAAAGAGCCCATAGTTGTCGAAGCGGGTAAATACCCGGACCTGACGGCGCTCGTGGATGTCGGTAATGGCAAGCGCCGTCTCCAGGAGCTCGTCTTCGTCGATCTGGAACAGCTCGTCGCGCGGATAGGTGCGCACAACCTGGGCGAAGACTTTGCCGTCGAAGCCTGTGGGATCGAGGCCGGAGCGGGTCAGCACCGAAGCGACCTTGCGTCTCAGCACCGGTATGCGGTCGGGAAACTCCCAGTACACGCCAGAGGTGTAGAGGCCCAGGAGACCCAGCTCGCCGATGACGTTGCCGTCAGCGTCGAAGCGGCGGATGCCCACGTAGTCGGGGTAAGCCGGCCGGTGCACGCGCGAGCGCGTGCCGGATTTCGAGAAGGACAGCAAGCGCGGCTCGAGCAGGAACGAGCGGGTGTGCTCGGGCTGCTCTGCCAGGCTGCGGGAGCTTGCCGAGCGGCGGATGCGCTGCAGGCCCAGGGCCGTACCGGTCTGCTGGATCTGATTGTCCGCGTAAGAAAACTCACGATAGCCGAGAAAGGTGAAGTGATCTGCCAGCAGCCACTGCAGAAACGCTATGCCTTCCTTCACCTCAGCAGGCTCGAGCGGCGGTGGATGCGCCTCGAGATCTTCGATGATGGCCTGCACCTGAGCTTTCATGGACCGGAAGTCCTCTACCGCCGCGCGCAGGTCGACGACAATGTCTGTGAGCTTCGACTGCAGCGCTTCGAGCTCATCGTCCTCCAGACGATCGATCTCCGCATAGGCCAGGAGCTCGCGGTTGTTCCCCTGCTGATTGTCGGAGAGCGCCATAACCGCACCGTTGTCATCACGCTCGACCTGCAGGACCACGTTGTTGAGGTGATGCGTGACGGAGCCGTCGTGCGACAGCGCCATCAGGAGCGAATCCACCATGAACGGCATGTTGGGCGCGGCGACGATGGCAACGGTGTGTGCGGAGCCCCAGCCGTCGCGGCTGCTCTGAGGATTCATGACGGCAATCGTGACCTCATCGGCGCCACGGTCGCGAAGCCTGCGCAGCGCTTCGATGGTGGCGCCCGCGTCGTCGTCGAGGTCGCGGCTGACGAGGTCTTCCTCCAGATTGCGCTGCCAGAACACTTCAGCGAAGGCCTGCACCAGGGGTAGCTCAGCGCCTTTCAAGCGCAGCTCAATACGTTTCTGCAGGCGGTCGATATAAGCCGGTTGGGACATTCTTGGCGGCCAGCGCTGGTTCCGGATCGAACGCTGATATTACGTCATTCGCGACGTCGCGCCATGACGGGGAATGTGCGTACTCAGTCCGTCAGAAGCGCACGCGGGTCGAGGTAAAAACTGTGGCGCGTGTGGTGCTGGACGATGCGCTTGAACTCGTCCGGATTCTTGAATCGCACGAGGCCCGCGTTCTGCTGAGACAGCGCAACCGCCAGGCGGGACAGCCAGAACGCAACGGCGCCGTACAGCGCAAACTCGGAGAAGAACCAGAGCTCCGCGTCGGTCAGCGGACGGATCCTGTGGTAGGCGCGCAGCATCGCCGTTGTTCTGTCCGGGTCGAGCTGGCCGCCGGCATCGTTGCACCAGTCATTGGCAACAACCGCAAGATCGTAGATCCAGAAACCGGTGGCCGCGTGATGAAAGTCGAGGACGCCGGTCAGGCCCCGTTCGTTGTAGAGCGCGTTGTCACGGAAGAGGTCGCCATGAATCATGCCCTGGGGCAGCCGCGCGACGTCTCTCCGGGCCAGCATGTCGCTGATGCGCTGAACGCTCGCGAGCAGGAGCGCGTGATCGGCGAACGGCAGGAATCCCTCGACCATGGCCGCACGTTCCTGGAGCCAGTTGGTGTCGCGCGGATAGGCGGGGAGCTCAATGTCTGCGCCGTCCATGGTCAGATGCATGCGTGCCATGAAACGCGCCAGCGCACAGACCTGGCGCGTCGTCGGGTTGTAAACGTGTTGCCCGGGCAGGCGGTGCTGTAGCAGGGTCGGCTTGCCGGACAGCTCCTCCACTGCCTGATCGGCCATGTTGCGCAACGGCGGCGCCACCGGCAGGCCCGCGTCGTACAGCGTTTCCATCATCGGCACGTAGGCATCGCCGGCGTTGGCGGCCTGCTCGAGAATGGTCAGCACAAAGTTGCGCGGTCCGTGCGGGCCCTCGGTGGCGATGAAGTAGTTGCTGTTCTCAATCCCGTTCGCGGCGGGCCAGTAGCGCTGCAACGCGCCGATGTCGTAACGCGACAGCGTCTCTTCGAGGCTGGATTCGTTGAGCTGAGTAACGGCGTTCACGTCTATTCGGCCCTAAAATTCTGTCCCTAAAACTCGGCAATGACCCACTGCGGCAGGAGCATTTCCGCCCGCTCGAGATCGCCAAAACCCTTGGTGTTGTCGGCCGGCACCAGGTAGTAGGGTTTGCCCCACTTGGGCACAACGCGCACCATGCGCAGCTCGCCGTTCTGGCGGAACTCGTACACGACTTTTTCCTCGCCGGCGATGATCACGACGTCGGGACCGCTCAGCGAATCTTCCTCGGCGGCGTGGCTGGTGAGAGAAGCGCAGACCATGCAGGCCAGACCGAGACCGGCCCGGAGGTATTTCGGCAATCCGCCCGCGGGGTGCTGTAATATGGTCACGAGCGACATGTGCGCATGGTAATCAAAAGCGATCGTGAGGCATAGCGGCGCCGTCATTCACGCCGGCATTTCGCGAAAAAAAAAGACGAGAGCACACAACCGGGAAGGCGAATGGCCAAGCAGAAAAACCCTGAATCACCACTGGTGCTGGTGGATGGATCGTCATACCTGTTCCGGGCGTTTTACGCCCTGCCGGAGTTGAAAACGACCAAGGGGCAACCGACGGGCGCGGTACGCGGTGTGATTTCGATGATCCGTAAGCTGGCAAAAGACTATGCCGGCAGCACGGTGGCGGTCATTTTCGATGCGCCGGGCAAGACGTTTCGCGATGAGCTCTACAGCGAGTACAAGGCAACGCGCGAGTCCATGCCGGATGATCTGCGTGAGCAGATCCAACCCATCCACGAGATCATCAAGGCGATGGGTCTGCCGCTCCTGGTGGTGCCGGGCGTGGAAGCGGACGACGTGATCGGCACGCTCGCGCAGCAGGCCACGGATGCCAGGCGTCATACGGTGGTCTCTACCGGCGACAAAGACATGGCGCAGCTCGTTTCCGACCACGTGACGCTCGTCAACACCATGACCGAAACGGTGATGGATCGGGACGGGGTGGTCGAGAAGTTCGGCGTGCCGCCTGAGCGCATCATTGACTATCTTGCGCTCATGGGCGACAGCGTCGACAACATTCCCGGTGTGCCCAAGGTGGGCCCGAAAACCGCCGCGAAGTGGTTGAACGAATACGGCACGCTGGACGACATCATCGCTCGCGCGGACGAGATCAAAGGCAAGGTAGGTGAGAATCTGCGCGGCGCGCTCGATCAGCTGCCGCTGTCGCGCACGCTCACCGCCATCAAGTGCGACGTCGAGCTTGACGTCGGTATTGACGACCTCGTTGCGCAGGAACCGGACCACGCAGCGCTGCGCCAGTTCTTTACGGATCTGGAATTTCGTACCTGGGTGGATGAGGTCGAAGCAGCCGGCGGTATAGAGGCGCCGCCACCGCCTGCGCCGGAGGCGGACTACGAGTGCGTCACTGATTCGGCTGCGCTCGAAGCCTGGGTCGAGCGGCTGCGCGGCAAGGGCGCCTTTGCTGTAGATACGGAAACCACCAGCATCAATTACATGGATGCGGAGCTCGTGGGCGTCTCCTTTGCGACTGAAGGTGGCCAGGCGGCCTACGTGCCGGTGGGTCATGACTACGCCGGCGCGCCGGAGCAGCTGTCGCTGCAGGTGGTGCTCGATGCCATGAAACCCTTGCTGGAAGACGAATCGCTGACCAAGATCGGCCAGAACCTCAAGTACGACATGAGCGTGCTCGCGCGTTATGAGGTGGACATACGGGGCCCCATCTACGACACGATGCTGCAGTCCTACGTCCTCAACAGCGTGGCAACGCGCCACAACATGGATGCGCTGGCGGGATTTTATCTGGACCGTAGCACCATTCACTACGAAGACATTGCCGGCAAAGGTGCCAAGCAGCTGACGTTCAACGAAGTCCCGGTGGATCAGGCTGCCGAATACGCCGCGGAAGATGCAGACGTCACGCTGCAGCTGCACGAGGTGCTGTGGCCCCGATTGAGCGCCGAGGATTCGCTGAAGTCGGTCTACGAGACCATCGAGATGCCACTCGTGCGGGTGCTGTCGAAGGTCGAGCGCAACGGCGCGCTGGTGGATGGGCGGCTGCTCAGTCAGCACAGCGCGGAGCTCGGCGATCGTATGGAGGAGCTGAAGGCGCAGGCATGGACGCTCGCCGGAGAGGAATTCAATCTCGACAGCCCCAAGCAGCTGCAGGAGATTTTCTACGAGAAGCTGGGCTTGCCGGTGCTCAAGAAAACACCAAAAGGTGCGCCGTCGACCGCGGAGCCGGTGCTCGTGGATCTGGCGCGTGACTACGAGCTGCCTTCCACTATTCTCGAGTATCGCGGTCTCGCCAAGCTGAAGTCGACCTACACGGACAAGCTGCCGCTGCAGATCAACGCGCACACCGGGCGCATTCACACCTCCTACCATCAGGCGGTTGCGGCTACCGGACGGCTGTCGTCGTCCGATCCTAACCTGCAGAACATTCCCATCCGTAACGCCGAAGGCCGGCGCATTCGCCAGGCGTTCGTGGCGCCGGCGGGCCGTTCGATCGTTGCCGCGGACTATTCGCAGATAGAGCTGCGCATCATGGCGCACCTGTCGGGTGACACCAATCTGCGGGATGCGTTTGCGCATGGCCTCGACATTCACAGGGCAACTGCGGCGGAAGTCTTCAACAAGGCACCGGACGAGGTGGACGATGAGGAGCGGCGCGGAGCAAAAGCCATCAACTTCGGTTTGATATACGGGATGAGTGCGTTTGGTCTCGGCCGTCAGCTCAATATCTCCCGTACGCTTGCGCAGGAGTACATCGACCGCTATTTCGACCGCTATCCGGGTGTCGCCCGCTACATGGACGAAACGAAGGCCGTTGCCCGGGAGCAGGGCTACGTGGAGACGCTGTTCGGCAGGCGGCTGTATCTGCCAGAGATTAATGCCAAGAACGGCATGCGACGTCAGGCAGCCGAACGCACAGCCATTAATGCGCCCATGCAGGGCACCGCGGCGGACATCATCAAGCGCGCCATGATCCGGGTGGATGAGTGGCTGCCGGGGTCAGGCCTCGATGCACTGATGATCATGCAGGTGCACGACGAGCTCGTTTTCGAAGTGGCAAGCGACGCCGTCGAAGCGCTTACCGACACGGTGAAGAAGATCATGGAGGAAGCGGCGGACATGGCGGTGCCGTTGATCGTGGATGCGGGTGTCGGCAGCAACTGGGACGAGGCGCACTAGGCCGCCAGTTTCACGCATATTCTTCTGCGGCCGCGTCGAACCAGCCGCACAGGAGCTCAATCAGCTCCGTCTTGCCTTTGCCTTTGAGGGCGGAGAAACACATGACCGTCAACGCCGGGTGGTCCCTGTGGGCTTTCCTGAACGCGGCAAGCGCCTTGCCCTGTGCCCCGCTGCCGAGCTTGTCGGCTTTGTTGAGAAGCACGCAGATCGGCAGCTCAGACGCGGCGCTCCAGGCAATGATCTCCTCGTCGTAAACCTGCCCCGGGTGGCGGATGTCGGTGACGAGCACCAGCCCCACCAGGTTGTCCCGTCTGGACAGGTAATCGTTGACGGCCGATTGCCAGGTGGTTTGCGCCGCGCGACCCGCCTTGGCGTAACCGTAGCCGGGCAGATCGACCAGTCGGCCGCCGCGGCGCAGATCGAAGAGATTGAGGAGCTGCGTGCGGCCCGGCGTCTTGGATACTTTTGCCATGCGCTTGTTGCCCGTGATCTGGTTGAGCACGGAGCTTTTGCCGGCATTGGATCGGCCTGCAAATGCGACCTCGGCAACGTCGTCTCGTGGACACTGCTTGAGGCTGGGTGCGCTTTTCAGAAAGGTTGCTTCGAGCCTTTCCGGGAGAGGTACTTTTGCCGTCATGTTGGTATAATTCGCGCGCCTTGCCGCGCGGTGGTCTCATATCGGGTTCTCAGCCCGGCAGTCTATTCCTAAAAGGCCGCCGATAGCAGCTACACTTCGGCAGTATGCAGAATCTGCCCGGCAGCGTGCGCCGGGCACAGCGTTTTTTGAGAGTTATGAAAGAGATGGAATTGATCGTGCGTAATTGGCTCACCAGATAGACGATTTTCAGCGTAACGGCGCTTTTTGCCGGATCGGCGCTGGCCGGCGGAGATCCCGCGGCTGGCGAAGCGCAGAGCGCGCCCTGCAGCGCCTGCCACGGCGCGGACGGTGCTACCGGTCTGGATCCCACCTACCCGAATCTCGCCGGTCAGAACGAAAAGTACCTGTATGAGCAGCTGAAGGCGATCAAGGACAAAACGCGCGATATTGCGCTCATGGCGGGGCAGCTCGACGCAAAAAGTGATCAGGATTTGTGGGACATGGCCGCCTATTACGCAAGCCTGCCGGCCAAGATGTCCCAGACAAGCGGAGACGATGACGCCATCGCCTCGGCACAGCAGATTTACCGGGCCGGGATTGCCCGCAAAGGCGTTGCCGCCTGTGCGGCATGTCACAATCCGAACGGTGCCGGCAATGCGCAGGCGGGTTTCCCGCGCCTCAGCGGACAGCCGGCGGCCTACACCGAGGCCCAGCTCAAAGCCTATCGTGAGCGCACGCGGATGACCGACGAGACCTACGGCGGCATGATGCGCGGCGTTGCCGAGGGGCTGACTGACACTGAAATTGCGCTTCTGGCCGATTATCTGCAGGGTTTGCACTGATCAAGCTGCCGGCGTTAAGCGCCCATTCAGGCTGCAAGGCTATCCTTGACGCGTTGAACCCATCGGCCACCGCTGATGTCAAAGTCTGGTGGTGTAGCAAATCCGATCGAGTGGAGCAGAGAAGAACATGCGATTGACGAAGATGATTGGCGGTCCGCTGTTGACGCTGATGCTTGTTGTGGGCGCAGGATTTGCCAACGCGGCTGAGTTTGTTGAAGGCACGCACTACGAAAAGCTGCCAATCAGCGTCGATACGGGCGATGACAGCAAAGTTGAGGTGGTTGAAGTGTTCTCTTACGCCTGTATCCACTGCTTCAACTTCGACCCGGTGATCGAATCCTGGCGTGAAAGCCGGGCGGAAGACGTCGATTTCAGCCGTCTCCCGGCGGTTTTCAACGCCGATTGGGAGCTGATGGCGCAGGCTTTCTATACTGCGCAGACGCTTGGCGTGGCGGACGAGGTCCACATGCCGATTTTCGAAGGGATTCACGTCAAACGCCAGGATCTGCGTAAGCCGGACCTCCTGAGCGAGCTCTTCGCAGAGACTGCCGAGGTCAGCGTCGAAGATTTTGATACCGCATACAGCTCATTTTCAGTCAGGAGCCGCGTCGAGCAGGCCAAAGCCAAGGTACGCGCCTATCGGGTGACCGGCGTGCCAAGCATGATTGTCAACGGGAAATATCGGGTTGATGGCCGCATGGCGGGCAGCAACACAAAAATGCTCGAAGTTGTCGAGCATCTCATTCAAATAGAAGAGGCCGCAGCCGCTCAGGCAGCAGAATAGCCCTTCACAGGCGGACGACACGGAGCCGCTATAGTTAGTGATAACCGCGCTCGTCAGCGCGCAGCAATAAACGGAGTTTGGCGTCGGGCCCTGCTGATGCCGTGATAGATCTACAAAATGCCAGGCAGTACTCAGTTCGAATTCAGAGGAACTTCTAGACTTAAGCTTCCAGGATGGGAGCAGAACATGATTTCGTGGGCCAGACGCGCAGAGCGTGCGTCAGTAGTTGACCCGGTTGCTAATCCCCTCATGACGGCAAGGACTTCGGCTCCGGCTCCCTCTTCTGCCGCAAGCGCGGACGCACCTGCACCGCTGAAACTCCTGAGCTTCAACATTCAGGTAGGCATCAAGACGTCTGCCTATCGTCACTACTTCACCAAAGGCTGGAAGCACGTCTTGCCGCACGAAAGCCGTGCCAAGAATCTGAACCGCATTGCAGAGCTCGTGTCAGGCTTTGACGTGGTTGGTTTGCAGGAAATCGACGGCGGCAGTATCCGCAGCGGCTTTATCAACCAGGTGGAATTTCTTTCCCATGCGGCGGGTTTTCCCTACTGGTATGCACAGACCAACCGCGACCTCGGACCCCTGGCGCAGCACGGTAACGGTCTCCTGACCCGCATCGAGCCGGAAGGCCTCGAGGACCACAAGCTGCCGGGCATGATTCCGGGACGCGGCGCGGTGTTCGTACGTCTGCCCTATGCGGGTGATGAGCTCGTGATTGTCATGCTCCACCTTTCGCTCGGCAAGCAGTCGCGTGAAAAGCAGCTCGCTTACGTTGCTGAGCAGGTATCGCATGAGCGGCAGGTGATCCTGATGGGCGATATGAATACGCCCATGCACGAGCTCCTCGACTCATCCCCCCTCAAGGACCTGAATCTGCAGCCTGCGGAAACGGTGAATCCGACCTATCCGGCCTGGCAGCCGGCCATGGCACTCGACCACGTGCTCGTCTCGTCGAATCTCGAGATCAAGAACTACGACGTGCTGAACTGCCGGATATCCGACCATCTGCCGATTGCGGTAGAGGTTGCGGCGCGGGAACTCCCGGCCCTTCAATAAAGAGCCCCGCGACGCATTCCTGCGCCGCGGCAGCCATTCACTGATCTGTCAGTCGCCCCCACCCGTCACGGTGGCAACGCCCACCTGCGGGATCTCGCAGGCCGGATCCAGAAGCTCCGGATACTCGTCGCGGAACGTGGACTCGCAGAAGGCAATCACGGTTTTGGCCCGATCCACGATGTAGGCGCGAATCGCCTGCGCCTTATCGGTATCCAGCGCATGGCTGAAGCCCGGCATGCCTTTCTCGGTATAGGCGCCGCCAACCACAATGCCGTCCCAGATGGCGTGGGTATCGGCAGTGCTGTACATCAGATTGACGATCGGACCGGACGTACCTACACCGGGACCGTGGCAGACCGCGCAGTACTCGTGGAAGAGATCGTTGCCCAGCTGCGCCTGCTGTGGGGTGTACTCCATTTCGGGCGGTGTCGGCACGGCAAGGTAGGTGACTGCCGGCGTCGGCAGGGTTGCGTTGCCGCCGAGCTTGTACGTCAGAATGCGCCCTTCGCTCAACACGTTGTCGCGATGGCGGGGCGCGCCGCTGGCAACGCTGTAGGCGCCACCCCAGCCGGCCACCACGCTGATGTACTGCTCGCCGTCGATTTCGTAGCTGACCGGTGCGGCAATGATGCCGACGTGCACCGGGCTCTCCCACAAGAGCTCGCCGCTGTCCGCGGCGTAGGCGGCAAAGCGGCCGTCCGCGCGTCCCTGGAACACCAGATTACCCGCAGTCGAGAGCAGTCCGCCGTTCCAGGCGGTGGCGTGCTGCACGCGCCAGACTTCCTGCTGGGTCACCGGATCCCAGGCGGCCAGGAAACCTTTAATGGCCTGCAGGTTGTCGATGTTCTCCTCCGCGGAGGCGGGCGGCGCCTGCGTGCGGAAATCGACGCCCAGATTCCAGTCTTCCGGCGAGTGCTGGAAGGCGTTGTCCTGAGCGTAATCGAACCGCAGATCCAGGGCCGGTATGTATACGAGGCCCGTGCCCGGGTGATACGTCATGGGATGCCAGTTGTGGCCGCCCAGAGGTCCGGGTTTGATGCGCTTCGTCTCGTTGGCGTAGTGCGCTTCCGGGTTCTCGACGGGGCGTCCGGTTTCCGAATCGATTTCGGTCGCCCAGGTCACCGGCACGTAAGCTTCTGCGGAGATGAAGTCGCCGTTGGTGCGGTCGATGACATAGAAGAAACCGTTCTTCGGCGCCTGCATGATGACCTTGCGCATCTCCCCGCCAATTTCGATGTCGGCGAGAATCATGTGCTGGACCGCGGTGTAATCCCACGTATCGCCGGGCGTGGTCTGGTAGTGCCAGACACGCTTGCCGGTGTCAGGGTTGATGGCGACCATCGAAGAGAGATACAGATTGTCGCCACCGCCGGGGCTGCGGATGTAGCGATTCCAGGGCGCACCGTTACCCGTGCCGATATAGAGCAGGTTCAGCTCCGGATCGAACGCCATGGAGTCCCAGACGGTGCCGCCACCGCCGACCTCCCACCATTTGCCGCCGCGCCAGGTGGTTGCGGCAAGCTCCATGTCCTCGCTTTCGAAACCGTCATCGGGATTGCCGGGCACGGTGTAGAAGCGCCACTCTTCCGCGCCGGTTGCGGCGTTGTATGCGGTGATGTAACCGCGCACGCCGTATTCAGCGCCGCCGTTACCGATGATGACCTTGTCTTTGACGATGCGCGGCGCACCGGTAATGGTGTACGGCCGGTCGGGCAGGATGGTGTTGACCTCCCAGTCCGGTACGCCAGTGCCGGCATCGAGCGCCACCAGGCGTCCGTCGATAGTGCCGACGTAGATTCTGCCTTTCCAGGCGGCCACGCCGCGGTTGACCACGTCGCAGCAGGCGTAACGCCCCCACGCGCGCGGCACCTCGGGGTCATACTCCCACAGGAGCTCGCCCGTTTTTGCGTCGTGCGCCCACACCACCGACCAGGTGCCGGAGGTGAACATGACGCCGTCCACGACAATGGGGGTTGCCTCCAGGCCGCGCTTGGTGCCGGTATCCCAGTACCACTCGAGGCCGAGCGCCTCGATGTTCTCTTCGTTGATCTGATCGAGCGGACTGTGGCGCTGCTCGTCGTACGTGCGTCCGGTGCTGAGCCAGTTGCCGGCTTCGCCTTTGTTGATCCGTGCGCCGTCGATGGAAGCGGTCGACGTCTGTATGGCCTGGGCGCGGCTTGAAACCTGTGATTCTGGCGCGGACTCTGCGGTGGCTTCGGCTGCCTCCTCCGCTGGCTGATCGGAACAGCCGGTGAGCATGGCAGCAAGCAGCGCGGCCAGACTGGCATAGGCAATAACGCGCATGTATTTCCCCTCTTTCGTACATGTTGGCGATAGCGAAGTGTAGCGGGGTCCGCGCGCAAAAAACACGCCGTCCCGGGGCGGTTGGACAGCCTCTTTTTAGAACCAGAATTGCGTCTGCTCTCTTGTCTCCAGCACGTTTTGATCTAGTGTGAGCGTGACTGAGACTTGAAGTGCTAAAAAAATAGCACTATGCTAATTCCGTAGCACAAACTTTGAGGTCAGAAATGGTCCACAGCAAACACGTGCACCTGACCCGTCGTGAGCGACAGATCATGGATGTGCTTTACGCCACGGATGAGGCGAGCGCGGGCGAGATTCAGGAGCAGATTCCCGACTCGCCATCGTACTCGGCGGTACGGGCGCTCCTCCGCAAGCTCATGGACAAGGGGCACATTGCCTTCCGTCAGGACGGCGCAAAGTACGTCTACTATCCCGTTCTGCCAAAAACCGATGCCAAGAAAAGCGCCATCGAGCGGCTGGTGCGCACGTTCTTCGACGGCTCGCCTGCCAGCGCTGTCGTCAATCTGCTCGGCAGCGAAGGCGGTGAACTGAGTGACGCGGACATCGACGCGATTGAAGCCGAGCTCGAGCGCATCAAAGGCAAGCGCTGATTCATGGAGAGCCTGCACCAGCATCTATTCGCCGAAGGTTTCCTGACCTGGCGGGAAGTTTTGCGCCTGGTGCTCCTGTCCGGCGTGTTCACCGCGCTCTGCATCAAGGCTTTTCCCAACAATGCTCCTTCTCGGCGGATCCTGCTCCTGGCTGCGGTGGTGTTGCTTGCCGTCTTGCCCTGGTTGCTGGCATCCGTCGAGGCCGTCTGGTTTTTCGAGGCGTCCACGCTGCCGCCGCTGACACTGGCCAGCGCCGTGCCGAACCTGCTCATCTGGGGTTGGCTGAGCGTCGCGGCTGCCGCCATATTTATGCACGTGAGAAGTCTTGTGCAGGAGCTTGGCACGCTCAACGCCCTGCCTGATCTCGACGATCGCCGCATCGGCGAGATGGTCACGCAGCTTAGCGAGCGATTGGAAATGCCGGTGCCGCGCATCGTGCGCGGCGGCCACGCCTGTGCCACATCCCTGGGCCAACCGCTGTTGGTGCTGCCGGCTGAGCATGTGGGCTGGGATGACGCGACGCTGCGTGGCGTGCTGGCGCACGAGCTCGTGCATCTCAAACGCCGCGACGACCGCTGGATGCTGCTCACGCGTCTCATGGTGCTCATCTACTGGTGGATGCCCTGGCTGATGTGGCTCTATCGCGGTTACGTGCGCGTCATGGAGGAGAGCTGTGACGATGCGGCGGCGGAACTCGCGGGATTGGACCTGCGCTACGTGGAAGCCCTGGCGGACGCCGCCGGTGCCAGGCGCTCGGCCCGGGCGCTGGAGCTGCCCGCCATGCATGAGCACCACCTGGTCGGGCGCGTCGGCCGTTTTGCGCGAGCCCGCGCGCTCGAGCTCGATACTGGCGGCGTGTACTGGGCGGTTGTCGGTATTCTGCTTGCGGTAACCGCGCTCACCGGCATAGAACCGCGTCTGCCCGAGCCGGTATATCGCTCGGCGCCGGCGGACTTCAGTTATCAATCCGTCGCGGCGTCCAACCCTGGCATCACCATCCCCTCGGTCATCGAGCATGTCGAGGTGCCGCCGGGCACGGCGTCGATCCAGCGCCAGCGGCTGGATCAGCCGAGCTATGCGCCCCCCGTGATTTATCCCGGTGGAGCGCTGCGCGCTGGCGTCGAGGGAGAGGTGGTCGTCGAGTTTGCCATCTCGCACGATGGCAGCGTGAGCGCCGCAAGGGTTGTGGAGAGTCAGCCCCCCGGCGTTTTTGACACGGCAGCGCTGCGCGCGGTGAAGAACACCCGCTACCTATCCCGCTACCGAAACAGCTTTCCAACAACAACAGGGGCAAGCCAAGCCCTGCGTGATTCAGAACGGCCGCCTGGAGAAACCCCGCGCGTGAGACGGCACTTCCGTTTCCGCCTCAACGCGGAATGACTTTGGAGGCAGATATGTACACTGTTTTGCAACGCTACGCGCTGTCGACGACGGCAGCGACCTTCATCACCGGCGCGCTGGTGTTGATCATGCACTACGCGATCCATGCCGATGACGTGCCGATAGACGATCCCGAACCCACACCGGTGTTGTCGTTCTTACCTGAAATTGTGGAACCACCGCTGACGCTTCGCCCGCCGATCCCACCCAAGCCGGAGCCGCCGCAGCCGCCTCCCGAGGCTGAGGTGCCGAAGTTCGTTCCGGTGTCCACCGGGGGTGGCATCCCGGGTCCAACCCCTCCCCCGACCGGCCCGGGTGTCACCCCCTCTCCCGGGGCTGCCGAGGGAGATCTCCTGCCGATCATGACGGTGCCTCCGGAATACCCCGAGCGCATGGCCTCACGGGGTACCGAAGGCTGGGTGATCGTCGAGTTTTCGGTGGATGAACTGGGACGCGTGGTTGCACCGCGGGTCATCGAGTCTTATCCGTCACGTGGATT
>JAAUXY010052704.1_pt1 | contig 13965 bp, 11 predicted proteins | sample 7278121 | NCBI WGS metagenome assembly JAAUXY01 (sample SAMN14350117, study PRJNA611818) | marine sediment metagenome | isolation source: surface marine sediment (1.8m) | place: French Polynesia: Moorea | collected 2018-08 | reverse complement strand
ATTGGGCGGCAATGACCTCGATGACGAGCGTTGTTTTGCGGCGGTCGCCCGGCTGTCGGAAATCACCCACGGCGTTTATCGTACCACCGCCCAGCCGTTCGTGCGTGCCATGGTTAACGAGCAGACGGCCGACTGGTTGCGCCGCACGCAACCGCTGCGTGTGGGATACGAGCTTTTCTCCGATCACAATCCGCTGATGAAACCCTTGTCATCGGCCGCCGAATGGGTCAAGGATAACAGGCAGCCGGCGGCGGCGGACAATATCTTTTTGCAGTGGCAGACGATGTTTTCCGACTATATGGTCCAAAGCCTGAATGCTTTTCGTGACTGGCGCGACATGATGATGGAGCAGATATTCTTTGGCGTTTACAGCCAAGACTGGCTTCAGGCCCTTTTAGGCCTCAGGGCAACCGACGATCCGCCGCGCAGGAATCCCGGGTTGGAACCGGATCACCTGGCGCTTGTCGAACACCAAAAGCAGGCGCTGCTGGCTAAAATGGAGCAGGGCGGTCCGGACGCGGCGGTACTGCGCGGCTTAATCTATGTGCGTTTGCCGGAAGGCAATGCCGACGAACGCGGATTCGAGATGATCCGCCGCATCCGGGCCGAAGAATCCGATAAGCGCACCCTGGCCGAATTCAAAGAGGCGTTTCGCGAGCAGTTCTTCATGATCCTGTTGGATGAACGTCGAGCCGTGGATGGGATTCCCACCCTGCTCAAAGGCCATCAGGATCAGGGGCCTGAGCTGTTTGAGATGATCCGCAAGGTTGCAACCGCCGGTGGCCCGCTTGGTGAGGAAGCTCAACTTCGTTTGGCGGAAATCGAGAAGCTGTTTGTTTCCAAGCAAACTGTGAAACCCAAAAAAACGAGCGCCAAATTGAAACAAGCGACCGTTTGAACGAATAACGAAAGGAAGATAGCAACTTAACCATATATGGCAGAAACTGCTAAGAAAGGAGACTTTAGATGATTAAAAATTACAGACTGCTAGCGTTATTGGTTCTAATACTTTTTACTCTGATTTCTTGCGAAGGCCACAAAACTGCTGTTGGAGGTGTGGGGGGAGCTGCTGCCGGTGGTTTTCTGGGACACGCTCTGGGCGGCGGCAAAGCCGGGATCATCGGCGGTGCAATCGCCGGCGGCCTTATCGGCGCGGCGATCGGCGATCGTATGGATGCGGCTGATCGCAGAGAATCTGAAAGAGCAGCTCAGAGAGCACTTGAAACTGCACCTTCCGGTCAAGAAACAACATGGAATAATCCTGATAGCGGCAACCATGGTAGCGTTACACCGACACGCACCTTTCAGACAGACAACGGCCAATATTGCCGAGAATATCAGCAAACGGTCGTTATCGGCGGCGAAGAACAACAAGCTCATGGAACGGCATGCCGTCAAGCTGATGGCAGTTGGAGAATTGTAGATTAATTATGACTTTGCTAATATTACCTTTCTAAGCTAAAAAAGGATGGTATTATGAAATCAACAAAATATATTTTTTTGTTTGTGGGAATCATATTCATAATCGCTGCTGGGACGGCCTGGTCCCAAACAAAACAATCGATGAACAGCGAAGAAATCATGGGCGTAACGGATTTAGATGGAGATGATAGAATCGATATTAAGGAATATCATCATCGCATCACCGATGTATATTTTTTCCTGGACACTGACAAAGATGGAAAATTAACGGTTGTCGAAATACAAAGGAGTATGCCAAATCTTGATGCGGATCAAATCGGCAAAGCCGATGTTAATGGTGACAATATTATTACCATTTATGAATTTCGATATGTGCTTTACAAAGATTTTGAGACGATGGATAAAAATCAGGATGGCAGCTTAGATAAGCAGGAAATGAAGACCATGGTGGAATAAAAGTTCTAAAAAATTGCATTTCAAAACCTATGCCGAAATTTGAAAAGACTGAAAATTTGATAACATGAAACGACTGGTCATTTTCTTTGTATTTGCCATCATCCTCGCGTCGTTTCCGGCTGCCGCGTTTAAGGAAATCGGCTGGCGGGACCTCACCGTGCCGATCGACCCCGATGACGATCCCTACTTCGGCGTTACCTTCGACCAGCGGAGGAATGCCGAAACGCTCATCGAAATCGACCGAAAGAGGGAGCGGGGTGACGCACTCGACGAGGCCGATCGTACAGCCGAAGCTGCAGCAACTCAGGCGCTAGCCAAAGAAGGGATGTCGGCTGAGGAGATACTGCGGAAAAACACCCTTTTTCTGGAAAAACTGAAATTACAGCGCACAACGGTCCGTACCGAGAGGGCTAATCAGCAGGTCCGCATTCCCGGATACGTAATTCCACTTGAGTTTGATGGTATGGATGTGACTGAATTCCTTCTCTTGCCCTATGCTGGGGCTTGCATTCACACACCGCCTCCTCCGGCCAATCAGATCATCCATGTCAAACCGAATGATAGCTTCAGGTTCCGGGGCCTGTTCACTCCTGTCTGGGTGAGTGGGCGCCTCACTGTCAAGTCGAGCCGACAAAGTGTCGGCTTGTCCGATGGCACATCTACTTTCGATGTCGGATATTTGCTGACCGCAAGCCGTGTTGAGGACTACACCCGGTAACCAGGCCATTCAGATTATCATAATCGATGACCAAACTTATCTTATCAAGCAATCAATATTCCAAAAAAGGGGATTACCATGCGCTGGAAAAGGATACTGGGAATTTCCGTTGCCGTCATCATTGCTGTAATTATAACGGCTTATATTATTGCATCGTCATACGATTTTAACAAATTCAAACCCCAGATTACGGATCTGGCAAAGCAATATACCGGCCGGGAACTGGCCATTGGCGGTGACATCGAACTGGGAATTAGCCTGATGCCGACACTGGTGGTCAGTGACGTGACATTTCAAAATGCTGACTGGGCAAAAGATCCGCACATGGCAAAGGTCAAACGCCTCGAAGTTCAAATAGCCGTATTGCCGCTTCTGCGAGGAAATGTGGATGTTAACCGCGCCTACATTGAGGAACCGGAATTTCTGATCGAAATCGATAAATCCGGCAAATCAAATCTGGAATTCGATGTCCCTCAAGAACCTGAGAAAAGAGCAGCCGAAGAAAAAGAGGCTGACAAAAGGCATGATTTTTTTAAATTCAAGGAAGTGCAAATCAAGGGTGGAGCGGTTACTTATAATGATCGCCAAAGCGGGACAACTGAGGTGATATCAATTGAAAACCTTAAATTTGAGTCTGCCGAATTTGGAGAATCTGTTAATCTAGACTTGAAATTCGCCCATAATAAAACCCCTTATCAGATCACTGGCGATCTCGGTCAACTTTCTGGAATACTCGATCCAGACGAGCAATGGCCGTTGAATCTGAAAATCACGGCCGTTGGTTCCAGTGTCTCTATTGCAGGTCATATTACGAATATCACAGAGGTTAAGGGAATTGATCTGAAGCTGGCCGCAAATGGACCGGATATAGCCAACTTTCAGCAGTTCACCGGCGAACCATTGCCGTTTAAGGGGCCGTTTGAGGTTGCAGGCCATCTTACTGCCGCTAGCCTTGAGAACTTCAAAATCTCTGATATCGCAATTTTGCTGGGTGAAAGCAGAATTAGCGGTGAAATTGCACTGAATCAAAAATCAGCCAGACCCCTAATCGATGCCAAATTTCACTCCCAAAAATTGGACCTGCGACCGTTCCTAAAACAAGATAGCAGCGGCAGCAAAACGCAACCAAAAACCAAGAAGGGCGGGACGAAACGCAAGAAAGTATTTCCCGCTGAACCGTTCGATCTTCAGGCCCTCGACCAGGTCGATGCGGCCGTTAGTTTTCGTGCGGATCAGATTTTAACCCATCGTATTGCATTTGATAAATTTCAGATAGCTGTAAGCTTAAAAAATGGCCACTTAATTATTAAACCACTCACAACCAATATCGGCGGCGGAGACCTTTCCGCCAGTTTAGATTTGTTGGCAAAAGGAAATCATGCAAACCTGACCACCAAGATAACTGCAAAAAAGATTGATTTTGGCGAAATGCTCGAAAAATTACAGATTACCCAAAAACTGGATGGCATGCTCGATCTCACCATCGACCTTAAGGGGCAAGGAAAATCAGTGGCTGCTTTGATGGCCGGACTCAATGGCGATGTGGTCGCCATTGTGGGTGAAGGCCGAATGCCCATCGAGTATTTAAATATTATAGGAGCTGATATTACAACTGGTCTCTTGAAAATAGTGAATCCATTTGAGAAGAAGATCGACAGAGCTCAGATTAACTGCGCCGTGTGTGCTTTCAATATCATAGATGGCTTGGCTAAAAGCGATGTCATTATGGTCGATGACCCGGACAAGACATTGCTGAGCGCAGGCACAGTCAATCTTAAAACCGAAGGGCTGGATTTTGGTATTTATACCCGACCCAAAGAAGGCCTCGGAACCAAAGAAACCGGCAAGGTCAGTGTGAGCTTTAGTGCTCTTACCAAGCCCTTCAAACTGGGTGGTACCCTGGCCAACCCATCGCTCGGAATTAGCCCGATGGAGGCCGCCACAACCGTTCTTTCTGCCCTTGTAGGGCCGGGGAGCCTGGCTTCTCTATTCGTTTCCGTTTCATCCGGCAAGGAAAACCCATGTGCTGAAGCTCTTAAGATAGCAAGAGAAGGCACTCCCAAGACCACGGCCACGTCCGCTAAAGAAAAAAAGCAAAAAGGCACAAGCGAAAAGAAGGAGGAAGGCTTCGGGAGCAGGTTGAAGTATTTATTTAACAAGCCAAAAGAGTAGCTTTGGAGCTACCTTTTAATAAACGCACATTATTTCCAAACGGGTCTCTGGTGCGATCGTGAAGTTTACCGCACGTAGATTTAAGATGATAATAAAAGAAACAGGGTACCTACCCATGTGGCATTGCCTGCGGATTCGGCAGCTGCACCAACCACCGGGCGTGCAGTGGATTTTAGACCCGACGTTTAATCCACAGAAAGATAGCGTCGATGTCGGTTCGTTACGAACCCGTTTAATCTTCTGATGGATCGGCGGAAAAAATCCTGTGGGGTCTGCGATGTTACCCGCGATGATTGAAAGTTTGCCAAAAAGCATTACATAATTAATTTTTAAATCGATGACAAACATCATGAACAAAAACGAAAGGAGAAGAAAAATGAACCTGAGGAAATCATGGATCAATTTTGCTTTCGCTGCACTGGCGTTGCTGTTATGGACGGTCGGTCCGGCTTCGGCAGCCAGCCATTCGACAGGCTCAGGCCAGGGAAAGCCCAACATCCTCGTGATCTGGGGAGACGACATCGGCATTACCAACATCAGTGCTTACACCTTCGGGCTTGTGGGGTACCAAACGCCCAATATCGACCGCATTGCCAAGGAAGGCATGATGTTCACCGACTACTATGGCGAACAATCTTGCACAGCAGGTCGATCATCCTATATCACGGGACAGAGCGTCTATCGCACAGGGTTATCAAAGGTGGGGCTGCCGGGTGCGGAACTTGGTATGCAAAAGGAAGATCCAACGATCGCCGGTTTGCTCAAGGCTCAAGGGTATGTCACCGGCCAATTCGGTAAAAACCATCTCGGGGACAGAGACGAACACTTTCCAACCAATCACGGCTTCGACGAGTTTTTTGGCAACCTCTACCACCTCAATGCCGAAGAAGAGCCGGAGAACGAGGATTATCCCAAAGATCCGAATTTCAGGAAACGCTTTGGACCGCGCGGGGTGATTAAATCATCGGCCGACGGGAAGATAGAGGATACCGGCCCGCTGACCAGAAAACGCATGGAAACCGTAGACGACGAGACCCTTGAGGCGGCACTGGACTTCATCGACCGGGCGCACAAAGCGGGCAAACCATTCTATGTCTGGTGGAATGGTACGCGCATGCACTTTCGTACTTACGTAAAGGATGAACTGCGCGGCATCTCGGGCCAGGATGAGTATGCCGACGGCATGGTTGAACACGATATGCACGTTGGGAAACTGCTCGCCAAATTAGACGAACTGGGGATTGCCAATAACACCATCGTACATTATTCCACCGATAACGGCCCGCATATGAACACCTGGCCGGATGCTGCCTGGTCTCCATTTTTCGGAGAAAAGAACACCAACTGGGAAGGCGGCTGGCGCGTACCGTCCATGGTGCGCTGGCCCGGCAAAATCAAGGCCGGTTCCATATCCAACGAGATCATGCATCACATGGACTGGCTTCCCACGCTGCTTGCGGCCGCCGGCAATCTGAATATCAAAGCGCAGCTCAAAGAGGGCGGCGTGCAGGCAATCGGCCGGAGGTATAAAGTCCACCTGGACGGGTACAATTTCCTGCCCCATCTGACCGGCCAGGAGAAAGAAGGGCCCCGTCGTGAAATCTTCTATTTCTCTGATACGGGCGAGTTGACCGCCCTGCGCTATAATGATTGGAAAGCGATCTTCATGGAGCAGAAAGAATACGCAACGTTGCGGGCCTGGATTGAACCATGGACGCCGTTGCGGGTGCCATTGATCACCAACCTCCGGCGAGATCCCTACGAGCGCGCCCATGTGACATCCAACACTTATTACGATTGGATGATCGACCGCGTATTTTTCCTTGTACCGGCCCAGGCGTATGTGGCCAACTTTCTGAGTACATTCAGAGAGTTCCCGCCCCGCCAGAAGCCAGCAAGCTTTTCTATCGATCAGGTCATGGAAAGATTGTCGACATCATCTGGGTCTAAATAAAAAAGGAGATTCAGCATGTCTTCTGGCAATAACCCGCATGAGGCAGTTCTCCAGTTAAAAGAACGTGTTTCACGTTCGATCATCGGGCAAGAATCTGTCATCGAACGCTTGCTGCTGGGATTGTTGTGCAACGGCAACATTCTCATGGAAGGATTGCCGGGTCTGGCCAAAACCCGGGCCATCAAGACCCTCTCGAAGAACCTGGAATCCGAATTCAGACGCATCCAATTTACGCCGGATTTGCTGCCGTCAGACATCACCGGCTCAGAGATTTACCTGGGAGAGCAAGCTGAAGAGCGTTTCGTTTTTCAACCGGGTCCGATTTTCGGCAACCTCGTGTTGGCGGATGAGATCAATCGGGCGCCGGCCAAGGTGCAGGCGGCGCTGCTGGAAGCCATGGAAGAGCGTCAGGTAACGGTTGCCGGTAAGACCCACGCCATGCCCGCACTATTCATGGTGCTGGCGACCCAGAATCCTATCGAACAGGAAGGGACCTATCCGCTGCCCGAGGCTCAAATGGACCGTTTTCTCATGCACGTCACCATCGACTATCCCGATGATGCGTCCGAAGCCCGGATCATCCGGCTGGTAAGGGAAGAAAGCAGGCCTGGCAACGACCAGGAACAGGAGTTTACATCTCAGGACGACATCTTTACCGCACGATCCGAAATTCATCAGATTGCCCTGGCCGAACCCATGGAACGGTACATCGTAAGTCTCATCGCGGCAACCCGCAGACCGGCTGAATTCAGTGATGAGTTGAGCAACTGGATTCTGGTTGGCGCGAGCCCCAGGGGTTCCCTCGCCCTGGACAAGGTCAGCCGAGCCCATGCCTGGCTGCAGGGGCGCGATCATGTCACGCCGGATGATATTCGCGCCGTTGCACATGACTGTCTGCGGCACCGTCTTATACTAACCTATGAGGCTAACGCAGCCGGGATTTCCGCCGACAGGGTGATCGATGAGGTCGTCAAACAGGTGGCTGTTGCATAGAAAGACTAAAGGTTTCAGGTTTCGGGTGTCAGAGAACAGAGGACAGAAGTCAGAGGAAGGAAGACAGAAGATAAGAAGGTCAGAGGGTGTGAAGGTGAGAAGCTGAGAAGGTGAGAAAAAAATCCGCAATCCGAAATTGGATGACCCCGAAACCCGCTTAAATCCTCTTATGAAACATTGAAATGACGAATGTCGATTGTCGATTGATCCGCCGAAGGCGGATTGATGTCGCTTCGCTCAGTCGTTTTAAAATAGACAGAATACATTATTCGATGTTCGATGTTGGACGTTCGATGCTTACAGTCCGCCTCGGGAGGGTTCGACGTTCATTAGGTTCATTGATTTCGATTTTACCGGCCTTTTTTTGCCGGCGGCGGGGCAGTGATCAAATAGATTCCTAAGGGGCAAATGCCAAAATTGACTAAAATGACTCAATTAACAACTATAAAAAATTGTCGACATGACCTCGCTAAGCGCCCACTGAACGTCGCATAACGTATAGCAAATGAACGAGTCCTGAGAGGCAGCATGACCAACTATGCCGTCAGAAAAGATACAGGCCGTGCTGCCGGCCAACAAGCCCGGCAGAAGGAAGACGAACGGGTTTATACAAACCTTGCCCACCTGGTACGCCTGCATCATAAAGCGAGCGGCTTCTCATTTCTGCCCCGCCAGCCCCTGCACAGCCTGCTGGCCGGTCGGCACGCCGCTAAGATCAGAGGTCGCGGCCTGAATTTCGAGGAGATTCGTGGCTACCTGCCAGGTGACGATGTCCGTTCCATCGACTGGAAAGTCACGGCCAGGACCCACAAACCTCACATTCGTGTTTACACCGAGGAGCGGGAACGACCGGCCTATCTATTAGTGGACCAACGTCTGGCCATGTTTTTTGGCAGCCAGGTGCGCATGAAATCAGTTGTCGCCGCCGAAACAGCGGCCCTTGGCGCCTGGCGCATTCTCTCCATGGGAGACCGGCCCGGTGCCCTGGTTTTCAATGATATGGACATCACTGAAGTTCAACCCCATCGAAGCCGACAAAATGTGATGCGAATTTTGCAGGCGGTGGTGGATAAAAATCACACCTTAAAATCCGATCTCGATGTTGAGCCCGACCCGACCATGTTCAACCGGACCCTGGAAAATGTCCGGCGCCGTATCCGGCATGATGCGCTCATCGCAGTCATAAGCGACTTTGACGGCCTGGATGAAGAGGGGCGAAATATTTTACTCGAACTGCGCCATCACAACGATGTCATCGCCGCGCTTATCCACGATCCCAGCGCCACTCAGCTGCCGGCCAGCGGCGATTATGTGATAACGGATGGCGAACTTCAGGTGGAGCTGCAACTTACCGACAAGCGCGTGCGCCGCAGGGTTCACGAAGCGGCCAGCGGGCGGATTACAGGGGTGCTGGACACCCTGCATGAGATTGGTGTTCCGGTGCTGCCCTTGAACACGGTAGAAGATGTGGCCGAACAAATGCGGTACCTTCTGGGATATGCGCCCGGCAATCCGAGGGGAGGTACCCGACGTGTCTGATCCAGCCAGTTTAAGCAACCTGAGTGACATTGTCGAACCGGCAAGCATCACATGGTGGCCGCCGGCTCCGGGTCTGGTGCTGCTTGGCATACTCATTCTGCTTTGGACATCGTTCATTGTGCTGCTTTGGTGGCGACACCGGCAGCACAATGCCTATCGCCGGGCAGCGCTTCAAGAACTGGTTGCCATCGAAGAACGACTTCATTATCCGCAAACCCGGACTGAAGGCATCCGCCAGCTCTCGGTTCTGCTCAAACGGGTGGCGCTCGCCGCCTATCCCCGCACGGCAGTCGCATCACTCACCGGCGACAGATGGAGCGCTTTTCTCGACCGGCAGATCGGCGGCGATGCTTTCAGCAATGGTCACAGCAAGGTCTTGGCCATGGCTATGGTCGATCCGAATCCCGGAGCATATCTGACCACATCCGACTGCCAACGGTTAATACAAGCAGTTCGACGCTGGATAACCGGCCACCGGGTGGAAAACAATTTCTCCAATGCCGCCGGGACTGGAGCGTAAATCGATGCTGACCTTTGGCTATCCCTGGTTGTTTTTGGTTCTGCCGCTGCCACTTCTTATACGCTGGTTGCTGCCCGCATATGGTGAGCAGCGCCCGGCGGTGCGCGTGCCTTTTTTTGAGAGACTATCAGAATCAAGCGGCGCCAGAGCCGCAGATGGTGCGGTGGTGCCGCGGCGAAGCATGATGCAGGCGCTGCTGTTCATCGTTATCTGGTGTGCAGCTGTTGTGGCCCTGACCAAGCCACAGTGGTTGGAACCACCTGTGGTCCGGGAAATACCCACCCGTGACCTGCTTCTGGCCGTGGATCTGTCCGGTTCCATGGAAGCTGAAGACTTCAAAAACAAGGAGGGCGAAACTGTGGACCGTCTGACCGCCGTCAAGGAGGTGCTGGATGAGTTTCTCTCCCGACGCAAGGGAGACCGGGTAGGGCTTTTGGTTTTCGGAACCGCCGCTTTTGTTCAGGTTCCCTTTACCCAGGATCTGGAAGTGAGCCGGCAGTTGCTCCAGGAGACCGAGGTGCGGATGGCCGGGCCGAAAACCGCTTTTGGCGATGCCATCGGTCTGGGAATATCGCTTTTTGAACGCAGTGAAGTAGAGCAGCGGGTCATGATCGCCCTGACCGACGGCAACGATACCGGCAGCAAGGTGCCGCCCCACGAGGCGGCGAGAATTGCCGCCGAAAAAGGAATTGTCATCCACACCTTGGCTATCGGCGACCCGGTCTCGGTGGGTGAGGAGAAACTGGATGAAGAAGCCCTAAAACAGGTGGCTGAGATCAGCAGGGGAATGTACTTCTTTGCCAGTGACCGCGACCGGCTTGAAGGCATCTACACGGAACTCGATCGACTTGAAACCCGCAAAGTGGAAACGGTTTCGTATCGTCCCAGGGTGGATCTGTTTCACTGGCCCCTGGCGCTAATTGCCGTGCTGTTTCTTTTATACCATCTGACGATGGCAATTGTCAGTGCGAAGAAAAAAAAATTTTGAATTAAACTAACCCGGACAGGCCGGTTGGAGTACAGCGGAAATCCCGGTTTATCGGGTAACCAAAAAAGATTAATCACGAAAGCACAAAATAAACCTAAAAAACTTTGAGAAAGCGAATATCGAAGTGAGGTATTCCGTTTGATTTAAAAAGACTGAGCGAGCCTACTTCGCCTAATCTGCTAAGAAGGCCAGGAGCGAAAACATACTTCGAAATTTTACGGTTCGATATTCGATATTCTGCGGTTCGCTTTTTTATTTTAATGAAGTTTCATAAGGTTTCAGGTATCAGAAAACCACTCACTAATTCCTGAAACCTGAACACTGACACCTGAAACCATTATTTTCTGACCATATGCTTGAATTTTTTACAAATTTCCAATTTTTACGTCCCTGGTGGCTGGTGGCGCTTATACTCGGTGGTATAATATGGTGGCTCCTTCGCGGAAGCAATGACCCCCTGAGGATCCATAAGGGATTGATTGCTCCGCACCTTCTGAAACACCTTGTCATCGGTGAAACCAAAAAGGGAATTTTCCATCCCTTGCGTATATTTCCCTTCGCCTGGCTGGTGCTCATCATTGCCTTGGCCGGACCCAGCTGGCGAATGGAGCCTTCTCCTTTTGCCGAGCAACAAGCCGGGATCATGGTGCTGCTTAAAGCCAGCAGTACCATGAAGGCCAAAGACCTGCCGCCATCACGAATGGAGAGGGCCATATTTAAGATGCGCGATCTGTTTGCGGTGCGCGGACAGGAACCCAGCGGCTTGATAGCATACAGTGGCAGCGCTCACCTGGTCATGCCGTTAACTAAAGATACCCGCATCATCGAGCTGATGGCCGGCGAACTGGATCCCTCCATAATGCCGGTAGATGGCGATCGTCTCAGCGAAGCTCTGGAGCTGGCCCGGCAGCAGTTCGATCGCAGACAAACCACCGGTTCGATACTGGTCATCGCCGACAGCATTGACGAATCCCAGCTCGACCAATTGGCTGAATACCGGCATAGCGATGGCCCTCCGGTGCAGGTGCTCGCTATGAATCCCGAGCCAAAGGCAGGCAGGGCGGCCGTTGCCCGAGGGGCCAAGGCCCTCGATGCCTCGGTTTACACGAGCACGGCAGATGACGGCGATGTCCGGAAAATCGTTGCCGGTGCCAGGCGAATGGTCAATAAAATCAGTGCGCATCAAGAAGGATCACGACAGCGGGATGAGGGCTATATGCTTGTACCGGCGATAGCAGCCTTGATCGCCCTATGGGCACGCCGTGGATGGAGTCTGAAATGGCAGTAAAAATCAATAAACGAAATTATCTTTTTGCCATTGCGGCTTCTCTGGTGCTGGCAGGTTTGGCAGTGTTTTACTGCCTCGTTATGTCAGACGGCTGCACGATCAACACGTTTTTTTTCACCGCCGACCAACAGGGCCAACGATTATACTGTCAGGGGAAGTACGTAGAGGCCGCCAACCGGTTTGCCAGTCTCCAGTGGCGAGCGGCGTCCTTCTTCCGCGCCGGTGATTTCAAAAGGGCTTCGTCCTTGTACAGCGGTGTGAGTTCGGCCGAAGGTGCCTTTAATCATGGTAATGCTCTCGTGATGCTTGGCCAGTATGAAGAGGCGATCAAAAGTTATGACCGCGCTCTATCCGAAAAGCCGGATTGGCAAGACGCTGAAATAAACCGACAGATCGCCATTGCCCGGGCCGAAAGGCTCAAAAAGGAGGGCGGCGATATGACCGGTGGTAAGCTTGGCGCTGATGACTATGTCTTTGGCAATTCCAAGAGCAATACGCAGCAAAGCGAACAGACCGAAAAATTACAGGCAGAGGGCGAGGCTGAAATGCAGGCCATGTGGCTGCGTAGGGTCCAGACCAAACCGGCCGATTTTCTGCGCGCTAAGTTTGCTTATCAAAATTCGATGAAATCAAATAAATAGCTTGCATGTATAGCTGACATGATGATGCGACTTTTTTCTCTCACAGTGATTTTATTTCTTTTCCTATTAATTGCCTCCGCCACCGGCCTTTGCACGGAAAATTCGTCCGATAACGTTTCGGATATCTTGATTCGTGCTGCCGTAACACCCAAAGAAAACATTGTGGTGGGCCAGCGAGTTATTCTGCATGTGGACGTGCTGGCCATTGACGGCTGGGCGCAGGTTAAGCGCGTTCGTGATTTATCCGTAGAAGGAACCCAGGTCATACGCTACGAAAGCCAGGGGACAAGACTGAACGAAACCATTCAGGGTCAAGCCTATACCGGCCAGCGATACCAATTGTCGCTTTTCCCCAGGCGCGAAGGCACTATAACCATACCGTCGATACCCGTGGAAGTCGAGATCAGCCGCTGGGGCAGTAAAAGCGGCAAAGCGTCCAAGCGGGTGCAAACTCCGGAAGTCACTTTTCAGGTAGAGATACCGCCCGGCGCAGAAGGGGTTTCGGGACTTATCAGTACACCCGGTCTCACGGCAACCCAGAGATGGGAGCCTGAATCTCAGACATTCAAGGTCGGCGACGCCATTAAACGCACGATTGAGTTAAACGGCCGGAATATTTCTGGGATGGCCTTTACCCCGCTTAACTTTGAATCCATCGAAATGGTATCGATCTATCCGGCCGAATCCAACGTCGATGACAACTTTAACCGGGGAACTCTGACCGGCAAACGGATTGAGACAGTCACCTATGTCTTTGCCGAAGAGGGTCCGATTGAACTGCCTGAAATCGTCATCCCGTGGTGGGACATCGATCAGAAAAAGATGCAGCAAACAGTCCTGCCGTCTCTGCAACTGGAAATCACCCCCTCGCCAGTTGTGGCAGGGGGAGAAATAGGCAGTGAAACAGCAGGAGAACAATTCAGGTTGGGGTCGCGCTGGTTGACCGGTGCAGTGATCGCACTGATGATTTTGCTGATACTGGTTTCTTTTTATCGTAAACGCATTTATTCTTGGTGGAAACAGTGGCGACAAGCCCGACGCGAGGAGGAGGATTTCTATTTCAGGCAGTTTGCCAAATCGGCACGCTCCAATGATCCTAAGGCAGCCTATAACAACCTCATGCGATGGCTGGATCACATTCACATCGGTCCGGGAGCGGCCCGTCTCGATGAATTTCTCCAGCACTACGGCGACAAAAAGTCACTGGAAGAGGCCGATCGTTTGGCAAAGACCTTGAATAAAGAGAATACCGAATGGTCCGGCGCATCCTTTTT
>JAAUXY010107419.1_pt1 | contig 13966 bp, 12 predicted proteins | sample 7278121 | NCBI WGS metagenome assembly JAAUXY01 (sample SAMN14350117, study PRJNA611818) | marine sediment metagenome | isolation source: surface marine sediment (1.8m) | place: French Polynesia: Moorea | collected 2018-08 | reverse complement strand
CGCGTGCTGAGCGAGCCAGCGGCGATCCACGGCCTGCCCGATGTCGAGCGGCGCCTCATGACCGCGTTGGCGGACGTCGGCCTCGGCCCGGAGTTCCGCTTCCGCTACCCGCACCAGCTCTCGGGCGGCCAGCGCCAAAGGGTCGCGATCGCGCGCACGCTGATGCTGGAGCCGGAGATCCTGCTGCTCGACGAGCCGACCTCGGCGCTCGACGTCTCGGTCCAGGCCGAGATCCTGAACCTCTTGCAGCGCCTCAAGCGCGAGCACGGCCTGACCTACATCCTGGTGAGCCACGACCTATCGATCGTCGCCCACATGTGCGACCGCCTGGCGGTGATGAACGCCGGCCGCTTCGCCGAGGAGATGACCGCCGCCCAGCTCCGCTCCGCCCGCCCCGCGCACCCCTATAGCCAGCAACTTCTGCGTGCCAGCGCGGGCTACGACCGCGACCAGGCGCAGAGCCTGGTGGCTTTCGACTGAAAGCCTTGAGCGGACAAGCCTCTGATCCGCGTCCGTCGGCGCGCCGTAGAACTGATCGAGACGGCGTCAAGGGCTCCAACTGGCATGCACATCGTCTGGTTCAAGCGCGACCTGCGCGTGATCGATCACCTGCCGCTCCTGCGCGCAGTCGAGGCCGGCCCGGTCCTGCCGCTCTACATCGTGGAACCAGAGCTTTGGCGCCAAGCGGATGCCGCCGGGCGGCATTGGGCGTTCTTGCGGGAATGCCTCGCGGAACTGCGCGACGACTTGGCTGCCCTGGGCGCGCCGCTCGTCGTGCGGGTTGGAAGCGTGACCGATGTCTTTCGCGCACTGCACGACAGCCATGGAATCGACGGCATCTGGTCTCACGAGGAAACCGGCAACGCCTGGACCTATCGGCGGGACAAGACGGTCGCCGTCTGGGCGCGGGAGCAAGCGATTCCATGGACGGAGCTTCAGCAGCACGGGGTAATCCGCGGCCTCAAATCCCGCAACGGCTGGGCCCGGAAGTGGGATGCTTTCATGCGGCGCGCCATCACCCCCGCTCCGGCAGCGGTTGCGGGCCTGGACGGAATCGTTCCGGGGGATGTTCCGAGCGCCCAAGACCTGGGGCTCGCCGACGATGCCTGCCCGGGCCGTCAAGCCGGCGGGCGCTCTAAGGGGCTCGAGCTGTTGTCGAGCTTTCTGCTCGAACGAGGGGCGGCCTATCACAAGGAGATGTCGAGTCCCCTGACGGCCGCCGAGAGCTGTTCACGCCTCTCCGCGCACTTTGCCGCGGGTACGCTTTCCATGCGCGAGGCCGCGCAAGCGGCCTGGCAACGCCTTGAAGGGCTGAAGGCCCTCCCGAAGGAACGGCGCGCCGGCTGGGAGACCGCGCTCGGCGCCTTCATCGGACGGCTGCACTGGCACTGCCATTTCATCCAAAAGCTCGAGGACTGTCCGGCGCACGAGTTCCGCAACGTGCACAGCGGCTACGACGGCCTGCGCGAAGACGCTCTCGACCGAGCGCGCTTCGAGGCATGGGCCGCGGGCAAAACCGGATTTCCTCTCGTCGACGCCTGCATGCGCTCGCTCCAGGCCACAGGCTGGATCAACTTCCGCATGCGCGCGATGCTGACGGCTTTCGCGTCCTACCATCTCTGGATCCACTGGCGCGAGACCGGCCTGCATCTGGCGCGCCTCTTCACCGACTACGAGCCGGGCATTCACTGGAACCAGATGCAGATGCAAAGCGGCACGACCGGCATCAACACGGTGCGCGTCTACAACCCCGTCAAGCAGTCCTACGATCAAGACCCGGACGGCGTCTTCATCAGGCTGTGGCTCCCGGAGCTCGCCCGCGTGCCCAAAGACTTCATCCACGAGCCCTGGCGCATGAGCCCGGACGAGCAGAAGGCCGCCGGCTGCCGGATCGGCATCGATTACCCCGAGCGCATCGTGGACCACCTGTCGGCCGCCAGGAGCGCGCGCGAGCGGATCTACGCGGTTCGCCGAAGCGCGGCCTTCAGGGAAGAGGCCGACGCGATCCAGGCGCGGCACGGCAGCCGCAAGAGCGGGCTGGCCCGGCGCGGCGGCAAGCAGCAGACGCGGGACCGCAAGCGACGCAAGGTCGGCGATCAGGCGTCCCTCGACCTATGAGGCCGCGCCCATGACACGCAAACGGGACCTGCCGAGCAAGACCTGCAGCGCCTGCGGACGCCCCTTCGCCTGGCGTCGGAGATGGGCCAACTGTTGGCCCGACGTGAAGTACTGCTCCGCGCGCTGCCGGCGATCGAAAAACATCGCTCGGCCGCTACGGCGGGAAGAAGCTTGACCCTAGGCCGCGCCCGCCATCGGCTTTCGGATCGCGTCCAGGATCTTCGGAATCTTCTCTCGGAACTGGAAGAAGCCGCGGGTGGCATGCGGCCAGGCCGCCTGGTCCCAGCGGCGCAGAGCCGGGACCAAGTGGATGCCGTGCCGAGCCAATCGCTCCGACAGCACCTCGACCGCGGCGGCCGTCGGTCCAACGGGAACGTAAGGGGTGACGACCTGCCGCAGACCCTCGGCCCGCGCCCAGTCGACGACGGCGTCGGTTTTCTCTGCCGTCACGGCCGGCCCCACGGGGACCGCCAGCTCGTCTCGCAAACGGTCCACGGCGTCGGCCATGGCGCCTTGCGTGAAGGCGCGCACCGCTGGCGAGACCTCCAGGGGCGAGCGGAGACCGGTCGCCGTCAAGGCCGCGAGTCCGCGAAACTGGCCGCCTTCGTTGCTCAGGAACTCCGGACTGAGGTCCTCGTCGGTGAGCAGAAGCCCGCTCGGCAGCTCCCCTCGCCACTTGGCGGGCTGGGGCGGCGCCGTGGCCGCGGGCGGCGCGGGGCCCTCCCGCGGCCGTGCCGTGGGCGACAGGAGATTAGCCGGGCTGAAGCGGCCCTGGGTGTAGCGGGCGATGTTGTCGGGCCGCGCGAGATAGGTCTTGCCCCTGGTCTGCAGCCCGGCGACCCAGCGCCAGGACAAAGTGTTGGACGCCGGGTCGCCGTCCAGCAGCTGACGCAGGAAGAAATCGGCCCCGAGCTGCCAAGGCAGCTCGAGGGTGAAGATCCAGATGCTGGCGAACCACATGCGCGCGTGGTTGTGGAGATAGCCGGTCTCAGTCAATTCCCGGCCCCAGGCATCGAAGCAGTCGATGCCGGTCCGCCCGCCGGTCGCCGCCTCCCAGCGGCGGCGAAGGTCCGGGTCCACGTCGAGTGCGCCGGCGAGCCTGTCGAGCTCTGCGCGGTACTGGCTCCAGACCGCCGGACGAAGCTCCAGCCAGCCCTTCCAATAGGTCCGCCAGAAGACTTCCTGGATGAACTTCTCGGCGGCGGAGAAGCTGTGCCGCTCGAGGACCGCCGCGACCACCTCTTCCTCGAGGATCAGGCGGTGCCGAATCCAGGGCGACAGGGTCGAGACGTGGGCATGATTGCCGGGACCGAGGTCGTAGTTCCGCATCTTGGCGTAGGCGCGGCCCGCGCTGGGCAGGAAGCGCTCCAGGCGCCGGAGCCCCTCGTCACGGGTCGGCAGCCACTGTTCCATGGATCTCGTCCTCCTGCTCTTCGCGCGCAGCGCCGGCGATGCAGCTTGATATAGCCCGGTCGTGGCCCGCGCCCAGGCGTCGACAGGTCGCCGCAGAAGTCGAGCGTCTCGGCCGTGGCAACAAGGCGACGGGCGGCGCGGCCAGGCGCGCGTCCTGGACGGTGGTTGACGCAGGCTCAATTATCTCAATGCTGGCCACACCAAGGCTCGGGCTGTGCCTTCGAGCCAGGTGAAGTGGAAAGCCGAGAAGCAGCAGTTTTGTCAGCGCAACTGATCGCCCTCGCCCTTGCGTCCCTTTGCTTCCTGAGCTTTCTGTGGGGCGCGACCCGCTTCTTCACCCGGCCGACGGGGCGGGAAGCCGATGCCAGCAATCTGACCGTTCTCAGCGCCCTGGCGGTGGCCATTCATCTTGCGACCCTGGGGTTCTTCTTCGCCTTTGCTCTTACAACATGGGCCATCGGGTGCCTGCTCTACGTCGCGTCGTTGACACTCTACTGGTGGTGCGTTCGGACCAACAGCGAGCGGCCGATATCCTACGCCTACTCGGGCGACGAGCCGGGCCACCTCGTCGTGAGGGGGCCCTACCGCTTCGTGCGTCACCCCTTCTACAGCACCTACATGCTGACCTGGTTGGCGGGAACGGTCGCGAGCGGCCAGCCATGGCTGCTCTTGTCCGTCGCCGTCATGGCCTGGGCCTATAACCGCGCCGCGAACTTCGAAGAGGCCAAGTTCGCACAGTCGGACCTGGCCGAGCGCTATGCCGAATACCGCCAAACGACCGGCAAGTTCTTCCCGCGCCTCATGGCCCCGAAGCGTGGCTTATCCGCAGGATGAGCCACGCGTGACCGCGGACGGAGCAACGACGCCGGCGCCCGGCCCGCCGGACACGCCCTATCTCGATCGGCTCGGCGAGATGCCGCCGGGCCTCGTGTTCATACTGGGATGCCACCGCTCCGGCACCACCCTGCTCTACCATCTGCTGGCCGAGACGGGCGCCTTCACCTATCCCTCCGCCTATGACGTGATCAAGTACGACGAGCTGATCCGAAACCGGGTCTTGGGCACCGAGGCGGACGAGAAAGCCGCGCTGGATCGCGAGCTCAGATCCAATCAGGCCGATCGGCTGATCGACCGGCTGCCGGTCGGCGCCGATCTGCCCGAGGAGTACCGCTTCGTCCTGGACACGGGGCCGGTGGATCTGGTGCGGCGCATCAAGGATATCGTCTTCGCGCCCCACCTGACACCGCGGACAAAGGACAAGTTCATCGAGCTGTGCCGCAAGAAGCAGTTCCTGTCCGGCGCGCGCAAGCCGCTGCTCTTGAAGAACCCGAGCGACTTCTACGGCAACTTCCTGAACTTGAGCGATATGTTCCCCGGTCAGAAGTTCGTCATCCTGCACCGGCACCCGCTGCGCATCCTGAACTCACTGGTGGTGAACTGGGACCGGGCCTTCCAAACGAAGTCCCACTACCTGAGCCTGCTCGATCCCCAGTACGCCAGCCTGTTCGATCATCACCCGAGCGCCAGGCTCATCATGCGCGGCCTGGTCAAGTCGCGCATCGGCAGCAAGATCCTGTTCTCCGGCATCGTCGAGGGTCTGCTCTACTATATCGCGCACATCGACGAGCTGCCCGCGGACAGCTTCATCGAGCTCAGATACGAAGACCTGTGCAGCGCGCCGGAGCATCACCTGGAGCGGATCGGCGCCTTTCTCGGTCTCGATCTCAAGCCCCGGGCCCCGATCAGGAGCATTCAGCCCAGGCGGCAGGACATCCTCGCGGTGACGCGGCGTTGCTATGCCAAACGCGCCGCCGCCCTGGCCCCCTACCTCGCCCGATTCGACTATCCCGAGTTTCCCGCAGAGGACAGCCCATGAACCCCAAGGCCGCCGCCAGCTTCCCGCTCGATTTCCGGCGACTCAGGCGCCGGCTTCGGCCGAACGACCATCTGATCCTGCCGCGCGGCTTCGAGTGCGACGCCAAACCGGACGCGCCGAGCGCGGAATTCGGGGTGCCCCCGGAACGCTTGCGAGAAGCTTGGATCGCGATGGTCCAGGACGAGCCGCGGACCACCTGCGTCCACGACGACCCGGAGCGCTTGCAGGCTCAGTTCGAGCAGCGGACGGCGGTGATGGGCTTTCCCGACGACATCTGGGTCGCCTTCCTGCCGGCCGGCGAGAGCCGATCGGCGCTGGCGCTCTACAGCCGCGCGCGTTTCGGCCTGACCGACTTGGGCGTCAACAAGCGGCGCTGCCGCCGCTGGCTCGGGCTGCTGCAGCGCCGCCTCGCGGCGCAAGGCAGCCGGGCTCAAGCCGCCTCGTAGCGCCGGCCGCGCCAGACGGCGGGCCGGCCCAGGCGCGCCTTGACCAGAGCCGTCCACTGCACGGCCAGCAGGATCAGCACGCCGACGGGATGCAGCAAGGCGCCGCGCAGCGACTGGCGGAAGCGGACGGCGAGCGCGAAGCGGAGGGCGAGCGCGAGCGCCGCGGCAAAGGCCAGGCTGAGCAACAGCGGCGTCTCGACACCCAAGGCCCAGCCCAGGGGCAGCAGGACGAAGGGCAGCACATGCCCGAGAAGCAGCAGGAGCGTCCAGATCGGCAGCGCGACGGGCGTCGCCATGCCTTCGACCGCGTTCTTGGAGAGCCCCGACCAGACCTCGGCCGCGCCACGGTACATGCGGCAGCTGGCCAGGCCGGTCGCGTCGAAGAGGTCGGTCTCGATGCCCGCGCGGCGAAAGGCGCGCGGCAGCTTGATGCCGTCGTGCAGGGACATCGGAATCAAGCTGTGCCCGCCCGTTTGGCGATAGGCCTCGCGCCGGACGATCATCAGCTGGCCGCAGCCGGCGGCAAAGCCGGCGGACTTGAACCAGCGCGCAAAGGGAATCGGCAGATAGCCGAGCAGGAGCACGTGGATCAGCGGGATCACCATGTCCTCGAACAGCGAGCCGGTCTCTTCCTTCGGGAACCCGCTGGCCAGGCCGACCCGGCGGCTTCCCATGAAGGCCGCCATGCGCGCCATGGCGTGCGGCTCGAGGCGCACGTCGGCGTCGATGAAGACGAGCAAAGGGTGTTTCGCCAGGCCGGAGAGGACGTGGCAGGCGTGCTGCTTGCCGCACCAGCCCGGCGGCAGCGGCGGCGCACTTTCCAGACGAAGGCGCGAATCTTCGGCCGCGATGCGCCGGACGATGTCGGCCGTACGGTCCTGGGAATCGTCGTCGAGCACGATGACCTCCAGCTCGACGTCACGGGCCTGCAGCGCCGCGCGCACGCAGAGCTCGATTCGGGCCTCCTCGTCGCGTGCCGGGATCAACAGCGAAACGCGCGGCCGCGCCGCCGGGTCGGGCGCCGGCGGCGGGCGAAAGGCGCAGAGGTTCACGGCGGCGAGCAGGGCCGGGATCAGCGCCGCGATGACGCAGGCGATCGCGAGGGACTCGAAGATCACGTCGTGGTCTCGTCGTGCTGCGCCGAGAAGCGCTCGCGGCGCAAGCCGGCCTTGAGTCGGCGCCAGACGTCGTAGACCCCGCCGACCCCGACGCTGCCGTCGATCAGGACCTCGAAGCGGGCCGGATCACGGCTGATCGCCTCCTCGGCAAGACCGTCCATGGTCTCGGCGAGCCGATCCTCGAACAGGCGCGTCCAGTCCGCGACGGGTTGCTCACCGATCGAGTCGACGGCGATCGGGCTGCCGAAACGCGCCAGGGCCTCCGGATAGCGCTCGTTCCAAAAGGGGAACTCCATGGCGAGTGGCAGGAAGACCGCGTCCTCCAGCCGCCGGGCCAAGTGGGCGATGCCCGGCCGCAGGCGGACCGGGCGCTGGCGCGCGTCGGTGAACTCGCCTTCCGATGTGACCCAGAGCATGGCCTGCGGGTCCCGCATGATCCTGAGGCTGACGGTGAGAAACCTTTGCGCACCGCGCGCCGTCGTCGGCTCGATGCCGAAGATGCCGACGCGCTTGAAGAAGGAATACTTCTCCAGCGCCGCCGCGTCCATCGGACCGAAGCTGATCCGTTCCGGGAACTTGATGCCGCTCAGAATGATGAAAAAGGCCGGATCCCACCAGGAGGGATGATTGGTGTACACCACGGCCGGCTTGCCCGGCGGCAAGAGCGGCTGTCCCGCGCGCGAAATCCGCACGGCGTGGAAGTTACGCCTGAAGTACCAGCGCAGATAGCCGTCGAAGCAGCGGAAGATGAAGGCCGAGCGCAGCTTGAGCGGATCTTCCTCCGGCGGCTCGGCCGCGCTCGGGTCAGGCGGCATCCGCTGATCGCCGCTCAGCCGACGGCGGCCTCCCGAACTCCCGTACGGTCGCGGTCCAGCGTGTCCGCGGCGATCCAGCCGGACATGAGCACCATGGGCATGCCCGGGCCCGGGTGCGCCGCCCCGCCCGCAAGATAGAGGTCGCGGATCTGGCGGCTCCTGTTGCCGGGCTTGAAGGCGCCGAAAAAGCGGCCGTGGCTGGCCAGTCCATAGATCGCTCCGTTGAGCACGTTGTAGCGATTATGGATGTCCTGCGGCGTGAGCGCACGCTCGAAGACGATGCGCTCTTCCAAATCCTCGAGGCCGGCGGTCCGCGCCAGCTTGTCGATGATCTTGCGCCGGTAGTCGGGCAGCATCTTCTGCCAGTCGTGATGCGGGCGCAGATAGGGCGTATGCACAAGGACGTAGAACGCCTCGCCGCCGGGCGGCGCCACGCTCGGATCGGTGCGCGCCGGCGCGGCGATGTAGCAAGTCGGATCCGGCGCCGGCTCGCCCTTGCGGTAGATCCAGTCGAACTCCTCGTGTGGGTCGCGCGAGAAGACGAAGTCGTGATGCAGCATGTGGTCGTAGCGCTCTTTGAGCCCGAGGTAGAGCACCACGCCCGAACAGGCCGGCTCGTCGCCGCGCCGTGTGAACTCTTCCCCGGCCGCGCCGCCGACCAGCTCGCGGTAGGTTCGCACCGAATCCATGTTGGAGACGACCGCCGACAAGGTGACCGTCTCGCCGTCGTCGGTCTCGACGCCGGTCGCCCGGTCGCCTTCGGTGAGGATGCGCGCCACGCCGACGCCCGTGCGGAACTCGACGCCCAGCTCGCGCGCCAGCCGCTCCAGCGCCTGCGGCACGGCGCGGGTGCCGCCGGCCGGGTACCAGACGCCGTCGCCCACCTGCATGTGCGCGATGCCGCAGAGCACGGCCGGCGAACCGTAGGGCGATGAGCCGACGTACTGCGTGAAATGATCGAGCATCTGCGCCACGCGTTCGTCACGGACGCGCCGGCGAATCGTGCCCGCGACCGTGGCGCCCATGCGCAGCGACATGACATCGGAAAGCGTCGACAGGGTGAAACCGCCACCGATGTCCATGGTGTCCTTGATGTCCTCGACCGAGCGCCAGAAGAAGAAGCGGTCGGAGATGCCGTGCAGCCGCTCGGAAAGCCGGATGAAGTCCCGGTAGCCCTCCGCGGTCTTGCTCTCCGGCGCGAAGTCGTCCAACCGCCCGGCCATGGCGTCAACGTCCTCGACCAAATCGAGCACGCTGCCGTCGTCGAAGAAGCAGCGCCACTGCGGGTCGAGGCGAATCAGCTCCACCTCGCTCTCCAGGTCCTTGTTCGCTTCGGCGAAGACGCGGCGCAGCACGCGCGGCACGGTCAAGATCGTCGGACCCATGTCGAAGCGGAAGCCCTGCTCCTCGAGCACGGCCGCCTTGCCGCCGAGCCAGGGGTTCTTCTCGAACAGGACCACCTCGTAGCCGCGGGCCGCCAGCGTGCAAGCGGCGGCGAGGCCGCCGAGGCCGCCGCCGATCACGCCCACGGGCGCGGAGCTCGAGACCGCCGTCATACCGCCTCCTCCACATGCCCCACCAGGTCGCCCGTGGCCGGCGCCGCCTTCGCGCCGCGGCTGCCCGACAGCTCGAAACCGAAGTCCTGGGCCATCAGCCGGGAAGAGATGCGCGCGGACTCGAAGATCACCGGTAGGCCGCTTCCGGGGTGCGTCCCGCCGCCGACCAGGTACACCCCGTCCAAGTCTTCGAAGCGATTGTGCGGGCGCCAGTAGAGCATTTGATCGAAGGAGTGGGCCAGATTGAAGGTGGCGCCGCGATGGATGGCCATGTCGTCCTGCCAATCCAGCGGCGTGACCATCTTTTCGTAGCGGATCCGCCGCTCGATGTCTCCAAGGCCGATCTTATGCAGGCTATCCAACAGCTTCCTGCGGAAGCTGTTGGCTTCCCGCTTCCAGTCGACACCGCCGTTCAGGTTCGCCATGGGCGCCAGGACGTAGAGCGTGCTGTGCCCGTGCGGCGCCAAGCCCGGATCGGTGACGCAGGCGTTCTGCACGTAGAAGGACGGATTCTCCGGGACCCGCTCGCCGGTCTCGATCTCGGCGACGTTCCTTTCGTAGTCCTCGGACAGGTAGATCGTATGGTGGGCCAGATCGTCGAAAGTCCCTTCCATGCCCAGATAGAGCATGAAGGTCGAGCAGGAGTACTTCTTCTTCTCAAGTTTCCGGTCGCACCAACGCCGGCGCAAGCGATCGGGCACGAGTTTGGACATGGTCCGTGCGAAATCCGCGTTGATCACCAGCGCATCCAGCGGATAATGGCCTTGCGACGTCTCGACCCCCACGGCCTTGCGGCCTTCGAAACGGATCTCTTCGACCGCCTCGCCCGTCTTGATCTCCACGCCCCGCTCGCGCGCGATCCGCGCCATTGTCCGCATCAGGGCGCCGCAGCCGCCGCGCGGGTGATAGACGCCGTACTCGTACTCCATGAAGGACAGGATCGTGAAGAGGCTCGGGCAACGGAAGGGCGACATGCCCAGGTATTTGCTCTGAAACGAGAAGGCCAAGCGAACCCGCGGGTCGCTGAAGTACCGCCCCAGGTCCGCGTCGACCGAGTGGAAGGGACGCAACAGCGGCAGCGACTTCATCACCGAGGGCCGAAGCAAACCCAGGAGGGAGGAGAAATCCGATTGCAGGACCGGGCGAAAGGCCTCCATCTTGGCCCGATTGTCGGCCATGAAGCGGGGCAGGGCCGCCGCGTCCTGCGGCGCGAAGTCGGCGATCGCCCGGGACATGCGCTCCAGATCGTGGGTCGCCTGGATCTCGCCGCCGCCGCCGAAGACCAAGTGATACTGGGGATCGAGCCGGATGAGGTCGACCTCCTCCTCCAGCCGTCGATCGCAGTGGGCGAGAATCTCCTCGAGGATCCGAGGATAGAGGAAAAACGTCGGCCCCATGTCGAAGCGGAAGCCGTCGGCCTCCAAGGTCCGGCTTCTGCCGCCGACTTCGTCCAAGCGCTCCAACACCGTGACTTGCACGCCGGCACCGCTGAGCATCAAAGCTGCCGCCAGACCGCCAGGACCGGCGCCAACGATAACCACGCGTAGACTCACCTCGGATTTCCTACCTATTTATGCTTTTGATGGTCAGACACGCGTATGGCGCTTAGGAACATCGATTATACGCAGCTCGATCGCGGTGCGATCACAGATAGGTGAAAGAGGAATTGCGGGGAGGATGCAAGGAAAACCTGGCCTTAGTCCGGCGCCCCAGGAAGTGGGGTCCCTCGATCAGACCCTAGAGGCCGCGCGGGCGGCACAATCGGAATGGGCGGCCCGGCCGCTGGCCGAGAGACTGCGGGTCATCGGTCGGGCCCGGGAAATGCTCGCCGAACAGGCCTCGGAGCTGTGCCGAACGATCTCGCCCGAAGGCCGAAGGCGGCCGGAAGAGACCCTGGTCGTCGAGCTGCTGCCTCTGGCCGATGCCTGCCGCTATCTGGAGCGAGCCGGAGGGCGGCTGCTTGCACCGAAAAGGCTCGGAGCGAAGGGCCGCCCCTTCTGGCTGTTCGGCATCGACGTCGAGATCCGGCGCGAGCCGCTCGGGGTTGTGCTGATCCTGGGCCCATTCAACTACCCCCTGTTTCTGCCCGGCATCCAGTCCATCCAGGCCCTGGCGGCCGGCAATGCCGCCCTCGTCAAGCCCGCTCCCGGATTCGCGGCGCCGATGCGGGCGCTGGCCGAGATCCTGCGGCAGGCGGGCGCACCTGACGGGATCCTCGCCGTGCTGGACGATTCCACCGCATCCGGCGAGGCCGCGGTCGCGGCCGCGGTCGACAAGGTGGTGCTCACCGGATCGGCCGATACCGCGGGGCGGGTTCTCGGCGAGCTGGCGCCGCGCTTGATCCCGGCCACCGTGGAGGCCTCCGGCAGCGATGCGGTCTTCGTGCTGCCCGGCGCGGACATCCCAATGGTCGCGGACGCGCTGGCCTACGGCCTGCGCCTGAACGGCGGGGCCACCTGCATCGCCCCGCGGCGCGTTTTCGTCGCGCAGGCGCTCGCAGCGGAGCTGGAGGCCGCGATCACGCGGAGCTTCTCGGCCCTGGAGCCAATCCCCATCTCAGCGGCCTGCCGCAGACAGCTCGGTCCGCTGATCGCCGAGGCCGAGCTGGCCGGCTGCCGCTTCATCCCGGACAAGCCGGACCTCTCGGCGCAGGCCGTCCCGCCGCTGGCCGTCGCCGACGCGACGGCGGCGCTCGGTCTGCTCCGGGCCGACCTGATGAGCCCGGTGCTCTCGCTCGTCGCGGTCGCAGACGAGTCGGCGGCGCTGGACGCGGCGGCCGCCTGTCCCTACGCGCTGGGCGCCGCGGTTTTCGGGCCCGAGCCCGAGGCGCGGCGGCTCGCCGAACGGATCGACGCCGGCACGGTCACGATCAACGACCTGATCGTGCCGACCGCCGACCCGCGTCTGCCCTTCGGCGGGCGCCACCTGAGCGGCTTCGGCACGACGCGCGGCGACCAAGGCCTGCTCGAGATGACGTCGATCAAGACCGTCAGCCTGCGGCGCGGCAAATTCAGGCCGCACTTCGAGCCATCGCATTCGGCCGACGAGGCGATCTTCCGCTCCTACATCGAAGCCGCCCATGCCGCCGGCCTCGGCCGCCGCGTGGCCGCCGCGATGCGATTGACGAGAGCCTTGATGTCGCGCAGACGCGACACCGGGTAGGTCATTCGGGCATCATTCGTCGATCAGATAACGCAGTGTCACCTGGACCTGCACGGCCTGACCGCCGACCTCGATCGCCGCGTCCGCGAAATCGGGCGGCGTGTACAGGAATCCGATGGCGTCGTTGCTGAAGCCGTAGCCCTCGCCGGGGATTCCGAAGAAGTTCCGGTCGAACTGCCGGTTGTCGTTCTCGTCGTGGATCACCTGCACGGCGTAGGACCCGTCTTCGACGCCTTCGATCTCCACGACCACGGTCCCGGCGGCCGCCCGCGCACGGGTGAAGTAGGGGCAGAAGCGTGTCAGGAAGGATTCGGCATCGCAGATCGCGACCAAGATCACGCCGCGGTCGCTCCGCAGCGCCGACACTTCAACCGTGACGGTTCCCGCGCGCGCCACGCCGGTCTGGACGACGCAAAGGAGCAGGACGACGAAGATCGAGGTCTTCTTGGGAACCACGGGGCAGTGTCCGAATCGGCGCCCGGTCAGACTTCCGCCCGCAACAGGTCCTCCGGCGTCTCGTCGCGCTCGAACATACCGTAGTCGCGCACGACGGCGGCCACCCTCAGGCGGTAGTCCTGGAAGATCTCGTCTCGTCCCCGCCGCTGCGCGGCCCGGTGCTGCAAGTGGCTGCGCCACGCCACGACCGCGTCCTCGTCGCGCCAGAAGGAGAGCGAGAGGATCTTGCCTTCTTCTGTCAGACTGCCGAATCGCTCGACCGAAATGAAGCCGTCGATCTGCTCCAGCTCCGGCCGCAGGGAAGCGGCGAGGTCCAGGTAGTCGTCCCGCCGCTCCGCTTTGGGACGCACTTCGAAGATGACCGCGTACATGGCGAAACGCTCGCGGGTTGATTCGGGAGGCCCCAGTGTCCCAGGTTCGGGCGGTCACCCGCAAGCTCGCCGCATTGCCGCAGGAGGGTCGCTATCATGCGCGGCTTGGATAGCCGAAGCGTCAGGAACACCATGACCATACCCGGTGAAGCGACCAAGCGCCGGCGCAAGCCGGGCTCCATGAGAGGACTGGAGGAGCTGGGCCGGGTCCGGCTCAGCGCCAACTTCTTCCTGCGCGACTTCCTCTACTCGGAGATCGCCGACTTCTACGGCATCCCCAACATCCCGCAGGACCCAGACCTGGCCATCGCTGTCGGACGGCGGCTCTGCGAGGAGCTCCTGGAGCCGCTGCAGGCGAGCTTCGGCCGGATCGCCATCCGCTCGGGCTACCGCGCGGCCGAGGTCTGCGCCTTCGGCAACGCCCGCGGCCAGGGCGCCAGTGTCAAGGTGAACGCCGGCTATCACATCTGGGACCTGCCCGACCGCAAGGGCCGCCGGGGCGCGGCCGCCTGCATCGTGATCCCCTGGTTCGCCGACCGCTACGCCGCGGGCGCGGACTGGCGGGCGCTCGCCTGGTGGATCCACGACCACCTGCCCTACGCGCACCTGCAGTTCTATCCGAAGCTCTGCGCCTT
>JAAUXY010088619.1_pt1 | contig 13967 bp, 8 predicted proteins | sample 7278121 | NCBI WGS metagenome assembly JAAUXY01 (sample SAMN14350117, study PRJNA611818) | marine sediment metagenome | isolation source: surface marine sediment (1.8m) | place: French Polynesia: Moorea | collected 2018-08 | reverse complement strand
CGCGTAGCGCGCCCGAACCTGCAAAGGAAGGGCTGGGCCAATGAAGCTAATCCGAAGGATTGGCTTTCTTGGGGCGCTAGCCGCCGAATGTGTCGCAGTCGTCCGGATTGCCCGACTGGAAGCCCCGAGTGAACCACTCCTGACGCTGGGCGGCCGAGCCGTGGGTGAAGGACTCGGGGTTGATGTAGCGCTTGCCCGACATGCGCTGGATACGGTCATCACCGACGGCGGCGGCGGCGCCCAGACCCTCTTCGATGTCCCCTGGCTCGAGCAGATCGTCGCGAGCGGCCTTCTTGGCCCAGGCCCCGGCCAGGCAGTCGGCCTGAAGCTCCATGCGCACCGAGAGCTGGTTGGCGTCCCGCGGCCGGTCGCGCTGGGCCCGTCGCACCTGGCCTGAGATTCCAAGCACCGTCTGTACGTGATGCCCCACTTCATGGGCGAGCACGTAGGCCTGGGCGAAGTCGCCGGGAGCGCCGAAGCGGCGGGCGAGCTCGGCGTAGAAGCCCAGGTCGATGTAGACCTTCTCGTCGGCCGGGCAGTAGAAAGGGCCGGTGGCCGACTGGGCGAAGCCGCATGCTGACTGGATGGCGTCGCGGAACAGCACCAGTTTGGCGTCGCGATACTGTGAGCCGTGCTGAGGCAGCTGCTGATGCCAGTACTCCTGGGCGTGGTCGAGCACGAAGGAGACGAATTCGACCTGTTCCTTCTCGGGATCCACCCCCGGCGGTCCCGGCGCCGGCGCTTGGGTGCTGGTGGTCGTCATGCCGCCGCCGCTCACGCCACCGAGCAGCGAGAAGAAGTCCTGCTTGAAGATCACGCTGAGTACCAGCAGCACGATGATGCCGCCGCAGCCCAGCTGGGCGCCACCGCGCCGGCCACCGCCGCTCGGCAGGGGTATGCGCACGCGCCCGCGGCCACGCTCGAATCGCCGATCTTCTACGTTCGCACTCCGATGGCCTCGTCTCCAGCGCATGGCGCCCCTTTCCTGATGCGGATTCGTAGTCTATGAGGCGCCACACCTTCACGGGTCGAGACCCGCGACCGGGCGCCTCTGAGATGTCCTTGACGGGCTCAGGATAGCACTACCCGGAAGGCGATAAGATCGGCTGGTATGGGGAATAAATTTTTGCGACTGAGGGGCATCCTGCCGCCGATCACCACTCCTTTTGGCCCACAAGGGGATCTCGACCTCGGGGCTTTGACCCGCAACGTCGAGCGCTACAATGCGGCTGGCCTCGCCGGCTATCTGGCGTTCGGCTCGAACGGCGAGGCGGTGCATTTGACTGGCGGCGAGCGGCGTCGGGTGCTCGAGGCCCTGCGCGAGGCGGCGGCGCCAGGCCATATCCTCGTCGCCGGAGTCAACGAGCAGTCGACCGCGGCTGCGATCGACGCAGCGCGTCAGGCCGCCGATGCCGGCGCTGACGCGGCCCTGGTCATCACTCCCTACTTTTACAAGTCGGCGATGACTCAAGACGTCCTGAGGGGCCACTTCGAAGCGGTCGCCGAGGCTTCGCCCGTGCCGGTGTTGGTCTACAACATTCCACAAAACACCGGCGTGACCATCGCGCCCAGCACCCTCGCCCGGCTTGCCGAGCACCCCAACTTGGTCGGCGTCAAGGACAGCTCAGGCAATCAGGGGGCGCTGTCCGAGACCCTGCGTCTGGCGCCGGAGGACTTCACCGTCCTGGTAGGCAGTGCCGGCATTCTTTATCCAGCCCTGGCGATGGGCGCCGCGGGAGGTATTCTGGCCGTCGCCTGCATCGCGCCCGAGGCTTGTGTCGAGCTCTGCCAGGCGGTCGCGGCGGGAGACCATGCGCGCGCACGTGAGCTACAGAATCGCCTGGCACCCCTCGCTAGCCTGGTGACGGTGGGCCTCGGTATCCCGGGCCTCAAGGCGGCTGCCGATCTCGCGGGTCTTGTCGGTGGTCCGCCGCGGTCGCCACTGATGCCGGTCGATGCTGATGGGCGCGAACGTCTGATCTCGGAGATGCGCGGGAGCGGATTCTTCGAGGGCTTATGAGTCGATGGTGACCCTCGAGCGCTGGCGGCGGCTGTGGGGGAGGCTGGGCGTCGATCACGGCCAGGAAGGGCTGTACGATGAGGTCGTCGGGGCCTGGGGCGAAGCTCATCGTGCCTACCACAACCTCGCGCACCTCGAGCATTGTCTGGAGCAGCTCGACACCCATCGTGAGGTCGCCGAGTCGGCCGACGAAGTCGAGCTCGCTCTTTGGTTCCACGACGCGGTCTACCGTCCTACCGGGACAGACAACGAGGGAGAGAGCGCCCGCTGGGCATCCCAGGCGATCACCGAGGCCGGCCTGGCTCCCGACCTGGGCCACCGGGTTTCGGCGTTGATCCTGGCGACACAGCACGACGCGACACCCGAAGACAACGACGCCCGCCTGATGATCGACGTCGACCTGTCGATTCTCGGCAGTTCACCGGAGGCCTATGATCGATATGAGGCAGCGGTTCGCCGCGAGTATCGCTGGGTGCCCGGATTCATTTTTCGCAAGAAGCGCCGCGAGATCCTGCGCTCATTTCTGGAGCGCGATGCCATTTTCCTGACCGAGCCGTTTTTTGATCGCTACGAGACGCAAGCGCGCGCAAACCTTCAGCGGGTTTGTAGCGATTAGCCGCCAACCGACCTCATTTGGTGCGCGATGCGCACCCTACGCCTGAGGAGTTGATTTCGTAGGGTGCGCACTGCGCACCGTTGCGCGATACGCACCTACTCCTGAGCTTGCCTTTGTGTCACGTGTAACCGGATCTCTTCGAGCGCGTCCAGCGCTCGTTTGCGATCCGCCTCGTCGACCGACGTTCCGCTGTACGCGGCTTTGACGTAGACCTCGGTCAGTCCCCTGGCCGGATCTGAAAGGCGCGTGAGCCGACCGGGGACCGAGGCAAGGAATTCGTACGGCGTTTGACGCTCGCGGCGCGGATGGTCGAGCAGCTCGAAGGCCGCGAGCAGACGGCTGTAAGCGGCTACGATCCCCTCCCGCGGTTGCAGGCTGCGCAGCGCCTCCCAATCGGCGAAGGGGTCGGCCTGTGGCGCCCCTCGACTCCTCGACCGGCGGCGAAAGAGGCGAGCTAGGCCGCTGTTGAGTTGCTGGAGGAAACCGGCAAGTGAGAGACGCAGCCGCTTCAGAAGACTTGTCATCGTCCGGCTCAACCAGCCACCGGCGCTGGCCAGATGGTTGAGAAACCACCACAGCCCCCAAAGTGCGAATAGGGCCGCCAGGACGATCACGACATAACGTAACCACTTGCCAAGCTCCGCCATCTGGCCGACCAATGAAGCGGCCGCTCGGGACGGCCCTCGAGCTTGCTGGGCCGAGGTCTCGGAACCGGGCTTCCGATCGTTGCTGGATGCTTCGCCCTGAGATTCAGCCGTCTTCTGAGGCTGTTCGGAATCGCCTCCCTCGTCTTCGGCCTGGCCCGAGTCCCCACCCTCAGTGCCGCTTCCCGGCGACGCGGGGCGCAGCGCCCCGGTACCCCGGACATCGATACCGGGCAGGGTCAGAGCGAGCGCCGCTAGCATGACCATGACCCCTCCCGCCGCGGCGACGCGCCCGGGCAGCATCGTTAACGACGCCCGGCCGCCCAGCGCTCGGACCCGGCGCAGGGTGCCGAGTCCGGAGCCGGCGGCGAGCACTACGCCGCTAGCCAACAGGAAGGCGATCATCGCCCCCAGGGCCCGTTCGCCCGTGGCCGGCGGCCCGGCGAGCAGGAACGGCTCGCCGAGTGCGAAGGCCAAGAGACCGGCGGCGGTCAGGCGCGCCACCGGTATCACCGGATTGTCGCCGCTCTCACGCGTCTTGGATCCTGGTTTCGGCGCTTCGCCCGGGTCGCTTGGGTTCGTCTCCGGGTTGGAGTTCTGCCACTGTTCGAGGCGCAATCGTTCGACGCCGTAGAGTCGGGGCCGGGGATTCTTGATGTGGGCGCCTTCGAAGCTCAGGCGATGGGTCAAGCGGGTGGCAAAACGCCAGACCACCAGGATGATCAGCAGGTTGACCACGGAGCCCGAGTACCCACCCGAAGGATTGGCCCAGGGCGAGACCGTCATGGCGACGACGGTGGCCCCGGCCAGCGCCAGGGTGTAGCAGCCCTGGCGCTCAGCGTTGGCCGACGCGCGACCGTAGCGTGCGATCAAGACCGTGGCGGTGACGAAACAGAAGCCGACCCACTTGAGTGCCTCGGTGCCGGTCAGAAACACCGAGCGCACGTCGAGCAGGAAGAAGAGCAGGGCCGCAACCATGGCGATGGTCGCGGCCGGAATGACCGCGTGGTTGATGATGAAGACCGCCGGCCCGGCGTGTGAGAGTCGCTCGACAGGCTCTTCAGTTGTCACGCTGATCGGTCTGGGGCGAGGCGGCGGAGCTGTGGGTGGCTGTTCTTCGAGTTGCGGGGTTTCGCCGCGTAGCTCGTCGAGGCGCCGGGCCGCGTCGGCCTTGGTATCGGGGCCGGCGAGGGCTGGCTGGGGTCGCTCCCACTCGTCGAGCTCGATCGCCCGCTCACCACACAAGCCGCAGAAGATCAGGTGGCTGCCGATCTCGATGCATTGCCGGCATAACAATTGGCCGCACTCTATGCAGCGAAAGCCGGCAGCGGTCTCGGTATGACGTGCGCAATTCGCGTAAAGCTCACCAGCGCTCGGATCGCCAGCACGAGAACCGGTCACAGCCTTTGCCCTCCGAGGCTTTCGAGATCGTCTTCGCTGGCGACAGCGTAGACCGGGACGCCCTCGACCGCTCCGGTCGCCTCGCCACCGGCTCCGATCCATACCACCCCGATCTCGAGGCCGGCACGTCGAAGCGAAGCGACCGCTCCTGCCAAGGCGGCATCGACTCGCGGGGTGACGAGCATGACCACCAATGATCGCGGCAGACGCGGTAACTCGGCGAGCAGCAGTCCCGGTAGGTCCGGCCCGGGCGACGGCACCAGTCTCGCTAACACCGTCCGCAGACGTTCCAGCTGACGGCCGCCTTTACCCGCGGGCACCTCGAGCGGTCGACTTCCGGTGATCTTACGCCCGGCCTCGGCCTCTTCCAGGGCCTCTTCAAGCCGTCTGAACGTGCCGCCCTGCCAGTCTGTCGGGTAGCGTTCTGCTGCGTCGGCGCCGTTCGACAGCAGGCCGGCGCGCTGGCCGCCGGCAAGGACGAACTCGACCAGTGACGCCGCCGCGGTCACGGTCAGCTCTTCCAGCGCATTGGGCTCGGCGCTCTCGCGAGATGGCTGAGCCCCCAGCGAGGCCTCCGCCATGTCGACCACGACCAGCATGCCTTCGAGCACCGCGGGCTCGAAGAGCTTGACCTGGAGTTTGCCCGAGCGCGCCGTGGCCCGCCAATGGACGCGCCGGAGAGAGTCGCCTCGTCGATACTCGCGGATACCCTGGAATCGCGAAGGGTCGTCGAACAGGCTGCGGCGACGGGGGACCTCGTGGATCGGTCGATGTCCCAGCGGCCAGCCCTGACCGATTTCGACCGCTCTCGGCAGGACGGTGATGAAGCGCGCCTCCCGGTCGAGCAGAAAGCGTCGCATCAGGCCGAAAGGACCGGCGGCCTCGACCACCGCCGGGCCGACCCGGAAGAGGCCGCGGCGAGTGCTGTGGAGACGGTAGGCCAGCTTGCGCCTCTCGTCGGTAGCGAGGGATGCCGCGCAGGCGATCGGGCCTTCGACGTCGAGACCCGGCTCGACCTGATCGCGCCACATCAGTCCCGGGGCGGGGAGGGGCTTGTCGTTATGCACGATCAACCAGGCTTTGACGACGTCGCCGAAGGCGATTTCGGTGGCGGAAAGTTTGCGCACGATCTGGAGTCGACGCAGACTGACGGTGACGACCAGTAGCGAGGCGGCGAGCGCCAGACCGGTGACGGCGGCGGCGTAGAGAAAAAGGCCGCCCGAATAGACTGACAGCAGGCCGAGCAGAGCGACGACCGCGAGGCCCCAGCGTAGCCGCTGGCGGCGGCGCGCTGCGCTGACCGCGTCACGCAGATCGTCGGTCGCGTTCACCCCATGCCAGTCGAGGTGGTGGCGTCGAGGATCGGTGCCGGCACCAGGGCGACCGCCTGGTCGACCGCCTGAGCCGCGGTGCGCCGACTGAGTCGGCCCTCGGCCCCGAGGATCACCCGGTGGTAGAGAATCGCGGGATAGAGGCGCTTGGCGTCGTCTGGCAGGACAAAGTCGCGCCCGGCCATCGCGGCCATCGCCTGGCAGGCTCGGTATAGGCCCTTGGTAGCGCGCGGGCCGGCGCCGAGGATCAGCTCCTTCGAGCTGCGGGTCGCCGCCACCAACTGAACCAGGTATTCGCGAACCGGCGGAGTTACTCGAACCGTCCGGATCTTCTGCTGCAATCGACGCAAGACTTCCAGGCTCAGCACCTGCTCGACACGCTCCAGCGGATCCGAGCGTTCACTCTCGACCAACATCTTGATCTCGGCCGCCTGGCCCGGATAGCCGATCTCGAGACGCATCAAAAAGCGGTCGAGCTGAGCCTCTGGCAAGGCAAAGGTGCCTTCGTGCTCGACCGGATTCTGTGTCGCGATGACGAAGAACGGGCGCTTCAGCCGGTAGGTCGAGCCGTCGACGCTGACCTGGTTCTCGGCCATGCACTCGAGCAGGGCTGCCTGGGCGCGTGGGGTAGCGCGGTTGATCTCATCAGCGAGCAGCACCTGGGTGAAGACCGGCCCGGCGCGGAACTCGAACTCGGCGGTCTTCTGATTGAAGATACTGGTGCCGGTGACGTCACCGGGCAGGAGGTCGGGAGTACATTGTAGCCGCCTGAAGTTGCCACCGAGCGACCGCGCCAGGGCCTTGGCAAGCAGCGTCTTGGCGGTCCCTGGCACGTCTTCGATCAACAGGTGGCCGTCGGCCAGCAGGCAAGTCAGAAGCAGCTCAAGCTTCGGGCGTTTTCCGTAGATCGCCTTCTCGAGCTGCTCGATCACCGCGCTGGCGGCAGTCTTGACGTCGTCCATTTGAGTCACACCGTCTGAGTCTACGATTCAGAGATCGATAGTGTCGGCCGCGGTCGGTGTGGCATTGAGCATACGTAACGAACAATGTCAGCTCGAACGCGCGCTGGGAATCGTTCCTGTCGTTGCCAACTCGGGGCGTAGCGCGGCCCACAGACCGAAGCTGCCGACACCGGCGATCAGGGCCAGAAAGAACAGTCCGGTTTCGGCAAACCATGCGTCGAAGCTGAGGGTCACCGGAGCGGTGAGCAATACGAAGTAGGAGAATAGGGCGGAGGCATAGGTCAGCAGGCCGAAGCGCATCAGGACGAAGACTGTGACTCCGGTGATGCCGGCGCCGAGGGTCAGCCAGGAGACCGCTGGATGGATGCCTTCGAGGATCTCGAAGGTACCGCCCACCAGGACGAAGATCACCACCGCCGGCCACCAGCGTTTGAACAGAACCCGCAACGCCACCAGGAAGAAGAGGTCGAGCACACCGCGGGTGGCCGCTTCGGCCAAGCTGGTCAGCACCTCGCCGAACATCAAGCGACCGGACAAGGCGAGCCCAACCTGGGGCAGGACAAAGATTTCGGCCGCGGCGTCCAGGCCCAAACCTCGAGCGACGAGACGGTCGAGCAGAGTCAAGAGAGCCCAGCCGGTCCCCACCGTCGCGCCGGTCAGCAAGCTGCGGCCGACCAGCGGATCGCTCAGCCGGCCATGGAGCAGACGACTCCAGGAGATCAGCGCTTGCGGCAACCAGCGGCGGACGGTGGGCTCCAGCGCGATGTAAGACAGCCAGGCCACCACGGCTTCGTACAGCATTCGGCCAAGGGTCGCCTTGAGCTCAAGATGGAAGCCTGGAGCATGGTCGGTCACGAGCAGCCACTCGCCAGCGTGGAGGGCGACTACGAACAAAGCCAGCCGGCGGGCACCGCGGAGGTCACCGCGCCGGGCTCTGAGGTTGACCATGGCGAGGACAACGGCCGCCAGCGGAAGGAGCAGGAAAAAGATGTCGGTGAGGGTCAGATACCAACCCCAGAGTGCGTCGAAGTCGATGGATCTCTCGGTGTCGCCATCGCCTGCCGTCTGGGCGTCAAAATAGACTACCCGGCCTTCGAGCGCCGCGGCTTCGATCGGCTTCGAATGACCGACGGCAATCCATGCCATGCGTTGGTCGGCGAAGACCGGCGGCGTTGCCCGCGGCTCAGTCGGGGTCAGGGTCTCCAGCTCGAGGCCGGCTGCCCTCAATAGCGGTTGCCAGTCGATCGAGTGCGATGCCTCCTGCTTATATCCTGGGTTAAAGGATCCGGGCGCTGAGTCGTCTCCGTCAGCCTTGCCGTCGCCCTCGTTCTCATCCGAAGTTGGCGGCGTCGCATGCAGCAGCAACAACCGGCCTCCGGGATCCAGTAACAGGCGGACGCCTTCCTCGGTCGGTGGCGGGTCCACGAAATCGACTCGGGGCACGTAGAGGGTGAAGAAGTGAGTGGGTAACAACTCCTCCGGACCTTGGCGGTACCAGAAGACGCCGGTCTCGTCCTCGGCGTCTTCAAAGTCGGGCATGACACCCCAAGCGCTGTCGCCGGGTGGCTGCTGGTAACCCAACTCTTGGAGAAGAGTTGTCGCCCGGTCGGCCAAGACTTCCGGCGACTTTTCCGCCCACGGCGCGCGTGCCGGGTAGGCTTTATCGCCGAGCATCAGGTGCCCGGTCAACAGCAGGATCAGACAGCCGAACCATATCGCCGCGGCGCCGGGATTCAGCGTCTTCCCTCGGCCAGCCGCGGCGACGGTTTGGGGTGAAGGGGTTTCACCAGCCTGAAGTACCCGTCGCAGGGGATCACCCGGCAAGGCCGTCGCCACCGCCTGCGCTGAGGACGGGCGATCTTGCGGATCCTTCTCCAGGCATCTCAAGATCACCGCTTCGAGCTCCGGATCCAGGTGCTCGACCCGTCGCGATGGCGGTGCCGGTGCCTGTGCTCGGTGAAGCTCCGCATAAGCTGCCGGCGTTCTGGCTTCGAACACCGGTTGGCCGGTCGCCATCTCGTGCAGCACCAGGCCCAGAGAGTAGAGGTCACTCTGAACTGAAACCTCGCCGCGTTCGGCTTGCTCCGGAGCCATATAGGCTGGAGTCCCAGCGACTACACTCCGCAGGCCGCCGCTGTCGCCCTCGGGTGTCGCCGAGGTCGCGATGCCGAAATCGGTGATCCGTACCTGGCCGCGGCCGTCGATCAACACATTGGCCGGTTTGAGGTCGCGGTGCAGGACGCCTCGTGCGTGAGCCGCGGCCAATCCACTCGCCAGATGATGGGCGACGTCAAGCAGCTTGTCTCGCGGGAAGCGGCCGATTCGTCCCAGAAGAGACTCCAGGTCCTCGCCGTCAACGTACTCCATCGTCAGATAGATCTCGCCCTCGGCTTCCCCGAAATCGAAGACTCGACAGACGTTGGGGTGGGTCACCTGGCGCGCCATGCGCACCTCGTTGAGCAGTGCGGTTAATTGAGCCCGCCCAGCCCGGCCGTCGTGCCTGAGGGTCGCTGTCGAATCGCCGTCGTGCCGCGAGCGCAGATCGCCGCGATTCAAGAGCTTGATCGCGACCGGCTCGTCGAGGACCAGATCATGAGCTCGCAAGACCTCGCCCATACCGCCGCGGCCAAGCTCGGCAACGATCCGGTAACGTCCGGCGAAGACATCGCCGGTTTCGAAGCGCGTTCTGGCGCGACGTCCGGGTCTGGTGCCGCTGGCCAGATCCGGTACCGTCGGCATCGTCGCGCCGGCGGCGCGTTTCTCAGAATCGTCCTCATGGTGCGAGAGTAGGGATTCGATTTCTTTGCGGAGCTCGTCGTCGTCGCCACAGGCATCCGCGAGGAAGGCCTGGCGATCTGCCGCTGAGTGCTCACAGGCGGCGAGAAAGAGCTCGCGCACCCGAACGTGGCGCTCGGCGTTGGTGGCGCCGGAGGAGCGTCTCGAGCTCACCCGGCGTTGCCCCCCGCCGCCAGCTCACGTTTGAGCCAGGCGCGGGCATGCGTCCAGTGGCCTTCGACAGTCCGTTTCGAAACTCGGAGTACTTCGGCGACTTCGGCGACCTCGAGCCCGGCGAAGAAGCGCAACTCGACGATCCGAGCCTGTCTCGGATCGAGCTCGGCGAGCTTCCGGAGCGCCTGATCGAGTCCGAGCAACTCGTCGCGATCCAGGTCCCGGCCAAGCAGTGGCGCGACACCATGCCCGAGAGTGACCCGCAACCAGTCGCCCCCACGCTTGACCCGCCCGCGTCGGCGCGCGTGATCGACCAAGAGCCGTCGCATGATCTGCGCGCCGACGGCAAAGAAGTGGGTGCGCCCGCGCCAGTTGAGTCGGTCTTGGTCAGCGAGCTTCAGGTAGGCCTCGTGGACGAGCGCCGTCGGTTGCAGCGTATGGTCGGAACGCTCACGCCTGAGATAGCCTCGCGCCAGCCCGCGCATTTCATCGTAGACTGCTGCCATGAGCTCCTCGGCCCCGGGCTCGGCATCCAACGTGCCGTCCTCGAGGCCGGTGAGGATCTCGGTGATCTGGGTTCTGAGATCGGGGGCCATCAGTCGATGTTCCGGACGTCCGTTCGTCTGGCATACCTGGAATACGGACGATTATCCCGCCTCGGTCCTCTGGAGACAACCCCCGGGCCATGGGCCGGAACTCGTGAGCCGTCGCCGAGCTTCCCAGCAGCCTGTGCTAGTTGATTTGAGAGCCGGATGCAAAAGCATCAAGAAAGTTGTTGACAAATCGATTCGGGCGAAATACGCTTTGTTCGTTATGAGAACGCTACTTCTTTCTTCGCGGCTTCTTTCTTCACGGCTAAATAATTTGCTGTCGCTCAGCGGCGGCCGGGGGTACGTGTAGCGAAATCTCATTCCAAGAGATGATACTAAAGCCCCTCGGTCGTAGCTCGATCGAGGGGCTTTTTGCATTCATAACATCGTGTTCAACCGTATTTTGGACGGGAGATTCGAAGGTGAAACCTTTTCCTTTGGAAGGAGGAGCTGTATCTAAATCAAGGATTAAACAGGAGGGCCAAGCCGATAGGCGACGGCACCCGGTTCGAAACCGGACGAGGTGCAAGCCCTTAGGGGTTCGACTCCCCTGTCCTCCGCCAATTTTTGAAAGGTTTAATGGCGCGGTAGCCCAACTGGCAGAGGCGCTGGTCTCAGACACCAGAGGTTCTCGGTTCGAATCCGAGTCGCGCCACCAATCTATTCCATTTATTCATTGGCCCTGTAGCCCAACTGGTAGAGGCGCCGGCTCGAGATGTCGGAGGTTGCAGGTTCGAATCCCGCCAGGGCCACCAATTCAGGGGATGTAGATCGCTATGGAGGCGCGGCAGTCTGTAAAACTGTTTCTCGGTTTGAGGCTTGTAGGTTCGATTCCTGCCATCCCCACCAAGTTTACGGAGAGGTGACCGAATGGTAAGGGGCCCGGCCGCTACCCGGGTGAAGCCGACAACGGTGCGCAGGACTAGGCGTCCCCGTATCGAGTCCTGTCCTCTCCGCCACAGCTTTTCGCTAATTCAACCCGCGATTGGGTAGGCTCACCCCTCCAAGCCAACTTTACTCGCACTCTCCCTGTAATAGAAGCGTTGACTGGGTGGCAGGGAGGTGACAAGGCTCTACTCTTGGTCGGACGACCAGGATGGCGACGTTCCGATTCTGATTTGAGATCGGGCTCGGTAAGTGCACATTGGCCGAGAGGAGGTTCCCGTGCTGAGACGGCTTGCCCTTTCTATTTCGTTGCTTCTCGTTGTGTTGGGTGCGCCGCAGGTTTTTGCCGCTACGGAAATCATTGTCACCGTCGTCGGCGGTGCCGGCCAGACCTCGAAGGTCCAGTTGGTCGCTCCGGACGGTACGTCTCAAGAAGCCGTGGATGAAGACCGTGACGGCCTTGTGGTACTCGAGGCGGGAGCCGCGGGCGAGCATCAAATCTCTGTCGTTCTTGGCGAACGGCAGGCGAGCAGCTCGCTCGCGGTGCCCGACAGCGGCCAGGTCAACGTCTTGTTCAATCCTCGCGGAGACGAGCAGATCGGCGTCACCTATGCCGGTGGCACCGAGCGCGTAGTGGTGACAGCGCGTCGCCGGGAAGAAGATATTCAGACGATTCCGTTGTCGATCGCCGCCTTCACCGCCGAGGCGCTTGAAGAACGCGCGATGGACGACGTCAGCGACCTCGCTGATTTCACACCCAACGTCGAGTTTGCTACTACCTATGCCGTCGGTGGCTCGTCGTCGGAGGCGTCGGTCTATATCCGTGGCATCGGTCAGATTTCGGTCGAGCTGTTCTCTGACCCCGGCGTCGGTATCTATGTCGACGGCGTGTACCTGGCGCGCGCCCAGGGCGGGGTTTTTGATCTCGTCGATCTCGAACGGGCAGAAGTCCTGCGCGGGCCTCAAGGCACGCTGTTCGGTAAGAACACCATCGGTGGAGCCATTAACCTCGTGACCCGCAAGCCCCACGCCGGCTTCGGAGGCGAGGTGTCGGTGGGTGCCGGCGATTTCGGTCGCCTGGAGGGCGACGTGCATCTCAACGTGCCGCTCAGCGACAGGAGCTGGGGATCCTTGGCTCTGGTCTCGCGTTCGTCGGACGGTGTCACCGAGTCGCTTCAAACCGGCGAGGACTACTTCGACGACAATCGCGACGCCGGCCGTCTGGCTCTGCGTTTTCTGCCGACCGACCACATCTCTCTCGACTTCGCTGTCGATGCGACTCGCGAGCGGGAGCGTGCCACCGACGTCACGCTGCTCGGAGTCGATGAGACCATTCCGATTCTCAACTTCTACAACACCGTGACCCGTACCGTAGGGTTTCCCTCCTACGATGAGCAGTGGATCACCGGCGACCTCCGGCAGTCCTTCTCGTCCGACCCCAACTTTTCCAACGGCGACGTCGGCGGCGCGGCACTCAACTTCGCCTGGACTCGGGGCGACCTCGAGGTGCGCTCGATCACCGCCTACCGGGAGGTGGAATACGATGTCTCCAACGACCTCGACGGCTCGCCGATCCGGTTCGCTTTTCGGCCGAACTTGAAGGAGCAGGAGCAGTTCAGCCAGGAGATCCAGCTTCTGGGGACGGCTGTCGATGACCGTCTCGACTGGGTGGTCGGCGCGCTCTATTTTGACGAGTCGTCCAGCGAGCGGGCCCACGGCGAGCTCCTCGGCGGTCTATTCGAAGCCCTCGAAGCAGCGCCGGGACCGATCTTCGCGCCTCCCGGCGTGCCGAACTTCTTGTGCAATCCTGGCCCTCCGCCGCCCGGTGTGCCGTGTTTCGGCGGTGCCGGCAATCCGTTCAATTTTGCCTTCTTCGTCGACCCCGATGTCTTCAACATCAGCGACCTGACGACCACCAGCTGGGCGCTCTTCACCGAGAATAACTGGGCGGCCAGTGATCGCTTGACCCTCACTGCCGGGTTGCGATACACCTCCGAAGAGAAGGACTACCTGCTCGTCGACACGCCGACGGCTTTCAATCCGGTGGGCTTCTCGCGCTTCAATGAAGACGACTGGGACGCTCTCACTCCGCGCGTCGCGGCGGCCTTTCAAGCCCGGCCCAACGTTCTGCTCTTCGGTTCGATCGCCAAGGGTTTCAAGAGTGGCGGTTTCAACGGCCTGCGCGGTGGCAATACGTCGACCCTGCTGACGGCCTATGATCCTGAGGAGCTGTGGGCCTGGGAGGCCGGCTTCAAGAGCGACTCCTACGATAACCGGCTGCGCTTCAACGCCTCGGTGTTTTTCAACGACTACACCGACCTGCAGCTGACCGCGTCGCTGATCGACGAGAATAATCAGCCGGCGACGGTGATCGAGAACGCCGGTGAGGCGGAGGTCTGGGGATTCGAGGCCGAGATGGTGGCCCGGCCGAGCGACAGCTTCGAGCTGACGGTCGGCGTCGGCCATACCGACGCCGAGTACACCTCGATCAATCCGGGCGTCCAGGCGATCACTCTCGACGACACGATCCCCAAGACGCCGGAATGGAGCTACGTCCTCTCGCCGAGCT